>SKEA01000344.1_pt1 | contig 48209 bp, 40 predicted proteins | sample 4826601 | NCBI WGS metagenome assembly SKEA01 (sample SAMN11008821, study PRJNA524170) | human gut metagenome | biome: Human fecal sample; material: Feces; isolation source: fecal sample from pouch patient p13, p53 | host: Homo sapiens | place: Israel: Tel-Aviv | collected 2016-07-06 | reverse complement strand
CTCTCTAATACAGGCGCACTCGTTGTAACTACAGGTAAATATACAGGACGTTCTCCTAAAGATAAATTCATCGTTGATACTCCTTCTGTTCATGATGACATTGCATGGGGAAGCGTTAACGTTCCTATCACTCAGGAGAAGTTCAATGCTATTCGTTCAAAAGTAGTTGCTTACCTTCAGAACAGAGAAATCTTCATCTTTGATGGTAAGGCTGGTGCTGATCCTGTCTGTACAAGAAAGTTCCGTATCATTAACGAGTTAGCAAGCCAGAATCTTTTCATTCATGAGCTTTTAATTCGTCCTACAGCAGAAGAATTAGAGAACTACGGCGAAGCTGATTTCACAATCTTTGTTGCACCTGGATTCAAGTGTATTCCAGAAATCGATGGAACTCATTCTGAAGCAGCTATCATCGTTGACTATGAACAGAAACAGGTAGTAATCTGTGGTTCTCAGTACTCAGGAGAAATTAAGAAGTCTGTATTCTCTGTAATGAACTTCTTAATGCCAAAAGAAGGCGTACTTCCAATGCACTGCTCCGCTAACATGGATCCTGAAACTCATGAAACAGCAGTATTCTTCGGTTTATCCGGAACAGGTAAGACTACTCTTTCCGCTGACCCTAACCGTAAATTAATCGGTGATGATGAACATGGCTGGTCTGACAGAGGAATCTTCAACTTTGAAGGTGGATGCTACGCTAAATGTATCAACTTAAGCGCTGAAAACGAACCAGAAATCTACAACGCTATCAAGTTCGGAAGCCTTGTAGAGAACGTTGTCATGGATGACGAAACTCGTGAATTTGATTTTGATGATGGATCTCTTACAGAGAATACTCGTGTAGGATACCCAGTTGATTATATTTCTAACGCACAGATCCCTGGTGTTGGCGGAATTCCTAAAGTAGTTATCTTCTTAACTGCTGATGCATTCGGTGTACTTCCTCCAATCTCCAGATTAGATGAGAACGCTGCTATGTACCACTTCGTAACAGGATTCACATCCAAACTTGCTGGTACAGAACGTGGAATCACAGAACCACAGCCAACATTCTCCACATTATTCGGTGAGCCATTCATGCCAATGGATCCATCTGTATACGCTAACATGCTTGGAGAAAGAATTGAAAAATACAACACAAAAGTATATCTTGTAAACACAGGATGGACAGGCGGTCCTTACGGAGTAGGAAGCCGTATGAAGTTAAAATATACTCGTGCAATGGTAACTGCAGCATTAAACGGAACATTTGATGATGTAGAATACAAACATGATGAAGTATTTAACGTAGACATTCCTCAGACATGTCCTAACGTACCTTCTGAAATCATGAACCCTCGTGACACATGGGAAGATAAAGCTGCTTACGATGCACAGGCTAAGAAGCTTGCTAAGATGTTCCAGGATAACTTTACTAAGAAATATCCTAATATGCCTAAGAATATTGCTGAGGCAGGTCCTAAGGCTGACTAATAATTCTTAGGCTAACAGACACCCCAGAAGAAATAATTAAGGCACAGATGTGAAGATAATCGCTGCGAGGAAAATACCTGTTTGGTATTTTCTCTTGCTCCGACATCACATCTGTGCCTTAATTATTTCTTCTGGGCCTGTTACGCTATCGCCCTACAGCCCCATACTTATAGTTAATATCTTTTACTGTCAGCAAAGAATCAACTATTGTTAATGATGACCATTCTGCTTATCTCATATGTTTAATCTTGCTTTGTATGCAATCTCTTTACCATTTGAAGAATCCGGCCGAATAGAAACATTCGAGCAATATGATGGCAAAAAGAATTCTTGTATACATTTCGTTTACCTTGAATTCATAGTCCGGATGTTTCTTTTTATATAGAAAGGATATGGCACACAGTATGAGGAGGACAATAACAGATGCAATGAATAATGTTTTTGTGAATGTTATGATCTGCAAATCTGTTAATATGAATTCCAGTATGAGTATGGGAGCTACGATGTAGTAGAGTATTTTGTTGATGAGGTTCATTGTTTTTTCGTTCATTGTGCTATTCCTTCCTGCTTAAATTTATGTGCAAACTATATGTAATCTGATATATTACCTACAAAAAGCCCTCTATCGCAAATGAGAATTATTCACGACAGAGGGATTCTTTAAACTTTATTTACAATATAAATTAATACTGATAAATAACATCGCTCTTTACTTTACATTTTAAATTAGGAACAATCTTGATATAATAAATCTGACTCGTCTTGATTGCCTTCCCTTTAAATTTGGATATTTTCACATTCTTACCCGGCTTTGCCGTCTTAACTTTCTTATAACCCTTACTTCTATCTTTGGATATATATACGGTAAAATTCTTTATACCCTTTGCATTCTTTGCTTTCGGCATTACTACTGTGTAGTTTTTCTTACCAGTGCGGTAATTATATTTATACTTAAGTTTTATATTCGTCAATGTAGTAAATGCTCTTGCTTTTGAAAGCTTTCCATAAATTGTCGTTCCATTCACTGATAAGTAAGTTCTAACCTTAACAGTATAAGTCTGATTTTTTGCTATTTTAAACCTCACATATCGAATCGCTGTTCCATAAGATGCGGAAAGTGCATTCTGTGTTGAAACTTTCTTACCTTTATAATTATATAAGATAACCTGTACTCCTGTAACATCCGATGGAACGGCTACCCGATAAGTAATCTCTTTGTCTGATTTATAATATGGTGCAAAGTTCTGATTTGTAACATCTGTCATCATAGTCGTAGCTTCCATTTCTCTGTCCATTACTGGCACTGCTGCTTTCTCTGCCGCATTAACTGGCGCCTGAAGTGCAAATGCCATCACAAATGCCAGAGCTAATGCAAATATTCTTGTAATTTTCTTCATACTGTATTTCCTCCTTTTTTCTGTGGTGTTTGGTTTGTTTCCACTTTATTTAGCATAGCATAATTATATCAAAACCGCAATCTATATTCCTGTCATTTTTATGCATTTTGTTAATTAATTTGTTCCTTTTTGAAACTTTTATCGTCATTTTGTCTTTTTTAATATAAGGTTCCTTTGCTGCCATGAAGATTGCTGGAACAGTTTTCCATACATATTCTAATGTATTCTTAAATAAGGTTCTTTTTACTCTGCTGCCAGCTCCCGGATTGCTTCTATTGCTATCTTGATTTCTTCCATAGTATTAAAGCTTGAGAAGCTGAAACGAACCACTCCCTGTTCAGTTGTCCCAAGAGTTTCGTGCATGAGCGGGGCACAATGTGCCCCGGCTCTTGTGGCAATTCCATAGTCTTCCCAAAGTATTTCACTAACTTTTCCGGCATCTTCGTTACGAATATTCAAGGCTACAAGTGGTGCTCTTTTTTCCTGATCAAAGTTTCCATAAACTTTTACTCCGTCAATACGGCGTACTCCCTCATAAAACGTCTTTGTTAAAAGAGCCTCTCTGGTATATAACCTTTCTAAACCTTCCTGCTGTATGTACTCTAAACCTGCCTTTAATCCTGCTATTCCATGTGCATTTATCGTTCCAGCTTCTAAAAGTTCTGGCATAGAATGTGGCTGTTCTTTATCAAAGGAATGGATTCCGCTTCCTCCTGATTTTAATGGACGAATAGTCACTCCTTTTTTAAGGCACAGGCCGCCCGTTCCCTGCGGGCCAAATAATCCTTTGTGTCCTGTAAAACACAGCGCATCTATATTCATTGCCTGAATATCAATTGGGAGAATTCCTGCGGACTGTGATGCATCTACAATAAAATGCAGCCCATGACGCTTGCAGGCCTCGCCAATTCGGTACAGATTCAGTGCCGTTCCAGTTACATTAGAAGCATGTGTGCACACGATAGCCTCTGTATCTGGCCGAATCGCCTCCTCAAATGCCTCACTTGAAATTGTTCCGTCTTCTCCGACTGGAAGAATAGTGAGCGCTACACCTTGCTGTTCTTTTAAATATAAAGGACGTAACACAGAATTATGTTCCATCGCCGTTGTAATCACATGATCACCAGGCTGTAACATCCCATCAATTGCCGTATTTAGTGCCTCTGTGGCATTCGACATAAATGCAACCTGTTCCGGTCCATCTCCGTTAAAAAATTCATTAATCATCTCTCTGGTTTCATAAGCCATTCGCATACTATGTAAAGCGGCATCATAGGCTCCTCTTCCGGCATTACCAAGATTACTGATAGCTTCCGCTACTGCTTTTGCTACTGTTTCGGGCTTCTGTAATGTTGTTGCTGCATTATCAAAATATATCACTTTTGTCCCTCCTGCATCTGGAAATCTCATTGTGAATCACATATTTTACCACCAATCATATAGTGGCTTTGTAATTTTCTTCTGTAAATGACTTCTGTAAATAAGTTTCTGTCTGAATATATTACCATATTGCAGCTATTTTTCTCAACATTTATTGTTACTATATATTTTCTTAATTTTTACATGAATTTTTTCTACAGCATGCCTAAAGCCAATTAATACTCAATTCTTAAATAATTCTTAATCTTGCTCCTAAAGATTTTACTTTCGTTTTTTATTATGCTATACTCAATCCACACTATTAGAAAATATTGTAAATGCAGCGTAGATTTATTACACGACACTTATATACTAATGTACTCTTGGAATCTTTTTGTTCTTGATTTTGTGAGAAGATTTTTTGTCAGTTATGCCCAATTTTTTGAGACGTACACGATGCGTACGTTGATGAAATCTGGGTGCGGCTGGCGGAAAATCAGCCACAAAAGCACGTGCAAGAAAGACTCCGAAAGTACATACTACATTCAAGGAGGTTTTCCATGTTTTCAAAGAATACATCTACAACATATAAGTATTTCTTTATGTTTGTTTTTTTCAGTTTATTTTTATGGCAGTCATTTACTATAAAGCCAGAGGCGAGCGAGATTATCACGGATCCGCTAATTTCCATGACAGTAGGGGATACAAAGAATCTCTATTTTTTTCACGGTGATTCTGCTTCTGCCTACTTTAGCTCTAACCCTAATATTGCATCCGTGACTACAGGTGGTGTTTTGAATGCAAATGATGTTGGAAGTGCCGAAATTATTTATAGCGTACATGGAGTATTTCATCAAAGAAAGATCAATGTTGCCGATATTGAAAATCCATCTTTTAGCACTACTCAGAGAGAGAACCTCATTTTGCCGGACAATGCTCTGACAACAACGGATCCTGTCCTTTTTATGCAAAAAAAGGATTCTTACACCATTCAATTCTCTTCTTCGAGCCAGGCACTTGCCACCCGTTATAAAGGACTTCTTATCTGGAAAAGTGATAAACCAAATATCGTCCGTGTAAATTCTAATGGAAAAGTCACCGCATTGAAGAAAGGTTCCGCAACCATTACCTGCACACTGGGCAATGTATCCTGTCACACCTATGTTAATGTAATTACTGACAGCTATACGGGGAAAGCAACCGATTTTTCCATGTTAACCGCAACTGGAAATCAGCGCACTTACCGGCTTTTCAAACAAAATGCACACAACTATCCTCGCTACGATTCTTATCTTGCATGGCATGGATGTGCTACCTGCTCACTTGCTACGGTTCTTGGAGCCTATAACGATAATTACTCCGGCATTTTGCCAAGTTCTGTTATTGATGGTGTAGAAAAACAATTTACTTCGAACAAAGACTGGACAAGGGAGCATGTAAACCGCTCTCTCCGCGGACAGATGCCCCTCTCTCTGTACGGAATTTCTTCTATACTGAAGTCTTCCGGTGTTGATAATAATTATGTAAGAACCTATACCGACTCTGAGGCCAAAGACGATATTATCTCTCATTTAAAAACAGGGAATTCTATTATTTTTGAAGTACGTCAGAAAAACAGCCGCACTGGTAAAAGAACAAAGCGCTGGACAAACTCCTACCATACTATGGTGTTACTCGGTGTACTGACAAACGGCAAGGTGCTTTTATGCGATTCCGTTGACCGCTCCTGGTATAACGGTGGACAGCGTTTAAAAATTGTTGATCTATCTGATATTATGGAGTATATGTTCCCTTGTACTTCTTTTTCAGAAAGTATGTATTATAACGGAGCAAGCTCCGACGGCGGTTACATCAAAATATACGAAATTAGTTAATTCGTTCCTTGACTTTTTGGAAAATAGTTTATAAAATATTTTTATGGAGCGCCGCATTTTTCGGCATTTTCAACAATTTATGGGAGGATGTCTCATTTCATCTATAGTTTTATTAATATGGAAATGTATAGAATCTCATAGCAATTTTTTAATAAAAGGAGAAGAAGTATTATGGCAGCAAAAATTTTAATGACTGGCAGTATTATGATGGATCTGATTTTACAGATGCCTCGTATCCCACATCCAAGTGAAAGTCTTCTTGGAACTAGCTATTCTAACGCTGGGGGCGGTAAGGGAAGTAACTCCGCAGTAGCAGCCTGCAAAGCTGGCGGAGAAGTTTCTGTTTGTGGTACACTCGGTAAAGATTCCAACGGTGAAGCACTTCTTGGCATGCTTACTGACATAGGAATTGATGTATCCAATCTTACATTAAAAGAAGGCGCAAACACCGGAATGGCCGTTATCATGCTTGAAGAAGACGGAATGAACCGTCTTGCTATTTATACAGGAGCTAACAACGACACAACTCCAGAAGCTGTTGATGCTGCCTTTGAAGGAAAAGAATATGATGCATTAATGATGCAGCTGGAAATTCCTTTAGAAACAAACGTACATGCATTTGAACTTGCTCATGAAAGAGGAATGATCACTTGTCTTGATGCAGGTCCGGCACAGGATTATCCATTAGAAAGATTCAAGGGCCTCACTATCCTCTCTCCTAACGAGACAGAAACAGAAGCTCTTGTTGGAATTCTTCCTAAAGATGATGAGACATGTATCGCAGCAAGTAAAATCTTAAAAGAACGCAGCGATTGCAAATACGTTGTATTAAAGATGGGAGACAAAGGCTCTTTCATCTATGGTGATGACATCTGCCAGATGGTTCCTACATTTAAAGTAGAAGCTGTTGACCCAACTGCTGCTGGCGACTGCTTTACAGGCGTTTTAGTAAAACAGTACGCTGAAACAAAGGATATCGTTGCTTCCGCAAGATATGCAAGTGCCGCTGCTGCTATTTCTGTACAGCATTTAGGTGCGCAGCCATCTCTGCCGACAAAAGAGGCAATTGACGAGTTTATTGCTGCTCGTTCATAGTTTAAACAGACGCTCTCAAAGAGAGAAGAGAAAGGATACCCTATATTTGTGACCTCAGAGCAAAGTTTGGATGCGAGCACATAAGCGAGCATTCAAACCGAGTCACAAATATAGGGTATCCTTTCTCTTCTAGAGCGTGTTTGAAAAATGCTCTAACTTAATCAATTAAATAGTAGCGCAAATCTCTTGTATTTTTGCGAAAAAAATGTTAACATAACCTGATTATACTTTTAGAAAGGAAGAGCTTTTCCATGAGAAATGATGAAAAAATAGATATCAATCTCGCCACAGAAGGTACCTCAGAGAATTTATCCGAAGAAGAACTGGCTCAGCAAAATTATGAGACGGCACTCCGATATATTAATATTGCCGAACATATGAATAAGTTTGAAGATCAGGATAAATATTATCATCGTGCGATCCAGTATTTAAAAAAGGCAAAACCTTACAAAAAGGTTCAGCCACTCCTCAGGGAACTTCGAAATAAAAAGTTCGGCACTCGTGCCGCAGGTAAGATTGAATTATATAAAGAAGCCTGCCATATTCGTGACAACGCAAAGACACCTAGCGATTATTATTCTGCACAAACTATCTTTTCCCGTATTTATCATTACGAAGAAAAGCATCCTCTTATTGAAAAGTGGACTGATCCAGAGGTTTACGCTGAAGCGATCAAATGCTCTGATTCAAAAGAACAGATGGAACTTTGTGCTAAACTCGCTGATGAAAAAGCTGCCCAGTTAAAACGTCATAGTTTTTTCGTAAGCTGTGCATTTATTGCCTGCCTTTTAGCCGCCTTATTTTTTACAAGGACTATTTCTTTCAAGCAGTGTCTTGCCAGCATAAACTCCGGTTCAGGTAACTATGAAAAAGCATGGCAGAATTACCAGAATATTTATAATAGAACTAACAGCAAAGAGGCGTTTGAAAAATATATCGAATACCGTTATAAATCTGCTGAAAAAGCTTTGAAAGCCGGAGATGAAGATACAGCTTACCGCAATTACAAGGCAATTGCAAAAGAAGATTATAAAGACAGCCAGGATAAATTTGTAACTCTTGAGAAAGAACATATCAAAAATACCGCAATAGGTAAAAAAATTTCTTTTGCGTACATGGACTGGCGTGTTCTTGATAAGCAGGACGGCAAAGTTCTCTTATTAAAAGATAATTCCTTAGGATCTACTCCATTTGATGAGACTGGGAAAAATGTTACTTGGGAATCTTCCTCCGTTCGTAAATGGTTAAACGGTGACTTCCTCAATGACAACTTTTTTAAGGCAGAACAGAATGCTATTTTAGACACTACTGTAAAAAATACAGCAAATCCTGTTTATAATACACCAGCTGGAAAAGACACTACCGATAAACTCTTTTTATTAAGCTGTGATGAAGTTGCACAGTATAAAAAGGGAATTCATAAAACAAAGTCCTGTTGGTGGCTCCGTACCCCAGGTGCTGCTGCAAATTCTATGAGTTTTGTATACAAAGACAAAACTGTTATGGATTATGGCTATGAGGTAACCAATACAAAGATTACTGTAAAACCTGCCATTTGGGTAAACGTAGAGTAAATCCCGATTTGTCAGCGCAGCTGACTGGATGATAAACAGAGCTCCCACCCCCTGCAATATGTAAAAATGCGCCTGCTACAATAAAGATATGGTTAATCTACCTTACAACCAGTAAGGAATTATCCATCTTTGAGCAAACTCTTAATGCGATTTAAGCATTAAGAGTGTAGCAATACAAAGCATTTTTGCATATGCAGGGTGTGGGAGCTCCTCTGTTTCTCATCTGTTCCCTATCTGTTTACAACAATCTCTTAGAACAATCCAGTTATCTTTCCATTATCATCTACATCAATTCCAAATGCAGCCGGTTTCTTCGGTAATCCTGGCATTGTCATGACTGCTCCGGTAAGGATTACTACAAATCCTGCTCCAGCATTTACAAATGCATCACGGACATGGATATCAAATCCTTCTGGACGTCCTAACTTTGTCTGATCATCAGAGAGGGAATACTGTGTTTTTGCCATACATACTGGCAGATCACCAAATCCTAAATCTGTGAGTTTTGCAAGCATTTTCTCTGCGGCTGGTTCGTATGTTACACCATCTGCTCCGTAGATTTCTTTTGCGATTGTCTCTACTTTTTCTTTTAAAGATAAATTGTCTGGATAAAGTACTTTAAAGTTGCTTTCTTTTTCTTCTAATGTTTTCAGTACTTTCTTTGCGAGGTCAATTCCGCCTTCTCCACCTTTAGCCCATACTTCAGAAAGAGCAAATTCACATCCTCTTTCTTCACAGAACTGACGGATGAATTCGTGTTCTTTTTCTGTGTCTGTCTCAAATGCATTTAAAGTTACAACAATAGGCACACCGAATTTCTGAAGATTTTCGATATGTTTTTCAAGGTTGCAGATACCTTTTTTCAGTGCGTCCAGGTTCTCTGCTACAAGTTCTGTTTTTGGAACACCACCGTTATATTTTAAAGCACGGACTGTTGCTACTAAAACAACTGCATCTGGCTTTAATCCAGCCATACGACACTTGATATCCATAAACTTCTCTGCACCGAGATCTGCACCGAAACCGGCTTCTGTGATTGCAATGTCAGAAAGCTTTAATGCCATCTTTGTCGCACGCACACTGTTACATCCGTGAGCGATATTAGCAAATGGCCCACCATGAACAATTGCACCTGTATGCTCTAATGTCTGTACCATGTTTGGTTTGATTGCATCTTTTAATAATGCAGCCATAGAACCTACTGCATTAAGCTGACCTGCTGTCACAGGATTACCATCTACATCATAGGCTACGATAATTTTAGCAAGACGAGCTTTTAAATCCTTGATATCTTCTGCCAGGCAGAGAATAGCCATAATCTCAGTTGCTACTGTAATTACGAAATGATCTTCTCTTACATATCCATCTACTTTTCTTCCAAGACCAATTACAATGTTACGAAGTGCGCGGTCGTTCATATCCATACATCTTTTCCAGATTACCTGTCTTGTATCAATACGAAGTTCATTTCCCTGCTGAATATGATTATCCAGAAGTGCAGCTAATAAGTTATTGGCAGATGTGATTGCGTGGAAATCACCTGTAAAATGAAGGTTTAAGTCTTCCATAGGAACAACCTGAGAATATCCACCACCAGCAGCTCCACCTTTAATTCCAAAACAAGGTCCAAGAGAAGGCTCACGAAGTGCAAGAACAGACTTCTTTCCTAACTTTTCAAATGCCTGTGCAAGACCGATACTTGTTGTTGTCTTTCCTTCTCCGGCAGGAGTCGGGTTAATCGCTGTCATTAAAACAAGTTTGCCATCTGGCTTCTCATCTAAGCTATTCATGAATTCATCAGAAAATTTTGCTTTATACTTTCCGTATAACTCTAAATCATCCTCTGTAATCCCATAATTGGCAGCTACATCTTTAATTGGGAGCATTGTCGCTTCCTGTGCAATCTGAATATCTGTTTTCATATTCCTCTTCCTTTCCTTTGCGTATATCAAAGTTTATACACTCTCTCTTCTGTTTCTGTACTCTTAAATACAAAAACAAAAAGGGCAACTTCAAAAGAAGCTGCCCAGACGGTCGGCTAAAATAAGATGTTTCCATCTCTCCGGCTACACTGTGTTTCTTCACATATCCGTCAGTAACCGAAAATTCTGCTTTGGCAGATTTATGTTTATATATTTACACACTTACAAGTAAAAGTCAACTTTTTAATTTGAAAACCTGGAAATGTTCTGTCTTTCATATAATATTCTTTACCAAAGAAGATATACTTTATCTACTTTATTATTTTTAACATGGAATTTATCTAATGTATAGTAACATTCCCCATTTATCTGTTTTATAATTTTCTTTGCTTTTTTCTTGCTTATTCTCTTGTAAACGTTTGTACACTCATCTATAGAATAAAACTTACATTTAGAACTAAGTTTTAACTTTAGAGGATCTGATGTGTATACTCTGCCGTTCCCTTTCTTTTGTACGCTGGAACTTAAAACGAAATATTTACCAAGTTTTAATTTCACACTATTTTTCTGCCAGTCCTTATATTCATAATAATCAGTCTCAATCGTATACGTTCCATTCGGAAGCTTTGTATACTTTCTCCATGTTCTATGTGCCTGTACCTGTGTAGCTGAAAATACGCTCAATCCCACAATCAGGCAGCAAAATAATGCCAGTCTGGTTAAAACTTTTTTCTTCATTTAAACTTCCCCCTTTGTCTTACATCTCCAAATTAAACATTCTATTCCGAGACTTTACTTGTGCTTTCATTCTACCGCTTCCACTAACTTTCTACAAGTTCTTTCTACAATGAATTTTTCCTTAAACATTTTATATTCACCCCTCACTTTATGCTTAAAGAAGACGTCAGTTCTTAATTACATTTCTTATAATACACCAATACATCCTATTATTTTTTATCTATCACAGCACATTCTTGTTGCCACATTAACTCTCTGTATGCTCTTTACATTATTCGCACCTGCAGCTAATGTAAACGCAGCTTCTAAACGTACAAAAGCACTGACTGCTTACCAGAAAAAGCTTAAAAAACTTGATTCAAAAATATATAAATTTGCCTTAGTTTATTTAGACAAAGATTCCATACCGGAACTTCTCATTACACCGGATTTTAGCGTACATGCCGTTGCCGGAGAAGTTTATACCTACACTGGCGGCAAACTTAAACAGTTAAAATATGCCGGCAGTGATTATGGTCGCCTCATTTACTCCAAAAAGAAATCTGTAGTATCTAATTCTGCATGGATTAATGGATATGGCGCCGTTTCAACATTTTATCGTTTTAACAAAAAGGGAAAAGGAACGAAACTCAAAAAGTTTGAAGAAGCCTATCTTCCAAAAACTCTTTACAAAATTAATGGAAAAAAGGTATCAAAGAAGAAATTTAATTCAGAATACAAAAAAATGGTCAAAAAATATCCTTTAAAAGAGATTTGGCCATCTGTCACCTTCAATCTTACTACAAATAACATTAATAACCTTGTCAAAAATTACAAATCTTTCATCATAACAGGGAAGAAGTTCTAGAGCGTGTTTGAAAAATGCTTTCTGTAAGATGTACGTTACAATTTGTGGGAGATTTTGCCTGAATGAGGACGGCGTAGCGGGCTACGTCAACTGAATAAAGGCAAATGGAATTCTGACCATAGGAACTTGGGACTCGTTTTTCCCAAGTTCCTGTTTTTCTGGGCAGAATGGAATGTTTAGAGTGTGTTTGAAAAAGGCTTTCTGCAAGATGTGCGTCGCAATTTGCGGGAGATTTCGCCTGAATGAGGGCGGCGTAGCGGGCTACGTCAACTGAATGAAGACAAAATATACCGTAAATTGAGGCGTGCAGGTTGCTGGAATGATTTTTCAAACACGCTCTAGTGCAACGGAACAAAATCTAACTTATAACAATTCTTTTTTCTTTAGAAGACTCCATACAATCCAGCCCTATATCTTCTACTAAAGCGGCGTCTGTATCCCCGCAAATTATTATTTAGATAATTTCTCAATTGCAGCCTTAATTCTGCTTACTGTCTCATCCTTACCGATAATTTCCATAATCTCTGTTGCTCCGCCCGGAGTCATGCGCTTTCCGGAAACAGCGGTACGAACTGGCCACATAACAAATCCTGGTTTATAACCTTTTTCATCTGCAAATCCACGAAGCATCTGATATAATGCATCGTTTGTGAAATCTTCCTGTGCTTCGATTACTGGAAGTAATTCCTGTAATACTGGTAAAGACTTCTCTGCATTTGTCTTATTTTTCTTGTTAGTATACATATCTACATCGTATTCTGGAACTGCTTCAAAGAAATCAATCATTTCACCAATTTCAGAGAATACTTCGATTCTTGTTTTAACAAGTGCTGCAATCTTCTTTAAGTCCATATCCTTCTTGATAACTTCCTTGATATAAGGCTCTGCCATGTTGTAGAAAGTATCAGAGTCCATTGCCTTTAAATATTCTCCGTTCATCCATTTTAACTTAACCATATCAAATACGGCTGGAGATTTGCTGATATGCTTGTAATCAAATGCTTCTACTAATTCTTCTAAGGAGAAAATCTCTCTGTTATCTGGAGAACTCCATCCAAGAAGTGCTACGAAGTTTACAACAGCTTCTGGAACAAATCCCTGCTCGATTAAATCTTCGTAAGAAGAATGTCCAGAACGCTTTGAAAGCTTCTGATGCTCTTCATTCGTAATTAATGGACAGTGAATATATTTTGGTTCTTCCCATCCAAATGCCTTGTAAAGACGAGTATATTTTGGTGCAGAAGAAAGATACTCATTACCTCTTACAACGTGTGTAATCTGCATCAGATGGTCATCTACTACGTTTGCAAAATTGTAAGTAGGATATCCGTCTGACTTGATAAGAATCATATCGTCAAGCTCTTCATTTGGCTGCGTGATGTCTCCATAAATCTCATCATGGAAAGTTGTCTCTCCCTCATTAGGCATATTTGCACGAATAACAAATGGCTTACCTGCTGCAAGGTTCGCTTCTACTTCTTCTTTGGAAAGGTGCAGACAGTGCTTGTCATATACACTGATTTCTTTACCACCTACATTCTGTTTTAAGGAATCTAATCTTTCCTGATCACAGAAACAATAGTAAGCCTCACCTTTTTCAATAAGCTGCTTTGCATAGTCCATATAAAGTCCAGACGCTACACGCTCACTCTGAACATAAGGGCCAAATCCGCCGTCTTTATCCGGACCTTCATCATGCTTTAAGCCAGTCTTCTCTAAAGTACGGTAAATAATTCCCAGTGCTTCTTCACAGTAACGTCCCTGGTCTGTATCTTCTATTCTTAAAACGAAATCTCCACCTTCATGCTTTGCAATCAAGTAAGTATATAAAGCAGTACGAAGATTTCCAACATGCATTCTTCCTGTAGGGCTTGGTGCAAATCTTGTTCTAATCTTTGCCATCTCTAATTCCTCTCTTTCTGAATCTATAAAATATAATCTAACTATTTAAAACCCACCTTATCCAAAATGTATCTGAAAAATGTATTAGCAATAACTATATATACCATCACTCTGCACACCTTCTATGAGACTATTGTATAACTGACAATAAACTCTGTATCCCTTATACACCCGGAAATATACAGCTTTAAATAGTTTCCAATCGACTCGTATTATCATACCATCTTTTTGCGTAAAAATCTATAAAATCCTCTATATGAAATAATTTGCGGAATATTCTTTATTATGCTACTCTTATTTTAATCCATTGTCAGTAATTTACGGCTTCTGAACAGATAGCTGCTGCTATTAATAATTCCTTTCTTGTTAAAAGTGGATACCGGTTCATCTGATACTACTCATATATAGCTTATATAACTCACTATCTCTTTGTACAGCACCGAGATATACATATTTCTGTACACAACTACAAAAAATTTATAAAAATATATTACGAAAGAAGGTTTTCTTATGCTATCACTACCAAATATTGATTACAGCTCCATGATAAGCACACTTCCACTAGACTCCGGAAGCAGCGACAGTCTGAGTAATTTTATAAACAACGGACTTGTCGGTTTGGTCACCGAAGCCGATACAACTTACAAAATAGCTGGCTCTGTAATTGCTCTCATTTTAGCTCTCATCGGATGCTTTTTCGGTTATAAACTGTCCCGGCTCTTTATGGGCATTACCGGATTTATTGCTGGAGCTATAATCGGACAGATAGTTGCTTCCCAGCTTCTGCATGTAGAAGGATTTGCCTCCGTCCTTTGTATCATACTTTGCGGAGCATTCATTGCCTCTCTGGCCTTTTGGATTTATCGTATTGGAATTTTTATTCTCTGCTTTGCATTAGCCTTTAGTGCCGCAGGAACATTATTTCCATTTGAAGGTGATGTACAGTTCTTTGCGAATGTAATAACTGGTCTTATCGTTGGAGTTCTCGCTGTCAAATATATGCGTCCAGTCATTATACTTACTTCCGCAATCGTATGTGGAACTTCCGCTGCCGGGCTACTTCCGGGAGTTACAGAATATATGGGAATTACGACACTTTCTTCACTGAACTCCAGTGCAGCGCTGACACTGGCATTGTGTGTGCTCGGGATTGCCGTACAGTTTCTTACTACGAAAGAACCGGTGAAGAAAACTGTTCACAGACATAAACATGGGTAGGTGATTTGCCACAGGCAAAAGAGACGCCCTCTGAGAATGAAAGAATCCTTATTTGTGACTTTAGTCGCGGCGTGTTGAATACTCGTTCTACTCGCTCGTATCCAACACTTGCTCCGAGGTCACAAATAAGGATTCTTTCATTCTCAGAGGGCTGTCTTTGGCTATTGAAGCAGACTCAGAATTTGTTTTTGAGAAATCTGAGGAAGTTTTCAAAAGATTATGACTTTCCGGAACAGCCAATACACAAAACTCTACTGTTCTTCCCAAAGAACAACTTCTCCTGTTTCCAGCGTCTTCTTCACATCAATAATCCTCTGATTAGAAGAACCGCGGAATTTAAGACTAATATTCTTTTTTTCCATAACAAACGGACCATCTACAAGATAATCGATCTGTTCTAACATCTTCTTTGTATACTTCCACTTTGGAATCATTCTGTGTAAAATGTCCTTTTCATAAACATAACCAGTAAAGCACCAGATACTCTTCTCTGGGAAGCGTTCTTTTACCTTTTTTAAAAATGGAAAGAGGACTTCCTGATTCATATATTCCATAGGTTCTCCGCCCAATACTGTAAGTCCAGATATATAAGATGGTTCCAATAATTTCAAAATCTGTTCTTCTGTTTCTTCTGTAAAAGGCTTTCCATACTCAAAACTCCATGTTTCCTCATTAAAACAGCCCTTACAATGATGGGTGCATCCACTTACAAAAAGGGATACTCTGACACCTGGTCCGTTTGCAATATCACATTTCTTAATTTCACCGTAATACATAACCTATTCACCTCTTTCAAAAATCAAATAGAGTGCCCATTATATTTAGCAATTACCCAAACCAATCTTTCGTATTATATATACAATACTTCTTCTATATTTTACATGGTTCTTACTAATTACATTTTATAATATTGGCACTCTATTTACAATCAATAATCTACTATTTTATATATTTTGAGACAATTTTATTTTTTAGCAACGCAAAAAACAGCGCCCAAAGGGAGAAGATACCTTCTCCCTTTGGGCGCGTCTCCCTGCCTGCTTTCTACAGATGCATTACACGTTCCTTAATCTCCTGGGTTCTTCCCTGATTCCAGAACTGTGTTCCAATATAACCGCAAGTTCTTCTTGCTACGTTCATCTTTGCCTGATCCTGATTACCGCAGTTTGGGCATTCCCAGATGAGCTTACCGTGTTCGTCTGTTATAATCTGGATTTCTCCTTCATAACCACAGCACTGGCAGTAATCGCTCTTTGTGTTAAGTTCTGCATACATGATGTTCTCGTAAATATGCTTCATAACAGCTAATACAGCCTCGATATTATTCTGCATATTTGGTACTTCTACATAGCTGATAGCTCCTCCTGGAGAGAGTTCCTGAAACTGTGCTTCAAAGCTTAATTTATCAAATGCATCAATTTCCTCTGTTACATGGATATGATAGCTGTTTGTGATATAGTTTTTATCTGTTACTCCTGGAATCATACCAAAACGCTCCTGAAGGCATCTTGCAAACTTATAAGTTGTAGATTCCAGTGGTGTACCATAAAGACTGAAGTCAATATTACTTTCTGCTCTCCACTTATTACATGCATCATTCATATGCTGCATAACTTTGAGTGCAAATGGTTTTGCTTCTGGGTCTGTATGGCTCTTGCCTGTCATATATCTTGTACACTCGCAAAGTCCTGCGTAGCCAAGAGAGATTGTTGAATAACCATTATATAAAAGTTCATCAATGGTCTCTCCCTTTTTAAGACGTGCTAATGCACCGTTCTGCCAGAGAATAGGTGCTACGTCAGATGGTGTACCCTTTAAACGGTTGTGGCGGTACATAAGTGCCTCGTGGCAAAGTTCAAGACGCTCATCAAAGATTTCCCAGAACTTATCCATATCTCCACCTGAAGAACAAGCTAAATCTACTAAGTTCAGTGTTACGACACCCTGATTAAATCTTCCGTAGAACTTTGGATTATCGTTCTCATCATGATATACCGTTAAGAAAGAACGACATCCCATACATGGGTAGCAGTTTCCGTCTTTTAACTTCTTCATGATTTTCTCGGAAATGTAATCTGGAACCATACGTTTCGCTGTGCATTGTGCAGCTAACTTTGTAAGATACCAGTATTTGCTGTTCTCATGAATATTGTCTTCCTCAAGAACGTAAATAAGCTTAGGGAAAGCGGGTGTGATATATACACCTTTTTCATTTTTAACACCGAGAATACGCTGATTAAGCATTTCCTCGATAATCATTGCAAGGTCATCTCTTGCAGGACCTTCTTCTACCTCATCAAGATACATGAATACGGTAACAAAAGGAGCCTGTCCATTTGTAGTCATCAGTGTGATAACCTGATACTGAATAACCTGAACTCCCTGCTTAACCTCTTTTCTTACACGCATTTCTGCGATTTCATTTATCTTCTGCTCATCAAGTTCCATTCCTTCTACTTCGAACTCTGCCCGAACGTCACGACGATACTTCTGACGGCTGATTTCGACAAATGGAACCAGATGGGAAAGTGTAATACTCTGTCCACCGTACTGGGAACTTGCGATCTGGGCTACTGCCTGTGTTGCGATGTTACATGCTGTAGAAAAGCTCTTTGGCTTCTCAATCATAACGTCGCTGATTACTGTTCCGTTCTGGAGCATATCTTCTAAGTTTACCAGACAGCAGTTATGCATATGCTGTGCAAAGTAATCAGAATCATGGAAATGAATGATTCCTGCTTCATGTGCATCCACAATCTTCTGTGGAAGAAGGAAACGTCTTGTAATATCCTTACTTACCTCTCCTGCCATATAATCCCTCTGTACACTATTGACCGTTGGGTTCTTGTTAGAATTCTCCTGAATAACTTCCTCGTTATTACACTCTAACAGACTCAGAATCTGCTTGTCTGTAGAATTGGACTTTCTAACCAACGCTCTCTTATAACGGTAAGTAATATAATTACTTGCCAGACGGAATGCCTTCTGGTTCATGATCTGATTCTCTACTAAGTCCTGAATCTCCTCTACATTGAGCGCACGATTCATTCCCTCACAGATAGTCTCAACATTCTCTGCGATTTTCTCTACCTGTTCGTCGCTTACTTTTTCACCTTCTACGACACTGTTGTTTGCCCTCTTAACCGCTGCGATAATCTTGCTGCGGTCAAATTCAACTTCCATTCCACTTCTTTTAATGATCTTCATACCAACACTCCAATTATAAATTTTTAAAAATCATGCATTGCCATTGTAACACATAATTTTGTATGATGCAATGATACTTTATACAAGATATTGTGTTTTAGTCACATAAAAATCTCACAGCAACACAAAATATTATCTTGCTGTGAGATTTGCCAATACCCATTATATGATGTTTTCCCGTAAATATCAATATGCTCTATGAATAATCTTGTACTAATATTTTCCCTGTTTTTTCATCAGATTGACAACCGCTTTATAGAGTGCATTTCCATAGGCGCTTGTATTTGCCTTCATTCGGGCAGACTCTGTTTTATTACTGATAAATCCGTATTCAATAAGACATGCTGGCATATTTGTGTGTTTTAAAACATACAGATTTGGTCTGTCAACAAGTCCTCTGTTTGTAAATCCTGTAGCTGCAACCGCAGCACTCTGCATTGCAGTAGCAAGAGTCTTGGAAGTTAAGCCTTTTTTCTGTGTTGCAGAGTTTCTGCTCTTACTCCATAAAGTCTCTGTTCCATGTGCAGAAGCACTTGCTGAATTGATATGTACACATAAAAACATATCTGCATTCTTATTATTCGCCAGCTTAGCTCTCTGAGACAAACTTGGATACGTATCGGATGTTCTTGTATAGGATACCTGAAATCTGCTGTCCTTATCAAAAGAACGCTTTGCAGCGAGTACAATAGCTAATGTCAGGTTCTTCTCTGCCATTCCATTCCCTGTCGCACCAGAATCTGATCCACCGTGTCCTGCATCAATGACAATCTTAATCTTATCTTTGCTGCCTGTCGTACTCGGTTTCGTTGTGGTTGTCGTAGTTGTCGTTGTGCTGCCTGTCGTATTATTTGAACTACTCTGTGTCGTTCCTGAAATATAAATCTTTCCCTTTGACAGTTTGTAGTTAATACCAAGTCTTGTACACACACTATTAAGCGGAACAATCCATCTTCTCTTACCTGTAGCTGTGTATGTTCCATGAACTACTGGTGCTCCCATTGTACTTTTCTGTCCATTCGTTACTGCTATTCTGCTGTCTGCCCGTACAATAACTGTGTTTGGACCATAGGTTAAAGTTAATTTATCACCCTTAGCTGTTGCCTTCACCTTTAACTTACTGTTCTTTAAAATCGCTCCTACCGGTCCCATATATGCTCCGGACTTCTTAAAAATCGGATACTTTGTTAATTTCCTCTTCTGTCCATTCACATAACAATAACTCTTTCGTCCGGTATAAGAACTGGTAACCCCTTTTACTGTTCTCACACGAACCTGTGCTGCCGCATCTGTATTAACCGGCATAATCATACAGATACATAATAACAATGCTGCCAGCACACCGACTACTCGCTTTGCTTTCATCAAACTCTCCTTTCTCATCTCTCTGCACTTCACATCCTCTTGTCTTAATCCATTCTATAACAATTTCATAAAACAATGCAATAGAGCCTATAACATTTTATAAAACCTCTACAAATATCTTATACATCAAAACAGTATCCAACTCCATAAACCGTCTTAATATACGGATATTCTTTGGTTAACTTAGCTCTCAGCTTCTTCACTAAAGTATCTACACTGCGGTAGCCGCCTATATAGTCAAACCCCCATACAGAATCAAGTATCTTATCTCTGGAGAGAATCATCCCTTTATGCTTTACAAAATATTCTAGTAAATCAAATTCCTTCGCAGTCACCTTGAGAACCTTGTCTGCAAGATAAATCTTTCTTCCTTCATAATCAATAGATAAGGCTCCAACCGATTCTACTGGATTCCTCTTTTCCGCCGTCCTGCGTATTACTGCCTCTACATGGGCCTCTAATAATGGTAACGGCGCTGGCTTCACCATATAGTCATCTATCTTTTTTGAATAAGCGTATAACTGGCTGTCCAATTTATCATCCTGTGAGAGCATCAGCACTGCCATATCAGATAGACTCCTTATCTTTTCAAGTGCCTCATATTCTCGTCTCTTCGGTAGATCTACATCAAAAATCAGTAAATCTGGTTTGTTCTTTCCCCTGGAAAGAATTTCTGTCGCCTCATCATATTCGGTGCACCAGATTACGCTGTAACCACTGTCCTGGAAATAAGCTGCCATCTCTTTGCACTCCGCTTCTTTCTGATTTAGAATCAGCAATCTGCTTGTGAGCATTCGACATCTTCCTTTCATCATTATTTGTTAAAATTATATTACAACATTATGACCCAAAAATGACTTATTTAAAATTATTGTAACATAGACAGCAATTATGAACAACCCTTGTTACCATCTTACAGGGTATGAGCGTAAAATTCAAGTGGTTTTTTTACAGACGAAAATCCGAACCTTAGAACGTGTAATAAATACTTCGTTTCACTGCGTTCCAAATGCTCGTCCGCATTTGGAACTTGCTCTAAGGCGTATTTATTACACGCTCTAAGGTTCGGATTTTCTGTCCTTGGTAAAAATTTTGTTCGAATTGTTACTTTCCATTTGGAGGGGAGGTGGAGAAGAAATTCAAAATGATATTATAAAATATAAATTATAAAGGAATATAGTAGAGATATAAGAAAAATCAGTATCATTCGTTCTCAAGAAAGGAACTGGATAAAGTTGGTACGAGATTATTTGAATCAAAAAAACAGAGAAAATAAAAAAGAATTATAAAAGATTAAAATTTCTTTTTCGTTTCCTCTGTTTTTGATTATAAGAACATATTTATTTTGATCTATAATTAGAAATTATAGGAATCGCCGGGATTATAATAAATCAGCGATTTCATAAATTAAGCGTTCGGATTTCTCCCAGCCGAGGCAAGGGTCGGTAATGGATTTACCATAGCAGCCGCCGCCTACTGGCTGATTGCCGTCTTCGATGTAACTCTCAATCATGAGACCTTTTACAAGTCCTCTGATATCTTTGGAAAGATGGCAACTATGCATTACTTCTTTTGCAATACGAATCTGCTCAAGGTAATGTTTACCGGAGTTTGCATGGTTTGTGTCAATAATTACACCTGGATTCTTTAAGCTACTCTCCTGATATAACTCAAACAATTCATTTAAATCTTCGTAATGATAGTTAGAGTATGTCTTACCATGTTTGTCAACATATCCTCTTAATAATGCATGTGCATATGGATTACCTAATGACTGTACTTCCCATCCACGATACAGGAATACATGCTGTCCCTGTGCGGCTGTAATAGAGTTCATCATAACGGATAAATCTCCACCTGTTGGATTCTTCATTCCTACTGGGATTCCAACACCACTTGCCGTCAGACGATGCTGCTGATCTTCTACAGAACGTGCTCCGATTGCGACATAAGATAATAAATCAGAAACATAACGATGATTCTCTGGATATAACATCTCATCTGCACAAGTAAGTCCACTCTCAAGAATCGCTCTCTGATGAAGTTCACGAACCGCAATAATACCCTGAAGCATATCTGGCTTCTTTTCCGGGTCTGGCTGATGTACAAGACCTTTATATCCGCCGCCTGTTGTACGAGGCTTATTCGTGTATACTCTAGGGATAATCATAATCTTATCCTTAACTTTCTCCTGCACTTTTGATAATCTTGTCAGATAATCAAGGACAGCATCCTCTCTGTCTGCAGAACAAGGTCCGATAATTAATAATAACTTGTCAGACTTTCCCTCAAAAATTCTTCGGATTTCAGGATCTCTTTCCTGTTTAATCTTTACGATTCTCTCATCTGCCGGAAACTGCTCTTTTAGTTCCTTTGGTACTGGCAGTTTCCTGAAAAATTTCATATCCATATCCATAATCGTCTGTTCTCCTTTATATTACTTTCTTCTTTGTAAAAATGATTGCGTATTTATAAATCTTCCTTATCTTAACATAAAAGATGTATTCGCACAACACTTTTTAGCTTTAAAGTGTAGAAAAATATTTTTCAACTATTTTAGAACGTGTTGCAAAAATGATTTTTCAAACACGCTCTATATATTTTGCGAGAGATTTCAATATTTTTTTTACTTTTACCTTTTGATGCTTTATAATAATATCATACAATAACGCCAAAGCACGTTTGAAAAATACTCTAAAAATTTTCAGGAGGAATTTATTGTGGATTCTACAACCAGCACAATCACAGAAGCTTACTCTATGGATTCTGCAGCTAACACAAGCATAGAGTCTTATACTATGGATTCTGCGGCCAGCACAATCACAGAAACTTACTCTATAGATTCTATAGCCGACACCCTTGCAAAAGCTTATTCTATTATAGAAGAAGGAGGACAGCCTTTAGCTTCGGAAACTACTTGTATACAATACATATTTTTATCTCCTTCTCACATTGAAGCTTTCCACAATAATGAACTGTATTTAGAATATATCCAGAATCTCGTAAAAGAAAGGTTCAATGTTTCCTTTCCTGAAGAAAAGTCTGCATTTGACCAATATTTTTCAGATTGCATTCAGCTAAAAGAACAGTTAGAGTCCCACGGAAATTTTGATAAGACTGTATGGCTTTCTTATACAACAAGCCTTCTTGAGTCTTTAAAAACACCGTACTATTCCGTGTATTCTTTTACTTTACTGACGTTAGAGTCCTGTTTTACAGACCCACAGCTTTTTGATAAGGTTCAGAAGTCTTTTTACTCTGTACTAATCAAATCTTCCGAAAAAAAACAGTCTATTATAAGAAAAATTATTGAGCACGCGCCAGTTTATAAAAAATATTCTTATATCAAAGAAAATCTTCTTTCTGATATTTTGATAAATACTCTGGCTCTTTTTGGTGATGAAAAAGAATACTGGCTGGCATCTTTTATTAATCTTTTTGAAAATAACAATGCCGTACATTCTTTACCTAAAAATACAAGCAACAAGAAATGGAATACTCCCTCTCTTTTAATGACATTTTTTGAATGGGAGGAACTTTTCTTAAAAAACAGAGCATCAAAAGATTTTTCTTCTTTTTCTGAGTATCTTTCCAGCAGAACTTTATATTTTTATAAACACGCCCGAACTACTTCTGATAATTTACTGAAAAATGCAGCAGACAACGCATCTGTCACATCTGCAGGAACCTCTGCCTCCATAGATTCTGCAATTCTGTCAAATATAGAAAATGCTTATGTGGACAGCGAGTTTTTAAATACTTTTGCCTACAACATGACCACACGCCTTTATCATGCTAATCCGGCAATTGGTCGCGATCAGGAGATTTCAGATTTAGAATTAATTTTGATTTCTCCTAAAAAATCTCCTTTATTAATTGGAGAAGCTGGTGTCGGAAAAACGTCCGTCGTAGAAGGGCTGGCCTATCGTCTTCAGCGCGGCACTGTCCCTGATTTGTTAAAAAATAAAAAAATATTTAAATTGACTACGACTTCTCTTTTGAGTGGCACAAAATATGTTGGCGAAATGGAAGACCGTATCAAAAAGCTTGCTGGCGAATTAGAGGCACACCCTGATGTCATTTTATTTATCGATGAAATTCATACAATTGTTGGAGCCGGCTCCACAGAAAGCTCTAATAATGACATTTCAAATATGCTGAAACCCTATATTGACAGAGGAGATATTAAAATTATTGGCGCAACGACACGGGAAGAATACACTCGTTTTCTTCTTCCTGACAAAGCACTTACCCGCCGTTTTTATCCAATTTCTATTGAAGAACCTGATGAAGAATTAACTTTATCTATCCTTAGTGGAAGTATTCCTTCTATAGAATATGAAACAAAGGTAAAAAATACTTTCTCTGCTAATACAACGGAACGAATTCTGCGCACTTTAATCTCTATATCCATGCCTGCAAATCAGCCAGATGACCAGCCTGCAAAGCGTCCCGAACTTCCTCTCACACTTTTAGAGATGGCCTTTTCCTATGCTGCGCTCTCTGGAAAAACTGCTTTGTCTTGTGAATATATCGAACAGGCTGTACACCATAGTAATCGCTTAAGAAAAGAAATCCGAACAAACTTTACCTGTGCATTGTAAGATTTTTATGGTATTTCTGAAAAACTTCATATAGAATAGAAACTATAGCAACTTCATAAACTATGTCTGCATACCTGTAATAAAAAACTGCCAAATAGGCAGACTAACAGAAAATAATAAATAAATTGGGACTGTGTAATTAAGATTAAATATTATGTTCAAAAATAAAAATAATAATTATGAATCAGAACTGCCTTCAGTCAATTCTCTTTCATAAAAAAACCACGGACTCACCCCTAGTGTACTGCAGATTGTTAAATAATCATCCGCGGAGAGTGAGCCCTTAGCCTTTATTAAAGAGGACTTAGAAAGTCCAGTAGAGATCATAAATGTTTCTTCGGATATATTATGCTGCTCTAAATAATCTATTATCTTTTGTAAATTTATCATAAAGCAACCATCCTTAATAAGAGCCTTTCACTCTTAGAAACTAAACACATTATAGCATAGTAATTCTATTTAAACAAGAATTTTTTAATATTTTTTCTAGTTTAAATAGAATTTTCACAACAAGCGGAGGCCGCAATGAGAAACGACAATATTGCACGATCATTAAGATACTATAGAAATGTCAACCACAAAAGTATTGACGATATCATAGCTTTTTTAAGAGAACATGATTATGATGTCTCTGAAAAAACTATTTACGCATGGGAAAATGGTTCTAACCAGCCTCGCGCAGATATCCTCATGCTCTTATGCGAATATTACCAGATAGATGATGTCCTTACCGCCTTTGGATACAGAGATGCTGAGACCTCTTTCCTTCAAGATCCACTGTCTGTCTCGGAAATCTCTCTCATAAAATCATATCGTGAACACAAAGAAATGCAGCCAGCAGTACACAAATTACTCGACCTGCCAGCACCAGTAAGAAGGACGCGCAGAAAAAGAAAACCTAAGAAATCCAATCCAGAAGTCTGATTCACAGAAAAAAGTTCTTGCATTCATATTCTATTTATGGTAAAATTAATATCCGTAAGCGGATATGGCGGAATTGGCAGACGCGCTAGATTCAGGTTCTAGTGAGCATTACGCTCATGCAAGTTCAAGTCTTGTTATCCGCATTACAAAAATAGTAAAGGGTTTGGAAATCTCCAAACCCTTTATTTTTTATCTGGAGCGTGTCTGAAAAATGCTCTAATTCTTATTTTTCAAACTTCTTATTCCATAATTCCACTGTACTAGTCATCGCCCCACTAAAGCCGGCCTCTTTACATTTCTTTAATTTTTCTTCTGTATTAACAAACCCAGCTACATAATATTCTCCGTCCCATGCTTTTTTAAATGTAGGAAGAAATTCTATAGCATGATAATACGGACGCAACTCAATAGCATCGAATTTCACCTCATTGATCGTCTTCAGGGCATTATCTACAGAAATGGAATCCATCAGCGTAATTCGATAAATCACCTTGACATTTAATCCCTTCATCATATGTAATTTCGTAATACTCGATCCAATAATTCCATCCGCATGATAAAGCTTTTTGAGCATTTGAAAAGCAATCCTGTCTTTCCCCAGTCCATCTACCAATTCATGATTTACAATAACCGTCTTTCCAGCCTGATGACATATGTGACTAAGCTGCTGCAAATTTCCAATATGAACACCTGTAAGCTGTATACAGAGATTATCGGATTGTATCGCTTTTTTTAAGTATTTTACCTCTTTTACAGATGGAATAATTTTAAAATTACTTGTATTATTCTCATTCTCCATAATAATTACATTTTCCTTTGCAAATTACTGTTTTCATTATAATATATTCCCCAGATAAATTAAATAGTAATTTGCCGGGGTGAGTAGACAGACGAAGTCTGAGAATCAAATCACTCCAACAATAAATAGCAATTCCCTCCCCAGCCAAAGCACAGCCCCCGAAGAGAGTCTATCCCCTATATTTGTGGCCTCGGAGCAAGGTTTGGATGCGAGCGTTTAAAGCGAGCATTCAAACCGCCGCGACTAAAGTCACAAATATAGGGGTTAGACTCTCTTCGGGGGCGTCTCTTTTGCCTGCGGCAAATTCCTATTTCACCGTCTTACAGGCGACTAATTCTACTCCGCTTCCTGCGAGGTTTTCCTTAATGATATCCCCCATCTTCACTGGAGCAGTCACTTCAATTTCCTGAATCTCTTCCATAGCCTCTGTCATAATCTTTCGTGGAATCGGTTCTTTGGATTTTACAGGGATGAGCAGTTCTTTGCCGTTAATTACTGCATATACAGTACTTGTCAGCATACGTTCTGGATTTATCCATTCCTTGTGGGCAAATTTTTCTCCTCGTGGGCAGTTATTTCCTTCTACGCTTACTACTTCGTTGTTTTCAATCATTACTTTTAATGCACAGCCGGAAGGACAGGTTGTGCAGCACATTGTTACTTCTTTCATTACAGTAGCCTCCTTCTGTAATTATGTATACTCAGAATCTTTCTATGCTTAATTTTATAAGAAGATTTTTATCAGTTGCTGTTCAATTTTCAGTTATACATTGACAAAACTCAAGTACAACTGATAAAAAATCAATGCTAAAGAAAGATATCAATCATACATATTAATTAAACTAATGTTACCTTAATCTCGTCCTGAACGTCTGCAAGCTGTGCGGCTGTCAGGTTTACATTTTCCATTATGCTCGGTACAAATTTCTTTGCTTTTTTGCTTTCAAAGATTACTTTATCGCCGCTTGTAATGCGGATTTTTGCAGTTTCCACTGGTCTGCCGACACGGAACTTAATTTTTGTAACTGGGGTTCTGTTTGCACAGATTCTTGTTGGAACCGTGTAGCGGACCATGCCTTCTGGGATAACTGCAATTTCTGTTTCTGCATTTGAAGTTCCACATGCTTCTGCTGCTGTCTCTGCATCTGTAGATACTGCGGCATCTGCCTGCTGTGCGGCTGCACATTCTGCAGCATATTCAGCCGCATAAGTACCGGCATCTTCTGCTTCTTTTGTTACCTGATCTACAAGGTCGTGTACATGGAGCACATTACCACAGGCAAAGATTCCTTTTACGGATGTTTCTAAAGCGTTGTCTACTTTTGGCCCATTTGTGACTGGGTTTAATTCGATTCCTGCTTTTTTGGAGAGTTCATTTTCTGGAATTAATCCAATGGATAATAGTACAGTATCGCAAGGGATGATTTCTTCAGTTCCCGGAATTGGTTTTAAGTTTTCATCTACAGCGGAAACTTCTACTGCCTGTACTCGCTTGGAACCTACGATTTTTGTTACGGTTGTACTTAAATGCAGTGGGATTCCGAAGTCATCCAGACAGTTTTTGATGTTACGGTAAAGTCCATTTGCATATGGCATCAGTTCGTATACACCGACAACCTTAATGCCTTCGAGGGTTAATCTTCTTGCCATAATAAGACCGATATCTCCGGAACCAAGGATGACAACTCTGCTTCCCGGTTTGAAGTTTTCAAGGTTTACATAACGCTGTGCCAGTCCTGCGGTAAATACACCTGCCGGACGGGTTCCTGGAATACGAATCTGTCCTCTTGTTCTCTCACGGCATCCCATAGCAAGGACAACAGAACCTGCCTCAAAAACAAGCATTCCGTCTTCACTCATAGCAACGACATGTTTATCTTCTGTCACATCAAGTACCATTGTATTTAAGTAACAGGAAATGTCTGTTTCTGCCACCATATCTACATAACGCTGTGCGTACTCTGGTCCGGTTAATTCTTCTTTAAATACATGGAGTCCAAATCCACTGTGGATACACTGATTTAAAATTCCGCCAAGTTCATCATTTCTTTCAAGGACTGCAACTTTTTCTACTTTTTCTCTTGCCTTTAATGCTGCTGCAAGACCTGCCGGGCCGCCTCCGATAACTACTACATCATATTTTAATGTCCTCATTTTCTCTCACCTCACCCTTTAATTTTTCCGTATAATACCTGTGCTCCCTGTTCTTCGAAAAGTACCTGCTCTTCAGGGATTCCAAGTTCTCTGGAAAGAATCTGCATTACCTTGTACTGACAGAAACCACTCTGGCACCGTCCCATTCCTGCACGAGTTCTTCTCTTGACACCTTCTACGGTTCTTGCACCAAGTGTGGAATGAATCGCTGCAATGATTTCACCCTCTGGAACAGTCTCACACCGACATACAATTTTACCCCAGGCAGGGTCTTTTTTGATAAGTGCATCCTGTTCTTCTAAGGAAAGATCGCTGAAATCCGGGATTGGTTCGCGGTATGGATTGTAGTCTGATTTATCTTTCAGATCTAATCCGGCATTTGCCAGGAGATCTCTTACATACTCAGCAATCGCAGGGGAAGAAGCGATTCCCGGTGACTGGATTCCGGCAGCATGGATAAAGCCTTTTACTGTCTCGGATTCACGAATGTAGAAATCGTTTCCGTTGTTTAATACAACTGGTCGCTGTCCTGCAAAAGTACGAATAATACATCTTGGGTCAAAGTCTGGAAGAAGCATTTTGGCTCCTTCTATTAATTCATCAATACCATGTGCATCGTTTGTTACGTCATATTTATCTTCTCGCATTGTGGCAGTCGAACCGATAAGGAAGTTACCAGACACAGTAGGAATCAATGCGATACCTTTTGTATCCGGTCCCGGACAAGGGAACATAACTGTATGAATCGGAAGCACTTTATCCAGTACGCAAAGGTTTCCGTGACGGCCCTCCACCTGATATTCGTGGATACCTGCCATCGCTGCAACATCGTCCGCATGCACACCGGCTGCATTAACGATAAAACGAGTCTCATACTGTCTGTCCTGTGTGTATACAACAAAGTCTTCGTCTGCACGTTTTTCAATTTTACGCACTTTCTGGCAAAGACCAAGTTCTACACCGTTCTGCATTGCATTTTCCATAAAAGCAATAGCTACTTCAAATGGGTCTACCATTACGGTTGTATTTGCAAGTAACGCACCTAACGCCTTATCACTGATATGTGGTTCTCTGTTATGGAGCTGCTCAGAATCTAAACGTTCTACTTTTTCTACACCGTTGATTCTGGCATTATCCATCAGTTCGTCTACCTTTTTTAAATCCTGATCGGAGTAGGCAACGACAAGTGTTCCTGTAGGTAATATTTTAAAGCCTAATTCTTTAGAAAGTCTTGGATACATTCTTGCTCCCGGAGGATTCAGTTTTGCTTTTAATGTGCCCGGATGCGGGTCATAACCTGGATGGATTACTCCACCATTTTGTTTTGTTGCAGAAAAAGCTACGTCTGTACCGCTCTCTAACAAAATCGTTTTTAACTGATATTTTGCCAGTTCATGAGCAATTCCTGTACCGGTGATTCCGCCACCAATAATTACTACATCATACTTCATATGTCTACCCCTTTCTAGATTAAAAGATTTTATAACCAGTCTTTAGATTTCTCTACTGCCTTGCACCACTGTGCGTAAAGATTTTCTCTTGTTTCCTCATCCATCTGTGGTTCAAATACTCTGTCGGCTTCCCATAATTCCTTGATTTCATCTTCACTCTTGAAAATACCACAGCCAAGTCCTGCTAAATAACATGCACCAAGTGCGGTTGTCTCAATGTCTTTTGGACGTACAACGCGGCAATTTAAAATGTCTGCCTGGAACTGCATTAAGAAGTCATTCTTAGAAGCTCCACCGTCTACTTTCAGCTCTTTTAATTTGATTCCTGAATTGCGCTCCATCTCTTCAAGAAGGTCTCTTGTCTGGTATGCCATGGATTCTAATGCTGCTCTTGTAATCTGTTCTTTTGATGTAGCAGCAGTAATACCAATGATCATTCCTCTGGCACCTGTATTCCAGTGTGGTGCACCAAGTCCGGTAAATGCAGGTACGAAGAACACACCTCCGTTATCCGGGATACTTTCTGCCATAACACTTGTCTTAGCAGCATGGTCAACTAAGTTAATCTTATCTCGTAACCACTGAATAACCTGACCTGCAATTAAAATACTTGCACCCATAGAATATTTTACTTTTCCGTCTTTACCCCATGCAACTGTGAGAAGTCCTTTCTCTGTTTCTGGTGCAACATCACCTGTATACATCAGTGGTACTGCACTTGTTCCGTATGTATTCTTTGCTGCGCCTTCCTCGAAACAAGCCTGTCCAAATAATGCGGCACTCTGGTCACCAGCAATACCTGTGATTGGGATTTCTGCACCAAACCATTCTGGATCTGTATATCCAAAGATTCCTACCGATGGTTTGATTTCCGGAAGCATACATTTTGGAATATTCAGCATAGAAAGAAGTTCATCATCCCATTTTAATTCATGAGCGTTCATAACCATAGAACGAGCTGCGTTAGAATAATCTGTTGCATGTACTTTACCTTTTGTAAGGTTATAAAGCAGCCAGCAGTCAATTGTTCCGAATAATAATTCACCCTTTTCTGCTCTTTCCTGTGCGCCTTCTACTTCATCAAGAATCCAGCGGATCTTAGAACCAGAATACGTTGGGTCAATTACCAGGCCAGTCTTTTTGTTTACAGTATCGTTGTAACCCTCCTCAATCAGTTTCGCACAGATATCTGCCGTACGGCGGCAGCCCCAGACAATCGTGTTGTAAATCGGTTCTCCTGTTGCCTTATCCCAGATTGTTGTGGTCTCTCTCTGGTTGGCAATACCGATTGCCGCGATGTCTTTTCCTGTAAGACCTGCTTTTTTAATTGCATTCCGGGATGTTCTTAATGTAACTTCCCACACGGTCTTTCCACTCTGCTCCCACCAGCCGGAATTCGGGAAAAACTGCTCATACTCTTCATAGTCAATCGCTACTGTTTTACCCTTCTCATCATAAACAACACCTCTTGACCCCGTTGTTCCCTGATCCATTACTAAAATGTAGTTTGCCATATACCTGCTCCTCCTTTTTTAATTGTTCCTGCCAGCTTCATCCTTTAAAACCGGTCAGGATGTTAGATAATTAAAAAAGTCCTGCTTAATAAGACTGTCAAAACTTCAACAGCCTCATAAGCAGGACTCATAACTCTCTCCCGTTAATACATTATTTTGTTGTATCGAAAATAAATATTATAAACTTTAATAAGCCTTTGTACTTCCTCTCATCAATATCACTACTGATTATTAATGAGGCAGTATCCTACACCTCGTGATGTACTAGTTTGGCATATCCTTGTAGAATACTTCAAGAATCTCAGCAGCAGATGCAGCACCTGGGTCAAGATGACCGATTGCACGTTCTCCAAGTCTCATAGCACGGCCTTTTGTTGCTACGATATTTCTTGTAGACTCTAAACCTGCCTTACCAGCTTCAACAGCTTTCTCCATAGCTTCTTTGGCTGGTGTTCCGCCTTCGTATTCTTTGCGGAGTGTCTCAACTGCTGGAACAAATGTGTCGAGCATAGTTTTCTCTCCAGTTGTGGACTTACCACGCTTTTTGATAATCTCAACACCTTTTTCCATCATGGCGATAAATTCTTCAAAAGTTGCTCCCTCATCTGGGCCTTTTGTCTTAATTGGAAGTCCAAACTTCATAAAGAAGCTTCCGTAAAGTGGTCCTGAAGAACCGCCTACCTTGTCAAGAAGTGCTGTACCAACTTTGTTATAAAAGTCTCTTACACTTAATCCCTTCCAGTCTTCAATATTTTTATTAACTTCACGGAAACCGATAGAAAGGTTGATTCCGTGGTCACCATCACCGATTGCTGAATCTAGGTCTGTGAAATACTCTTTTCTATCTTCAGCTAAAACAATTAAATCTCTGATTACCTGTACGAAGTAATCTTTACTTAACATGTATTCACTCATTATTAATCACCTTTATTATTTCTGTGTAAAGTATGGAGTGTCGCAAGGTGCATCCATTAATTCTTTTAATTCGTCATCCAGTTTCATTAATGTTACAGACATACCAGCCATATCCATAGAACAAGCAAATGGTCCTACTAATGCTTTGTAAACTTTGATTCCCTTTTCTTCAAGAATCTGAGCTACTCTTCTATAACATACATGAAGGTCGATAAGTGGTGTAGCACCTAAGCTGTTTACAAGAACGTAAACTTCGTCTCCTTCAACGTATGGAAGATCTTTAAGGATTGGCTCCATAATCTCATCAATTACATTATCTGCTGTGTCGATCTTACCTCTTCTGATACCAGGCTCGCCGTGGATACCCATACCGATTTCCATGTCACCATCTTCCATATCGAAGATTGTTCCGCCCTTTGCAGGAAGAGTTGCAGAAGACATTGCAACACCCATAGAACGAGTATTGTCATTCGCTTTCTGAGCTGCTGCTACTACTTCGTCTAAGTCTGCACCAGTTGCTGCCTTAGCACCTGCTACTTTAAATACGAAGAAGTCACCAGCGATACCTCTTCTGTCAGGAATATTCTCAGAAGAAACAACATCGTCTGTTACGAGAACTGTCTCTACTCTGATATCGTCTTCTTCATCAGCCTTCTCAGCTCCCATATCGAAGTTCATAACGTCTCCGGCATAATTACCATATAAGTAAATACATCCTTTTCCGTTATCACATGCTTTTGCTGCTGCGTAGCATGGGTCTGGAGATGGGGATGTGTTAATGTTACCGATTACAACAGCATCTGCGAAATCTTCTCCCACATAACCGATGAATAATGGCTCATGTCCTGAACCTCCACCGATGATAACACCAACTTTGTCCTTTGTTCCAGCGTCATTCGCTAAAACAACACGTCCCTGTGCCTCATCTAAATCACACATCTTAACATATTGTTTATGTGCGCCTACATAACCTTCTACCATTTCTTCTACGATATCATATGGGTCATTGAAAAGTCTTTTAATCTTTGCCATTGTAAGTCTACCTCCCAAAACTTAATTAGTTTTTATGTACATTGCGTGCATCTTCTGATGCTTTGATAACATCCGCTACATCATCGCTGATCGTTCCCTGAACAACACCAGCTAAAGCACCTTCAACAATCGGTGCGTCTACTAACTGAACCTTCTCAGCTAAATCTTCATCAATTAAATCAATCGCTGTCTCTGCGCTTAAAATAGAACTTCCTAAATCAGCATAGATTAAGATATGATCACAATCTTCTACAGATTCAATAGCTCCCTGAATCTTGATTGCACTTGTTCCGATTCTTCCTCCGTCTGCGCCACCTGCAGCAACTACCTGCACGGAACCATCGTTCATCTCATCCACAAGTTCCTTTAAGCCCTTTGCGATGTATTCGCTATGTGATACGAGTACTACTCCAAACTTTGCCATGTATTTCTCCTCATCTCTGGTCTCCTGTTATAATCAGCCTTTATAACAAAAGTATAATTGCAACATAAAAAAGCCATCATCATGTTGCAATACCTACAACTATTCTAGTTCATTATCCATTAAATTTCAATATGTTTTTAAAAAATTCACAATTTATTTAAGAACATCTCTGATAATCTTGTTAAAATTATCTGCCTGCCACGCAGAACGTCCGATAAATAAGCCATCAATGTGTTCCATCTTACTCAGACCTACTGCATTCTCCGGATTTACACTTCCTCCATATAAAACCGGAATCTCATTCCCTGCCTCTTCTCCAAAGAGTTCAACTAATGTTTCGCGGATGACGATATGGATCTGCTCTGCATATTCCTTCGTTGCAGGCTTTCCGTTCACCCCAATCGCCCATACCGGTTCATAAGCAATCCAAAGCTTTTCTGTCTGTTCCTTCGTTACACCGTAAAGCCCCTTCTTTAACTGAATACGGATAACCTCCTCTGAAATTCCGTAATCCTTCTGCTCTCCGGTTTCACCCACACATAAAAGCGTTGTAAAATTATGATTTAAGGCACATAACACCTTTTTATTCTCTTCTTCATCGGTCTCTCCGAGAACATGACGTCTCTCAGAATGTCCAATCATTACGATATCCGTTCCTACTTCCTGAAGCATCAGTGGAGAAATCTCTCCTGTGAACTGTCCCTGTTCCTCCCAGCCCATATTCTGTGCTCCAACCATCAAAAGGTCTTCATCTTTTGCTTCATTCGCATCTCTCAGCGTTGTATAAGAAGGGATAACAAAGAGCTGCATGTCTTCTCTGCTGATATCCTTTGTCAGCTCCTGCAACTGAGAAACAAATTCCACAGTATCTTTGATTGTCTTATACATTTTGGTATTTGTACCAAAATAAATCTTCTTTTTTGCCATTATATCGACCTTTCTAGAGCGTGTTTGAAAAATACTTACTAAAAAATGTACATCACACTTTATAAATGCTTTTCAAATACGCTATAATGCAAATATTTTCACTTCAAACAACAACACCTTGTTATTTTAGCATATATTTTCATTTTTACCCACCGTAATTTTTGGTAATGTTGCGTATATTTTTTTGTTGTTATGGACAGACGAAACCCGAAAGCGCAGAATATTCCAGATGTAATATTCTGCGCTTTCGGGTTTCTGTTTGTTGCTAAATTCAAAAATACTTTGCTATATTGGAGGGGGATTTGTGGCTTTTCTCTTCGGGATTGTCTGTTAATCTATGTCTGTTGATTTACGTCTGTTAATTATTTTATCGTAGTTTCCTTCATTAATGCGTCCATCAACTTAGTGTACTGTAATTCAGAATGAATTTCATCTTCAGAGATGGCGGAAAGAACTTCTTTTTTGTCTTTATATCCAAGTTCATCGATGTAGTACTGGATTTCTTCATCTACGTCGGCATCTGTTATTTCAATGCTATTCTCTTTTAAGAGTAAGTCCTGCACACACTGTTTTTTGAGATTTTCTTTGGCGTAGTCTTCGAGGGACATTTCGTAGTACTGTTCAATGAAATCACTTACGCTCATGCCAAAGTATCCTGCCATCTCTTTATTCTCAATTTTAATGTTTGAGACTTCCTTTTTGATATCTGCTTCAGAGAAATCTTTAAGCTGTGTAGCATTATCCATAATCTTATTCCAGAGTGTCTCCTGGTTTGTCTGCTCTGCCTCTGATTTCTTATCGCTTACAAGGCTGTCTCTTACCTGCTTTTTATATTCTTTTACTGTCTTACAGTCTGTATTTTCCTTGACAAGGGCATCATTCACTTCTGGTATTACTTCCTTTTCAATCATGTTAATAGAAACTGCAAGTTCACATTTTTTACCTGCTATAGAGGAATCGTCATAATCTTCTGGGAAAGTAAATTCTATTGTTACTGTATCACCAACTTTTGCTCCAATAAGTTTCTCATCAACATCGACATTCGCATCAACATTTAAGTTGCCATCTCCAAGATGCATATCGAGATTGCTGTCTGAATAATCACTATTCTCTTTGCCGTTAATTGTTGTTGTATAATCTACATTAAGATAATCGTCTTTCTGTACGGTCTTTCTATCCTTAATCTCTTCATAGGATGCATTATCCTGGGCTAGTTCATTCACCTGATCTTCTACATCCTGATCGGTTACTTTTGTGGATGCTCCCTTAATTGTGAGTCCCTTATATTGTCCAAGCTTCACATATTCTGATGCATTAAGCTTCACTGGTGTAGCCTTCGCCTGCTGCGCGGCTTCTGTAGTTGCCTCTGCTGCCTTCTTACTGGACTTTGATGTTGCACATCCGCCTAACATACAGATGGATGCAAATACTGCTGTTGCGATAAATATCTTTTTCTTTATCATAAAAATCTCCTCTTTATTATTTCATTCTGCGTTTTCGAATTGCCACACCTATTTTATTACTGTACCATTAATCATACAATCTTACCATTCTTTTCACAAAATCTACATATATTTCTTTTTTCTGTCTATTTTATGACTCTGGGCAAATTATTTTTTTGAAATACCATTTTACAGACTATCAAGTTGTTTTTTATTCTGAAAAACTATTTCTACAGACTGCCAAGTTATTCTATAGTTTTAGAAAATCATTTTTGTGACATCATCTCCCACCTTAGAGCGTGTCTAAAAAATGCTTTCTGCAAGATGTACGTCGCAATTTGTGGGAGATTCCGCCTGAATGAGGGCGGCGTAGCGAACTGAATGAAGGATAAATCTACCGAACAATTTTGGCACTTCTATAACGGCTAAGACACGCATATAACTCCTGCTTTCTTGGTAAAACAGGATGACCTCCTGAACAACTGGCTGGTATAATTGCTTCCATTCCTCGTTTTTCTATGATTGTATACATTCTTTCTATTATATGCTGAATATCTTCTTCGGCTTTTACATTATCAAGAATCCAGCTCATCATATGGGCAAGTGCTGTTGTCTGCCCATTTTCTGAAATCTGCTCTAAATAGCGGACATCTATTGCCTCTCTGTCAATCAGAACGGTATCTGTTCCCATTGATTTTATTTTCCGTCTGCCCGGCTTTATCGGTTTTAATTTGCGGGAAAATGCCGGGACTGTGATTTCATTTTCTGGGTACTGCCCTGCAATTCCACATTCCTCGCAAATAGATTTCGCTTCTTTTGTAACGTCTTTTACTTTATAATGATCCATCTGTAAGACGAAATCTGCCACAGATAAATAATCTCCAGAACTTCCTACTACAATAACGAAAGAAATTCCCAGTGTTCTATAAATTCCTCTTATATGACGAAGCAATGTTGTAATTGGCTCTTTTTCGTCAGATACTAATCGTGCCATCACCTTATCACGAATCATAAAGTTTGTCGCAGACGTATCCTCATCCAGCAATAAAAGACCTGCTCCCGCCTCAACTGCCTCGATAAGATTCGCTGCCTGAGAAGTACTTCCACTGGCATTTTCTGAGGAAAAATCTGTAGTGTCCTGACCTGCTGGAAGGTGATTGATAAACATAGATATATCTGTGTGCAGCACATTTCTTCCGTCCTCGGCACGAATTTTCATTCCGCTATTATCTGCCACGACATACTCTCTGCCATCCCCACAAATATGATTGTATACACCCTGTTCCAACGCCTTTAACAAAGTAGATTTTCCGTGATATCCACCACCGACAATAACCGTGATTCCTTCTGGAATACCCATTCCAGTGACCTTTCCCTTATGTGGCAGTTCCACCTCTATTCTCATAGATTCCGGCGAAGCAAATGGAACTGCTCCACGCATTGGCCGGTCGGAAACTCCGCTCTCTCTTGGCAAAATAGCTCCGTCCGCAACAAATGCTGTAAGATTTCTCTTTTTTAATTCTTCCCGAAGGACTTTCTGGTCATCTGCAAGGAAAATCACCTGTTCCAGATATTTTTTATTTTTTGTATCCCAGTTTCGATAGAAAAGCGTATTTTCTGCTAACTGTGGCAAAATATCAAATACTAACTTCTGCATCTCTTTTGCCAGAATCGTTCTTCCTCTTGCTGGAAATCCCATCTCAAAACGAAGTTCCATTTTCTCTTTGGAAAATACAACTGCAATCCTTTCTTGCACTGTCTGGTTCGCTGGACAGATCGTGATTCTTCCACTTTTACCAGAACCCATAAAGTCCTTATCAATCTGTCTTAACTCATATAAAAATCTCCGCAACACCTGATCTTCTAACGCTAAGCGGCGATGCTTTTCCTGGTAATATTCTTCTGGAAACCCATGCCTGTCCCTCTTTACTTCAAAATGAAGTCGGGATGGAGAAGCGAATGGGTCTCCCTGTACATGGTCGATATACAAAATGTAATTGCCGAAGCTATAACTGCCTCCGAGCGTCTTATACATTCCATAACTTTTATGGTCAATTTTGATGAGTTCTTTTTTTAAATCTTCTTTATTTTTCATTGTTATTTCCTTATTTTACCTTGCATTCACAGATATTCTTCTGATATTTTTAATAGCATCATTTTTATTCCATCATGACTATAATTCACTTGATTTAAAAAAATAAAAATACTGAGATTCCAACGCCCCGGACAACAGCCGGTTCACTCCAATCCAGTCTCCAAATGCCGATGTCGCACGTTTTGGCAGATAATTAGAATCTAATAAAAGGTATTTCTTCGTCTTTTTATTATAATCGGAAATGGAAACATAATGTCCCTGCACATGGACAATGGCGGTATCGCCTGCCTTTAATTTCTTCTTCAGCACGTCAATACTTCCACTTGCCCCATCCCATGCAAAACCATATTTTTGTCCGTATTTCTTCGCTGCTGCCTTAAAGATTCCATCATCCGTTCCGCTTCCCACAATACGATAATTCTTTTCTACCGCATAATTGGCAAGTTCCATCACGTCCATATACTGTCCGCTTAACGCATAAACTGCATTCACTGTCGCAAGAATTCCACAGCCTGCCGTTCCCATACAGCCTCCGCCACCATACGGAGTCGCACACCATTCTGGATCGTACTGAGTAAATACAAATGGCTTCTTTGTGTTGCTCATTTTCTGTGCTGCGTGAATTCGCCAGTGAGTTCCTTGTGTGCTTCTGCCCTTTTCTAAAGAAAATGCTGATGCAGTATTGCTCTGCTGTTCTACATTTTTCGATGAAGTATCTGCCTGATTTCCTTCACCGCTATTCGCCACTTTCAGTTTTTCACTGTTTTTCGCTAAGTCACTCTCTTGAGAATCTTCGCTATTTTCTTTTGTATCTGTAATCTGTCCCAGAAAATACTTACTTTTCACATTCTGAATGGAAAATGCTCCATTTAACCGCTGTAACTGGAACAGTCCATAAGTCTTGTCCGGCTGCTCCGTCCAGCAAACAACATACTTTCCGACACTTCCTTTTTCTGCTTTTTTGCCTGCCGTTTTAAAAGTTACTGCAAGATATTTCTCAGTTTCAACATTTTGAATATAATACTGATTCTGTGTCGTATGCATTATTTTAAATGTATACTCTGGATAAGATTCCATCGCGGACTGATTTTTACTTCCCCCGTTTTCATCATCCTGATAGCCACATCTAAATTTGTAAATGCCATCTGCTAATGTCTGTTTTTCACGTCCATCATACAAAAGTGTGTTAGAAAATGCACTTGCTGTCATCCAACCGATCTCATAATGGTCCTTTTTATCACAGATAACCTGTCTGTCTCCGTCTACTTTGCTGATAACAATTACACCACTATATTTTTTTATCGTTGTCTGTACTTTAGAATAACTTCTACTTGTATAAATGTACATATGATCTCTGACTGTCGCATATACATTTTTATACTTTGGATTTACGACAAAAGTATTAAGAGAAAGCCATCCTGTACCAGATCTTTTTCCACTTTTGTAATTGCCGTAAATACCATTTTTACTTACTTTATATGCTTCTATCGTAAGATTATTTCCTGCTACTTCTTCTTTTTTATTCTTTAAATTTTCATCATTATAAACTGCAACTTTTCCATCCTGTATAGATGTAGCTGTCACCGGTTTCTGCTCCATGTCGTAAGGGAATGCCGCCTCTGCCTTTTTCCCAGCACAGAGCAACACCGCTATACAAAATAAAGAAGCAAATACAATTCTTTTTATATTCATAAATAAAATCTCCTACAATTTTAAATTCGCCAGTGCATCTGCCAAAGCGTTATTCAACGGCTGTTTCTCCTCTTTTTTCATCTTCTTCATATAATTTGCCACATCTTTTTTTGAAACACCCGCTCCCTCTTTCTTACGGCGGTTTTCAAATGCCTGCATGGATTCTTTATGCCCGCAGGAACAGACAAACTTCTGCTTATCTTTCGCCCCGACTAGCTCCATCTTTTTATGACAAACTGGACAGCGGGCATTGGTCAGTCTGGAAATACGCTCTTTGTAGCCGCACTCTCTATCCTGGCAAACATAAAGTTTTCCCTGTTTTCCATTTACTAAAAGAAGTCTCTTTCCACACTCTGGACAGATTTTATTTGTCAGATTATCATGACGGAACGTTCCTGTTCCATTCTGAATCTGCTTCATCAGTTCTTTTGTATATGTTGCAATCTCACGCATAAACTTACGGTCACTTGCCTTGCCTTTTGCAATCGCAGATAACCTTGACTCCCACTCTGCGGTAAGTTCTGGTTTCTTCAAATCTTCTGGCACAAGGGCTAAAAGCTGTTTTGCTTTACTTGTAATAAAGATTTCATTTTCCTTTTTTTCAATAAGATAACTGCCAAAAAGCTTGTCGATAATATCTGCCCTTGTTGCAACTGTTCCAAGTCCTCCTGTTTCCTGCAATGTCTTCGCTGCTTTTGCATCTTTTTGCTGCATATATTTGACTGGATTCTCCATCGCCTTTAACAAAGTTCCCTCGGTAAATCTTGCCGGTGGTTTTGTCTTTCCTTCCGTCTTTTTCAGTGAAAAATCTCTGATTACTTCACCCTCTTTTAAAGCAGGAAATACTTTGCCACTCTCATCGCCGTCCGGTGCTGTTACTTCCTTGTATCCTCTGTTTAAAGGTACATTTCCCTCTGCAAAAAATGTCTCGCCCTCACATTCCAGTGTGATTTTGGTCTGCTCATATTCATATGGCGGATATAAAACGGCAAGAAATCTTCGTACAACCAAATCAAAAATCTTTCTCTCATCCACAGAAAGCTGTGCCAGAATCACTGGCTGCTCTGTCGGGATAATCGCATGATGATCGGAAACTTTCTGGTTATTTACAAAAGACTTTTTCGGTGTGATTTTTCCTTTTAACACTGTATTTGTGAAGCTTCTGTACGGGCCGACCGCAATCGCCTCCACACGTTCTCTTAATGTCTCTGCCACGTCTGTTGTCAGATAGCGGGAGTCTGTTCTTGGATAAGTCAGCACCTTATGATGCTCATAAAGACTCTGCATAATATTTAAAGTCTGCTTTGCTGAAAAACCAAATCGCTGATTCGCATCTCTTGAAAGATCTGTAAGATCATAAAGACCCTCTGCCTGAGAAGTCTTCTTCGTCTTTTTCACCTCAGCAACAACCGCTGTTTTTCCAGAAAGATTCTTATAAATCTCCTCATTTTTCTCCTTAGAAAATGTTGCTGAACTTCCTGACTTCTTATCTTTCCATGTAAAAATAATGCCCTTGCCAGTAAGCTGCAATCCATAATAAGGTTTTGGTCTAAAATGCCTGATTTCCTCTTCTCTTGCAGCAATCATTGCAAGAGTCGGAGTCTGTACTCGTCCACAGGAAAGCTGTGCATTATATTTGCAGGTTAATGCTCTTGTCGCATTAATACCTACCAGCCAGTCCGACTCCGCTCTCGCTGTTGCCGCATGGTAAAGATTCTCGTACTCCTCCGCATTCTTAAGATGAGCAAAACCGTCACGGATTGCCTTATCCGTCACAGAAGAAATCCATAACCTCTTCAACGGTTTCTTGTTCCCTGCCTTCGCCAGAATCCATCTCGCAACCAATTCTCCCTCACGACCGGCATCCGTCGCAATGATAATCTCTGCAACATCCTTTCGTTCAATCAGGGACTTCACTGCCTGAAACTGCCCTCTTGTCTGAGGAATCACTACTAACTTAAAACGCTCCGGCATCATCGGAAGATCTTCCATTCTCCATGTCTTCAACTTCTTATCATACCCTTCCGGGTCCGCCAGCGTTACCAGATGTCCCAATCCCCAGGTAACAATGTATTCATTTCCTTCAATATATTTTTTACCCTGCTGTTTACAACCGAGCACGCGGGCGATGTCACGGCCAACGGAGGGTTTTTCTGCGATTACTAACTTTTTCATTTATATAATCTCCTATATGATTTCCATCTTTTATCCAAAATAACACGTTTAATCTTTAGTATAACATAAAATTGCAATTTTGTGGCCAGATAGATGCTCCCCAGCCAAAGCACAGCCCGCTGGAAGATAAATAAAGCATATTTGTGACCTCGGAGCAAGGTTGGATGTGAGCGCTTTTACGCGAACATTCAACCTGCAGCGACTAAAGTCACAAATATGCTTTATTTATCTTCCAGCGGGCGTCTGTTCCGTCTGTTTTTTAACTCAAATCACAGGCCTCTCTTCTTCAGCACCCTCTTTTCTACGTTATAGAACACCACTTGATCAATGAGGATTCCCACCACCACAATGACAACCATTACTAACATAACCTGGTTAATATCTGCCAGATTTCGTCCTGTCATCAATGTCTGTCCAAGTCCAATGGATGTTGTCATTACTTCACCGCTCATCAACGCTCTCCACGCAAATGACCATCCCTGTTTCATTCCCGATATTAATTCAGGGAGGCTTGCCGGAAATATGACTTTCCAGTAAATCTGTTTCTGGTTTGCGCCCATTGTGAGGGCTGCTTTTTTATAAATTGGAGGTACATTTAATATTGCATTGTCTACAGCGATTGCCATGCTGAATGCCGATCCCATGATTACTACGAAAATTATTGCTGTTTGTGTAAGTCCAAACCACAAGATAGAAAATGGTACCCAGCAGATGCTCGGTAATGTCTGGATTCCCATAATCAGTGGTCTTAAGTTCCTATGTAAAAATGAAAAATGATTGATTAATATCCCGATTACTGCTCCTATTATAAGTGAAAGAATGTATCCAATCGCACCTCGGAGAAGACTGTTTCCAATTGCAGCAAGTAATGTTCCCTGCTTCATCATTTCCACAAAGGAACTCCACACACCGACTGGGGATGGCATTGCATATGCTTTCCATATTCCAAGTCCGTCAACACCTGCCACATAGAATATCTGCCACAAAATGATGATTCCAAAAAGGAACAGGATTTCCCCTGCTATATTGGATTTTCTTATTTTTTTCATTAATAATCCCCTCCCTGTATCTCTTCTAATATTTTATGGCGATATGCGATAAATGCTTCATCATAGACATGTCTTGGTCTTTCCAGATTAATTGGCACAATATTTCTGATGCCGCCATTTTCTCCTGACATTACCACTACTTTGTCACCAAGATATACCGCTTCTTCAACGCTATGTGTAATAAAAAATATTGTCTTGTGTGTCTGCATCCAAATGTCCTGTAATTCTTTTCTTAAATGATTGGATGTCTGTTTATCAAGTGCAGAAAATGGTTCATCCATCAAAAGGATATCTGAGTCCATCGTAAATGCTCTCGCCAGGGCCACCCTCTGACGCATTCCGCCAGAGAGCTGATGTATTGCGTAGTCTTTATATTGTTCTAACTGCATCATCTTCAAATATTTTTCTGCCCGTATTTCCTGTTCCTCCTTCGGAACTCCATTTATTTTCATTCCAAACTTTATATTTTGGATAACATTCAGCCACGGAAACAGAGCATGTTCCTGAAACATCACTGTCCGTTCTGAACCCGGGCCTTTTACTTCTTTTCCGTTTAAAAGAATTCTTCCTTCTGTCGGAGCTTCTAATCCTGCAATCAGGTTAAGCAGTGTACTTTTACCACATCCGCTTTTACCAACTACACAAAGGAATTCTCCCAGCTGTATTTCAAGATTTATATTTTTTAAAGTGGCCTGACCCGTATTTTCAAAAGTCTTTCCCACATTTTCTAATATTAATGCCATGCTCTGTCTCCTTTTAAATGTCTGATATACGCAATAGGTACTATAATTTCTGGATGATTAAAATTATTTTACTTCCGTAATAAAGTCATCGGAAGGTTTCTGGTCAATGAATTTTTGTTCAAGGGAAATTGCTGCAAAATCATCCACTGCATCTTTATTTACCTCTGTTGAAATGGTTAATTTCTGGAATGCCGTCTGTAAAATGTCCTCACTTAATGATTTATCTGTTGCCGCATTAATCTCGTCATTAATAATTTTTGCCGCCCCATCTGCATTTTGATTAATTTCATCCGTTGCCGCTTCATGCTGCTTTAAAAATTCTTTCACTAAATCAGGATGCTCTTTTAAAAACTCATTTCTTACAACAACCACCGCTACCGGATAATTACCTTCCATGTAGACTTCATTATAATCTAACACAATCTCCGCACCATTTTTCACAAGTGTAGAACCCCACGGTTCTGGTACAAGTGCCGCATCTACATTTCCCTGATCCATCATGTTCTGAATATCCGCATTTTCTACAGCGGTAACAGTGACTGTTCCGCCTTCCTCTACTGTCTTTAACCCATTATCAGAAAGAAGTTTTAACAGGCACAAATGCTGTGTATTTCCAATTTGCGGAATGGCTACTGTTTTTCCGTCCAAATCTTTTGCTGACTCAATCTTTGAACCCGGTGCCTTTACCAGTTCTGCTCCTGCCTGAGACGCTCCTGATATAATACTGACATCTCCTTTTGACTTAACATTTGCACTGATTGCCGGAACTGGTCCAATGTATCCGATATCAATATCTCCTGAAAATAATGCCTCTACCTCCGATGGTCCTGCGTTAAAAGAAGTCCATCTCACTTTTGCTTTTCCATCAAATGCTTTGTCGAGAGTTCCCTGTGCTTTCATATAAAGAGCCTGTGCATGTGTTACATTATTAAAATACCCCACATTAATTTCTGTTGTTTTATCAGCATCTTTTTTCGTTCCGCCGCATCCTGCAAGCCCTGCTACCATTGCTGCGACTCCGGCTATCACAAAAATCTTTTTTAGATTCCATCTCTTTATGCTTCTTTTCATATCGAATCAACATCCTTTCCCTGTTCTAATTATCTATCAGCATTTTTTATATCCTTTCCGTCTATCTTTGGTTAAGTGCTGATTTTTACTTATCTCTGTGTTATTTTTTCTGTCTGACATCAGCTTGTTTTTCCTCTCACATGTGTTGTATTTATCTTATGTGAAAATACATTTAACAACAACACGATTTTTTGATAACGTTTTCTATTTCATAATATTGATTTTTTCTCTTATTTTTTTTATAATTTTTTCATGTATACATGATTCTATAATTTATTTTTCAAAATATTTTTGATAACGTTATCAGGAGGTTTTTATGTCATTAAAAGAAATTGCCCACCGAGCCGGCACTTCAGTATCCACCGTTTCAAGAGTCTTAAATCAGCCAGATTATAAATGCAAAAATCCAGAACTAGAGGCACGCATCTGGGCTGCTGCACAGGAAATCAGCTACACACCAAATACTGCCGCACAAACATTAAAATCCGGAGCACCTCAAATTAAAACCACTCCCCTCACTTTCGATATTTTCCTGACCCGTTTTCCCTCACTTTCTCAGGATTTATTTTTCAGCGAACTTTTTGAATCTCTGAAAAAAGAACTTCTACGTCAGCAATGTGTTCCCGGAAAGTTTCTCACCCTCCCGGAAGTCACTTCCATGTTAAAAGAAAAATCCTCTTTTTCAGTAACAGACACACACGCTGACGGAATTATACTTCTTGGAAAATGTCCTGCTGAACTGATTTCCACTTTACAAAATCATTATCACAATATCGTAGGAATTGACCGTAACCCGACAAACTTTGATTATGACGAAGTAATCTGCAGCGGAACAACTGCCGCCGTCACTGCCATGAACTATCTCATCTCTCTTGGGCATAAAAAAATCGCCTACATAGGCGATTGCTCCTATGAGGCGAGATATATTGGTTATTATCAATCTTTAATTTCGCATAATTTACCTTTAGACTACTCTAATATTTATCCAACCAGCCAAACCAGAGAAGAGGGCATGAAAACAATGGAACTTATCTTACAACGAGAAGAACTTCCCTCCGCCATTTTTTGTGCAAATGACAGCACTGCTCTCGGCGTTTTTGACTGTCTGCAGCGCCACCGCAAAAAAGGCTACATTCCTTCCGTTATCTCCATCGATAACATACTGGAATCTGAGCAGACAAAACCTATGCTCACCACCATTGATATTCCCAAAAAAGAATTGGCGCACCACGCAGTAAACCTGCTCCTTGACCGGATACATAACCAGCATAGTAATGCGGTGCGGATTGAACTTCCATGTAGGTTGATTGTACGCGAAAGTTGTTCCTATTGTGGGCGATAACTTTTGAGTTTCCTACCAATGTACTACTACTGGATAGGTGGATTCAATATTGTTATAAATTTTCTGTACTGCGCTTCTCGGTGTATTTACACAGCCGTGAGAACCATCGTATGTGAAGATTCCTCCACCATAACTTCCACGCCAGGATGAATCATGGATTCCGACACCAATCTGAATAAATGGAAGCCAGTAGTCTACATGGGAGGCATAGCCCTGGCCAGTTAAAGTATAATCTGTTGTTTTATAAAGGATATAATAAACTCCTGTTGGGGTTCCATGTCCCTTGCTGATATCACCAGTTACAACATCTGTGGATACTAAAGTTTTTCCATTTTTGTAGAACCACATATGCTGCTCACCTAAGCTTACTTCTACATAAGTACTGCCGATATCAAACTTTTTACGGCTCTTTGCTCTGTGAGCATATTCTGGTTTTATCTTAACAGATTTACCCTTTTTAATTGTTTTAACAAGGTTCTTTGTTTCCGCTTCCTGATCAATTCTCCATCCGTAAGTACCACCACTGACACTTACCTTATTGCCGCAGATGGACGTAAAATTTCGTTTTATTCCAACAGTATCGTATTTATCAGCAAGTTTTTTGATATATTTTGCGGCCATCTCACTGTGAACTTTAACCTCGTGTTTATCTGTTTCATACAGCCATTTGCTGATTTTCTTTCCCTTAAGTTCTTCAGTACGATCATCAAAGTCGTATGTAATTGTTTCCTGAACATATTTGTTCATCGTTTTATTTGCTTCTACGACTTCCTTTGTATCCTTCTTATAAGCAGGATTTTTATAGCAGTCATTTTTTTCTATATCAATGGATTTATCCATATTTAAGATTGCTTCTTTTAAAAGTGGTTTCAGTTTTTTCTTCTTTACCGTATTTCCGTAAACTTCCGGCACAATACTATAGCTGTTTGTAGCTTTATCATAGGTAGAATATGCATCAACCGGTGCAACTACCATATCTTTATTAAATGCATTCAGATTATTATATGTATCATTAAATGCTGTATCGTCCATTGTCAATGTAATCGCATCTCTATAATCCTGAGACTGGAATAATGCAGTAATCCATGCATAGCCTTTCTGCTGTGCTTTAATTTCTTCAAGCTTTCCATCATCCTTAAATGCAAGATTTACCTGAGAAAATGAAATACTTTCCTTTTTCTTATTTCTTTCCTTAATTGTAATCTTATAGGCTTTGATATCTTCCTTTATCAGTTCTTTTGTCTTTGAAACACTTCGGAAACCACAGGAATAACCATTCACTTTTGTTCCGATAAAATAATGATATTGAAAAAATACAGAAATAGCCGCATACAACAAAATAACAACAAGTACAGCCAGTCCGATTTTTTTCTGTTTGTTCATTTTTCCTTCCTCCTGATATAGTTATGTACTCTCGGAGTCTTTCTTGCACTTGATTTTGTGGCTGATTTTCCGCCAGTCGCACCCGAATTTCATCAACGTACGCACCGCGTATGCCTCAAAAATTTAGGCACAACTGACAAAAAATCTTCTCACAAAATCAATCACAAAAAGATTCCGAGAGTACATAGTTTTTTGGATATCAATCGTATTTCCAAATCGTCAAATTATTTCTCTGTTAAATATATACGAAATATTCTCAATATCCCACATTTTTCAAACACGCTCTAGTATAGTTCATTTCTCCAGCAGAAACAAGAGGGAAAATTACTATTTAATTCATTAAGAGACAGACGCCCGAGAAGGGAACCGATACCCTATATTTGTGACTTTAGTCGCTGCAGTTTAAATGCTCGCTTTATGCGCTCGCATCTAAACCTTGCTCCGAGGCCACAAATATAGGGTATCGGTTCTCTTCTCGGGCTGTCTTTGGCTGGATTTT
>SKEA01000339.1_pt1 | contig 48692 bp, 28 predicted proteins | sample 4826601 | NCBI WGS metagenome assembly SKEA01 (sample SAMN11008821, study PRJNA524170) | human gut metagenome | biome: Human fecal sample; material: Feces; isolation source: fecal sample from pouch patient p13, p53 | host: Homo sapiens | place: Israel: Tel-Aviv | collected 2016-07-06 | reverse complement strand
ATTTATTAGTTTAAATTTTATGAAATTGTAATAATTTTATTAATTGTATTAAATTAAATAATAGAATATAATTAGAACATAATGCAATTATAGTAATTATATATAAATTTTTGGGAGGAGTGGAACTGTGAGCAACGAAAAAGCAAATGAGGATAAGCTTAAAAAAACTATGTTTAAAAATAAGAAATTAATAATTATAATATCAACTATTATAGTTTTAATTGCAGCAGGAATTTTTGGATATTTTATGAACGTAAAAAGTGAAGTTGATTCATGGGAGGATAAAATATATCCTGGGGTGCAAGCTTATGGTATAGACATAGGTGGAAAAACTAAAGAAGAAGCAATAAACATATTAAATGATCAGTTAATTTCTTTAATTGGAAATAAAATTATAACTGTAACTGTTGGGGATAAAACTTTTGAACTTAAGTATTCTGATATTAGTCCATCAGTAAGTGCTGATGAAACAGTAGAAGAAGCATTGAATTATGGAAAAGATAATAAAATGTTTGAAAAGAAAAAAATGATAGAAAATGGTGTTGATTATAACGTTGATACTGTATTAAGTTATGATGAAGAAAAAGTTAAAGAATTTGCTAATAGTGTAAATGATCAAGTTAAAGTTGATGCTGTAGATGCAAAAATATCAATTAGTGGGAGCAATGTTTCTATAACTCCAGAGGTCACAGGAAAGCGTATAGATATAGAGGATTTATGCAACAAAATAAAGGAAAGTATAGATCCAGATCCAGAAAAAATTGAAACTGTATCTTTAGATTTACAAGATTACTCACCAAGTATAACTTCAGCAGAGTTAAGTAAGATTACTGGAGTAATGTCATCTTATTCAAGCACTTTTGGTACTTCTGATACAGGAAGAGTTGAAAACTTAAGAATTTCAACTGGATACATTAATGGTACCTTATTAATGCCTGGAGAGGAGTTCAGCTATAATAATACAATAGGCCCAACAACTCCAGAAAGAGGATATAAGGAAGCAAATACATATGTTGGTTCTAAAATAGTACCAGGATATGGTGGAGGAGTATGTCAAGTTTCAAGTGCTCTTTATAGAGCTGTTATACAAGCTAATATAAGATCTACTGAAAGACGTAATCACTCAATGACTGTTAGTTATGCAAAACCAGGATTAGATGCAACAGTTGCAGCTGGATATATAGATTATAAGTTTGTAAATACATATGATTTCCCAATATATATTCAAGGATATTTATCTGGTAATCAAGTAGTATTTAATGTTTGGGGAAATAAAGAAGCTATGGGTGGAAAAACTTATGAGCTTGTTAATGAAATATTAGAAACTTATACTTATGGTACTGAGGAAGTGCAAGATTCTACTTTACCTGAAGGGACAAGAGTTGTAACATCATCAGGAGCTAATGGATATAAAGCAAGTGGATATTTAATTACTTATGAAAATGGTGTTCAAGTAAATAAAGAACTTATATCAACTGATGTATATTCAACTAGAAATCAGGTTGTTAGTGTTGGAACTAAAAAGGTAGAAGCACCAGCAACTCCTACTCCTGAAGAAACAACACCAACAGAAAATACTACTGAAGAAGCTCCAGCAGCTTAAAGATATTTAATTAATCACAATATATAATTCTCATTATTATGAGTTTATATATTGTGATTATTTTTTCGTAATTAAATATATAAAATAATTAATATTCACAATGGTAATGTATACAGTGAAGAAGAGTATATTTAAGGTATTAAAATAAAAAATGGTAAAAAAATTAATAAAATGTAAAATGCTTTGACTATTAAAAAACTATATAGTATCATTTAAGATATATAAATAGTGTAAGGTAAGATGTTATAACATCTTGCTTTTTATTTTGGAGGGTGAATTCATTGAATTTAAATATAGTTTTATATCAACCAGAAATACCACAAAATACTGGGAATATAGCAAGAACTTGCGTTTTAACTGACTCAACTCTTCATTTAATAAAGCCTTTAGGATTTAGTATTGATGATAAAGCCGTTAGAAGATCAGGTTTAGATTATTGGAAAGATTTAAAATTAGAAGTTCATGAATCTTATGAAGATTTTATGGCTAAGTATGGAGATAGAAGAATATTTTTATCTACAACACATGGTGGAAATATATATTCAGATGAAAAGTTTCAAGATGGAGACTTTATAATGTTTGGAAGAGAATCATCAGGTGTTCCTGAAGAGATACATAATGCACATATGGGAATAAGAGTTCCGATGGTACAAACAAGTACAAGAAGTTTAAATTTATCAAATACAGTAGCAATCATAGCGTATGAGGCATTAAAGCAAATAGGATTTCCAAATATGAAATAAAAATAGGGGGTACTTTTATGGAAAAAATTAAGATTATTACTGATAGTACTTTAGATTTACCATCAGATCTTATAAAAGAAAAGAATATAGAAGTTTTACCGTTATTAATTAACTTTGGAGAAGAAAGTTATTTAGATGGAGTGGAGATAAATACTAGAGAAATGTTGGATAGAATAGAAAGGGAAAATATACTACCAACTACAGCTCAAGTAACACCAAATAGATTCGAGGAAGTATTTAAGAAATATCTAGATGAAGGATATAAAATTGTAACTTTAGTGTTATCATCAGAAATGAGTGGAACATATCAATCAGCATGTATAGCTAAAAATATGTTAGATACTGATGACATAGTAGTTATTGATTCTAGAAACGTAACATCTGGCTTAGGTGTTTTAGTGTTAAAAGCTTGTGAATTTAGAGATAATGGAGATAATATATTTGAAATTGAAGAAAAAATTAAGAGTATTATTCCTAAAATTAGAAGTTCATTAAGTTTTGAATCATTAGATAACTTAGTAAGAGGTGGAAGACTTTCTAAGACTGCTGGTGCAATCGGAAGTGTTTTAGGGCTAAGACTTATTTTAGAAGTTAAAGATGGTCAAATGGCGGTTAAAGATAAGGTAAGAGGAAGCAAAAAAGCTTTAAAGAAAGTAATTTCTGATTTTGAAAATGGAAATGTGGATATTAATTCTCCTATAGTATTATTAGAAATTTTAAATGAAGATATTTATTTAGGATTAAAAAAATATCTTGAAGAAAATAATATAAAATATATAGATGCTAAAGTTGGATGTACGGTAGGAATACACTCAGGAACTAGAGCATGTGGACTTTTCTTTATTGAAAAATAAATTTTAAATAGCAAGTAGCAATTTTGAAAGAGTTACTTGCTATTTTTTTACATTAAAGCATCAAATAGTCCTTGTTTGGAATAAAAAATAGAATTACTTTTTGAATAGATATCTGAAAATAGTATAAAATATTAGAGAAAATTAAAAAAAATATTAAAAAAATTACTAGAAAGACTTTCAAATTTTAGATATCTGTTTTATAATAATAGATGTGGGACATAAAAGTCATTGCTGGGACATTTTTAGTCCAAAGGAGGGTCTGTAGTGCAGGAAATATTAGAGTTGCAAAGAAAGATAGTTCCTGAGCTGGTGGAAGTCCTTGAGAAAAGGTATAATGTTTTAAGGACAATTTTTTATAACCAACCTATTGGAAGAAGAATGCTTGCAAGTGAACTTAATCTTGGCGAAAGAATAGTTAGAAATGAGATTGATTTATTAAAGTCACAAAACTTAATAGAGATTAATACCCCTGGTATGACCGTTACTAAAGATGGACAACATGTTTTAGAAGGTCTAAAAGAGTTTATACATCAAATAAAGGGATTAAATGATATTGAAAAAAGTATTAAATCATTCTTAGGATTAAAAGATGTTGTTATAGTTCCAGGTAATGTTGAGGAAGATCCAGCAACATTTAAGGAATTAGGAAAAGCAGCAGCTAACTATATGAAAAATATAATAAAAAATAGTGATATAATAGCTATCACGGGGGGAAGCACAGTAAAAGAAGTTGTTGAGGAATTCCCGAAAGTAAGTAATATTTCCGATGTTCTTGTTATTCCAGCTAGAGGCGGAATGGGGAGAAAGGTTGAAAGTCAAGCTAATTATTTAGCAGCAGCATTAGCTAATAAGGTTGATGGTACTTATAAATTATTACATATTCCAGAGAATGTTAGTTATAAAGTATTAGAAGGACTTCTTAAAGAAAAGCAAATAAAGGAAGTTATAGATAATATTCATAATGCTGATATTTTAATTTATGGAATAGGAAATGCAATTCACATGGCTAAAAAACGTGGATTATCAGAAGAGTATATAAGTAAACTTGAAAAACTAGGAGCAGTAGGAGAAGCATTTGGGTGTTATTTTAATAAGAATTCCCAAGTAGTTTTAGAAAATACTCCAATCGGAATCAATATTAATGATGCAAAAAAAATTAACACACATATTGCTGTAGCTGCAGGAGAAAATAAAGTAGAAGCTATAATTGCAACAGAAATGAATAATTCTAATGCTGTTTTAGTTACTGATGAATCTGCAGGAAGAAAAATTGCAGAGTTAATTAAAGTTTATAGATGAAACAATAGTTTCATATAGTTAATTTGATTTAAAATTTAATTTTAAATATATAATATCTATTTTTAGGAGGTAATTGTAATGGTAAGAGTTGCAATAAACGGTTTTGGACGTATAGGACGTCTTGCATTTAGACAAATGTTTGGAGCAGAAGGGTATGAAATAGTTGCTATCAACGATTTAACAAGCCCATCAATGTTAGCTCATTTATTAAAATATGATTCAGCACAAGGAAGATACGCTTTAGGTGATACAGTTGTTGCTGGTGAAAATTCTATCACTGTTGATGGAAAAGAAATCAGAATTTATGCTGAAGCTGACGCTTCTAAATTACCATGGGGAGAAATTGGTGTTGACGTAGTATTAGAATGTACTGGATTCTACGTATCAAAAGCTAAATCTCAAGCACACATTGATGCAGGTGCTAAGAAAGTTGTTATATCAGCTCCAGCTGGAAACGACCTTCCAACAGTTGTATTCAACGTAAACCAAGATATATTAACAGCTGAAGATAACATAATTTCTGCTGCATCTTGTACTACAAACTGCTTAGCTCCAATGGCTAAAGCATTAAATGACTTTGCACCAATTCAATCTGGTATAATGTCAACAATCCACGCTTACACTGGAGACCAAATGGTATTAGATGGACCACACAGAAAAGGTGACTTCAGAAGAGCTAGAGCTGCAGCTGCAAATATCGTTCCTAACTCAACAGGAGCTGCTAAAGCTATCGGATTAGTTATTCCAGAATTAAACGGAAAATTAATCGGTTCTGCACAAAGAGTACCAGTTCCAACTGGATCAACTACAATCTTAACTGCAGTAGTTAAGGGTGAAAATGTAACTAAAGAAGCTATAAACGCTGCTATGAAAGCTGCTTCAAACGAATCTTTTGGTTACACTGAAGAAGAATTAGTTTCTTCAGACATCGTAGGAATCACTTACGGTTCATTATTCGATGCAACTCAAACTATGGTATCTGAAATCGGAGAAGGTTTATACCAAGTTCAAGTTGTTGCATGGTATGACAACGAAAACTCATACACTAGCCAAATGGTTAGAACTATTAAATACTTCGCTGAATTAGCTTAATTTTTAATAGATAATTATATATGGATTTAGATGCTTATAAAAGCACTCTTATAAGATCCTAAAAAGGGTCCGGTCTCTAAGGCATACTTATAAGACCGGGCCTATTTTAAAATTATAAAGAAAACTATGAATAAATTTATGAGGTGAAAAGAATGAGCTTTAATAAGAAGACAATTGAAGATATTCAAGTTAACGGTAAAAGAGTTTTAGTAAGATGTGACTTTAACGTTCCATTAAAAGATGGAGTTATCACTGATGAAAATAGATTAGTAGGAGCTCTTCCAACAATCAAATACTTAGTTGAAAATGGAGCTAAAGTTATACTTTGCTCACACTTAGGAAAAGATGCTTCTAAGACTTTAGCACCAGTTGCTATAAGATTAAGCGAAATGTTAGGTAAAGAAGTTGTTTTCGCTAGAGATGAAGAAGTTGTTGGAGAAAACGCTAGAAAAGCTGTTGCTGATATGAAAGACGGAGACGTTGTATTATTAGAAAACACTAGATGCAGAAAAGAAGAAACTAAGAACGGAGAAGAATTATCTAAAGAATTAGCTTCTTTATGTGATATCTACGTTAATGATGCATTTGGAACTGCTCACAGAGCTCACTCTTCAACTGAAGGTGTTACTAAATTCGTAGATACAGCTGTATGCGGATACTTAATTCAAAAAGAATTAAAGTTCTTAGGAGAAGCTGTAAACAATCCAGTTAGACCTTTCGTTGCTATATTAGGTGGATCTAAGGTTTCAGATAAGATTGCTGTTATCAACAACTTATTAGAAAAAGTTGATACAATTATCATTGGTGGAGGAATGGCTTATACATTCTTAAAAGCTCAAGGATATGAAATCGGAACTTCTTTATGTGAAGATGATAGAATGGACTACGCTAAGGAAATGATCTCTAAAGCTGAAGCTAACGGTGTTAAATTCTTATTACCTGTAGACCACAGAATTGCTGATGGATTCAAGGATGTTGAAGCTACAGTTACTGAAGATCAAAACATTCCAGCTGGATTCATGGGATTAGATATCGGACCTAAGACAGAAGCTTTATATGCTGATGCAATTAAAGATGCTAAGACTGTTATCTGGAACGGACCAATGGGAGTATTCGAATTCGAAAACTTCAACAAAGGAACAATTGCAGTTGCTAAAGCTATGGCTGATGCAGATGCTACAACAGTTATCGGTGGAGGAGACTCAGCTGCTGCTGTTAACATCTTAGGATTCGGAGACAAGATGACTCACATCTCTACAGGTGGTGGAGCTTCATTAGAATTCTTAGAAGGTAAAACTTTACCAGGAATCGCTGCTTTAAACGATAAGTAAGCTTCCAAATTTTAATTTGACAAAGCAAACTTACTCATATGAAAGAATGTGAGTAGGAGATTTCTTTAAAGATTCTAAATCTAATAAAAATAGATTTAAAAGTTATGAATGAGGCATAAAACTTCATTCATAACTAATTATTTAAAATTAAATTATGAGGTGAATAGAATGAGAAAAGCTATTATCGCTGGAAACTGGAAAATGCACTATACTCCAGAAGAAGCTGTTAAAGTTATAAACGAATTAAAACCATTAGTAAAGGATGCTACTTGTGATGTAGTAGTTTGCCCTACTTTTGTTTGCTTAGATGCTGTATTAAAAGCAGTTGAAGGATCAAACATAAAAGTTGCTGCTCAAAACATGCACTTTGAAGAAAAAGGAGCTTTCACTGGTGAAGTTGCTCCAGGAATGTTAGAAGCTATGGGTGTTAGCTATGTTGTTTTAGGACACAGTGAAAGAAGAGAATACTTCAATGAAACTGATGAAGCTTTAAACAAGAAAGTTAAAGCTGCTTTTGCTCACAACTTAACTCCAATCCTTTGCTGTGGAGAAACTTTAGAACAAAGAGAAAATGGAACAACTAACGAAGTTGTTGGAGCTCAAATTAAAGCTGATTTAGAAGGTTTAGCACCAGAATTAGCAGAAAAAGTTGTTATAGCTTATGAACCAATCTGGGCTATTGGAACTGGTAAAACTGCTACTGATGAACAAGCTAACGAAACAATAATGGCTGTAAGAAGCGTTGTTGCTGAAATGTTTGGTCAAGAAGTTGCTAACAAAGTAAGAATCCAATACGGTGGATCAGTTAAGCCTGGAACTATAAAGGCTCAAATGGCTCAATCTGATATTGATGGTGCTTTAGTTGGTGGAGCTAGCTTAGTTGCTGCTGATTTTGCTCAAATCGTAAACTACTAAAATTAATTATTTATTAAACTGTTTAAGATAGATTAATATCTATTTTAAACAGTTTTTTTATAGTTATTAATATATTGCGTCAAAACATAATAAAGTTGCAAAGAAAAAACTTTCTGAAAATATTTACTAGAAGTTTTATTTAGATAAGTCAAATTGTCATGCCTAAAAATAATCTATTATTGATAAAGTTAAAAATGTAGTAAAGAATTTAGTATCCATAGGTATAACACTCTAAATATTAGGAACTTTTATTATTTGTTAAAGTAGCATATAAATTGATATTTATATAAATTTATAAAAAAAGTTTAGAGAGGAGTAGAAAAATACGAGTACTAAAGAAAAAAATAATTAATTAAAGTGGAAGTATATAAAATAATATATTTCCAATAAAAAACTACATTTATAGTAAAAGATTAAATTATAAGAAATCAATAATGGGGGGAAAAGAGAATGAAGTATAAAAAGATATTAAGTACTATTTTATCTTTAACACTAATAACTACATCTTCAGGAGTAGCAACATTTGCTGAAAGTATTGGTAATAAGGTATCAAGAGTTAATATGGTAGAGGAAGGATTTCAACGTTCAACATTATTTAATGATGGATGGAAATTTAATTTAGGGGATGTACCTGATGCTAAAAATAAAAATTATGATGATGAATCATGGAGAAGCCTAACATTGCCGCATGATTGGAGTATAGAACAAGATTTTAATAAAAACTCACCATCTACACATGAAGGTGGATTCTTAGATGGAGGTGTTGGATGGTATAGAAAATCTTTTGTACTTCCAAAAGAAATGGAAGGTAAAAAAATTACAATTGATTTTGATGGAGTTTATATGGATAGTTACATCTATGTAAATGGCGAACAAGTTGGTAATCATCCTTATGGATATACACCATTTTCATTTGATATAACAGATAATTTAGTATGTGATGGAGTTACTGAAAATGTAATTTCAGTAAAGGTCAATAATAAACAACCAAGTAGTAGATGGTATTCAGGTAGTGGAATATATAGAGATGTTAAACTTACAGTTAAAGATAAGGTTCATGTAGAACAATATGGAACATATGTGACTACTCCTGATTTAGAAAGTGAATATGCAACAGGTAAAGCTACAGTTAATATAAAAACAGATATATCAAACGAAGAAGGTAGTGATAAAGAAGTTAATTTAATATCAACTATATATGATGCTAAGGGGAACAAGGTTGGAGATAGTACATCAACACAAGTTATAAATGCCAATAGCACATATAAATACGATCAAAATATAGAGGTTAAAAATCCTGAGCTTTGGGGAACTGAAAATCCTTATTTATATAGTATTGTTACAACAGTATTAATTGATAATGAAGTTGTAGATGAATATGAAACAGAATTTGGTATGAGATGGTTTGATGTTACTAATGATAATGGTTTCTTCTTAAATGGAGAGCAAATGAAGCTTGAAGGTGTTTGTATGCACCATGATCAAGGAGCATTAGGAGCAGTTGCAAATGAGGCTGCTATAAGAAGACAAGTTAAAATATTAAAGGATATGGGAGTAAATTCTATTAGAGTTACACATAATCCAGCAGCACAGACATTAATTGATATATGTAATGAGGAAGGAATTCTATTAATAGATGAAGCTTTTGATACTTGGTATGGTGGTAAGAAGACTTATGATTATGGAAGATTCTTTGAACAAAAATCAATCCATGATGATATGACTTGGGCTGAATATGATGTTAAGCAAATGGTTAACAGAGGTAAAAATGCTCCAAGTATAATTATGTGGTCATTAGGAAATGAAATATGGGAATCTAATCAAACTAAAGCTATAGAAACTGCAAAAAATCTTCAAAGCTGGGTTAAGGAAATAGATACAACACGTCCAACTACATTTGGTGAAGATAAATTCAGAATGGGATCTGGAGAAGGTGGACATGAAAATGTAGCAAGTGTATTTGATGTTGTTGGATTTAATTATGCTGAAGCAAACTATGATTCTTTCCATGAAAAGTATCCAGATTGGGTTTTATATGGATCAGAAACCTCTTCAGCCACTAGAAGTCGTGGATTCTATGCTCATCCGGAGAGTACAAATCAAATGGATAAACATGATAATTTACAACAATCGGATTATGATAATGATCATGTTGGTTGGGGAAGAACTGCAGAAGATGCATGGAAGAGAGATAGGGATAAAGAATACATTTTAGGAGAATATATTTGGACTGGATTTGACTATATAGGAGAGCCAACGCCATATTATAGTACTTTTCCATCTAAATCTTCATATTTTGGAGCAGTAGATACAGCAGGTTTTGAAAAAGATATATATTATTTTTATCAAAGTCAATGGTCTGATGAGCCAATGGTACATTTACTACCACATTGGAATTGGGAAAATGATGATAGTATAAAAGTTGATGGTAATAAAATATTAGTTAAAGCATATACAAATGCAAATAGTGTAGATTTATATTATAATGCAGATGTTAATAGCGATAAATTAGGAGATTTAGTTGCAAGTGATGAATATGAAGTTACTAATGCTGGGTATAATGGGGAATATAAAGAAACTAGTGATGGTAAATTACATTTAGAATTTAAAGTTGAATATAAACCAGGTAAATTGACAGCTGTTGCAAAAGATGAAAATGGTCAAGAAATTGCGAGAGATGTAGTTAAAACTGCAAATGAAGCTAAAGCAATAGATTTAAGTGCAGATAGACAAGTTATAGAAGCTGATGGATATGATTTATCATATATAACTGTTGATATAGTTGATGAAAATGGAACATTAGTACCAGATGCAAATAATCTAGTTAACTTTGAGGTTAGTGGTAATGGAGTAATTGTTGGAGTTGATAATGGTAATGCTGCAAGTGTAGAAAGATATAAAGATAATAAGAGAGAAGCCTTTAATGGTAAAGCTTTAGTAATTGTTCAATCAACTAAGGATGCAGGTTCATTTACTTTAACTGCAACAAGTAATGGTTTGACTACTGATACTATAAATGTTTATACAGTAGAAGAAGAGGATTTAAATCAAAATAAAATTGTTGGATATGATGTTAGTGATATTACAGTTCCTGTAAATGGACAATTGAATTTACCAGAAACAGTAACAGCATTATATACAGATGGTACTAAAAATGAAGTTAATGTTACTTGGGAGGATGTTTCAGAAGATAAATTAGTAAAGCCTGGAGTATTTGAGGTAAGGGGAAGTATAGAAAATAGTAATATACCAGTAGTATTGAATGTTATAGTTAGAGACATGATTGGTGCACAAGATGTAAGAATATTAACAGCTGTTGGTAAAGTAGAAACTCTTCCTAATACTGCATCAGTAGTGTTTAATGACGGAACTACAGAAGATAAGGAAGTTACTTGGGAAAGAGAATTAACAGTAGAAGATGTATCTAAGATTGGAACTGTTGAGATATTAGGAAGTATTGAAGGTATATCTGGAATACAAGCAAAAGCTATAATAGTAGTTTCTGATAATTATGAAGAAAAGAATGTTGCATTAAGAGAAAAGGGAGAGTATCCAAAGGCATTTACATCATATTCAGGCCCAGATAATATTAATAATATAAATGATGGTGTAATATCTAAGGGGAATGATCCTCAAAATAGATGGACAAACTGGGGGAAAGCAAGTCAAAACTATGATGATTATGTAGGTATTGAATTTGATGAAGAGTATACAATAAGTAGAATAGGGCTTTCATTATATAGTGATAGTGGTGTAGCAATACCAAGTGAAATAATAGTTGAATATTTTGATGGTAAGGATTGGGTGAAGGTTTCAAATCAAAGTAAGACTACTGGATTCACTGTAGATGGTACAGAAGAAATAACTTTTGATTCTATAAATACTACAAAGGTAAGGGCATTATTAAAAGAAAATACATCAGAAAATAAGGCAGTTGGGCTTACTGAGTTTGAAGTATATTCAAATGTTTTAGTAAGTGAAGGAACAGCGTTATTAAATGATATAAAGGTAAATGGAGTAACTATTGAAGGATTTACGGAAAATAATACAGAATATTCAGTTGTTCTTCCTTATGGTTCTGAGACTTCAGTTGTTTCGGCTACTGCTAAAGATAATGCAAGTGTATTTGTAGTACCTGCACTTACATCTAATGGAGTAGCAAAAGTTTTAGTGACTGCTGAAGATGGAAGTGTTAAAAATGTATATTCAATTAGATTTAGAGAAGAATCAGCAAAATTAGAGAATGTAGAAATATCATTATCAAAAGAAGATATAACAGAAGATGATGTTGTTGATATAAATGTAGATGCTAAGTTACAAGATAATAGCACAGTAGCAATGTCTAACTTAGATATAAAATACTATGTAACATCTGAAAATAATGGAGAAGCAAAGATAGATGGGAATAAACTTTCAGCATATACAGCCGGTGATATAAGTTTATATGCAGAAGTAACTTATAAAGGGGTAACAAAAGTTAGTAATACATTAAACTTTACTATTTTAGAAAATACAGCACAAAAAACTGCAATAGCATATGAAAAAGTTATTGTTGAAACTGAAAAGGGAGTTAAACCAGAACTTCCAACAAAGGTCAAAGCTACTTTTGATATTGGGTTACCAAGAGATGTAGAAGTAACTTGGGATGAAATTGACCAATCAAAATATAATGAATATGGTGTATTTGAAGTTAAGGGTAGTGTAGAAGGACAAGAATTAAAGGCAACAGTTAAGGTTATAGTTAAAGGAATTTCTGCATTAGGAAATTTAGCGTTAGTAACTAATATAGGTGTTGAGCCAAATTTACCAGATACAGTTAAGGCATATTATACAGATGGAAGTACTAAAGATTTATCTGTTGCTTGGGAAGATTATAATAAAGAATTATTATTACAAGAAGGAGTATTTGAAGTAACTGGAGTTGTTGATGGTGTAAATAGTAAGGTAAAGGCAAATATCAGAGTTTCTTCTAATGTTGTTAAAGGTGACAATATAGCAAGAACTAGAAATGGATATGATCTTCCAATGGCAATTGCATCATATACTAATGATACAAAGGTAGATGCTGCATCTCAAGATAGTATAGAAAAAGTTAATGATGGATTAATAGAACATAATCCAAATGCAGCTAATAATAGATGGTCAAATTGGAAAAGAGGAGATAAGAATTCTAGTGAATGGGTTGGCATTATATTTGGAGTTGCAGATCCATTAGAAAGATATATTAACAATTTAGAAGTTGATTTCTTTGAAGATAATGGTACAAAGATTCCTAGTAATATAACAATTCAATATTATGTTGGTAATGAAATTGTTAAGCCAGAAAATCCTGCTCATGTTTTAGAAGAGACTAATTCACCATTAAATGACGAAAACAATTGGAGAAATGTAACTAATTTAGTTGCAAATCCAAGTTCAACATCAGGTTCAGATACTAATTACTACACATTTGATATGGTAAAAACTTATGCATTAAGAATTAAAATGGATGCACAATCAAATATGGGATTAGGTATAACTGAAATTAAGGCTTTTGAAGAGAGAGTAGTAGCAAATAATGATTTTGAAGTAAAATCTATTAAAGTCAATGGTAATGATTTAGAAGGATTTAATCCAGAAACTTTAGATTACTCATTAGCACTTAAGAAAGGTGAAGCTTTACCAGAGATAACAGTAGATGTAAATAATAATGCAGCAGTAACAACTGTTTATACAGTGGAAAGTAGTGAAAAATCTAGTTATGCTATTAATGGTAAAGAAGAGCTTGATGTAGTAATTAAGTCAGAAGATGGATTAAAAGAAGTAAGATATACAATTGCAATATCAAGAGAAGATGAAGAAAATATTATTGATAAATCATTACTACAATACACAATTGAATATGCTGAAAAGATAAAGGCTGATGGAGCATTAGAAGGTGTAGTTCCTGCAGTAGTTAGAGAATTTAATGATGCTTTAGAAGATGCTAAGATTGTTTTAGCTAATGAAAAGGCTACTGAAGCGGAAGTGGATGCAATTACTGATAGATTATTAAATGCTATTTGGATGCTAGAGTTTAAGGGTGGAGATAAAGAAACTCTCAAGGTAAATATTGAGTTAGTAGAGAAGTTAAATGAAAATGACTACACTAAGGAGTCATGGGAAAATCTACAAGAAAAATTGAATATAGCAAAAGAAGTATATGAAGATGAAAATGCACTTGTTGCTGATATAGAAGAAGCAATTAATAATTTACAAGATGCAATAAATGCTTTAGTAAAGAAAGATGTAAATAAGATATTGCTTCGAGAACTTGTAACCATGATAGACGGATTAAATTCAAATGAATATATATATACAACTTGGGAAAATCTAGATAAGAATTTAGAATTAGCTAATAAGGTATTAATAAATGAAGAAGCTACTCAAGAAGAAGTGGATATGGTTTATAATAACTTATTAAGAGCTTACTTAGAATTAAGATTAAAGCCAAGTAAGGATAAACTTGAAGATTTAATAAATAAAGCTGAAGCTCTAAATAAAGAAAATTACACAGAGGAAACTTGGGAAAAAGTTGAAAGTGCATTAAAAAAGGCAAAAGTAGTTATGGTTAATGAAAATGCAACTGAAAAAGAAATAACGCAAGTTGAAAATGAATTAGAAGTAGCAATGGAAGGTTTGATTGCATCAAATTCAGAAAATAACAATAATAATTCAAATAGTGGAAATAACAATGGAATCACAAATAATAATGGAAATAACAATGTAACAACAAATAATGATGGAAATGTAGGTAGTAATACAAATAATAATGGTAATAATGCTACTAATCTACCTAAAACAGGGGCTGCTACTTCAGTAGCAACAGTATTAGCATTAGGGTCTTTACTTGTAGGTTGCGGTGCTAGTATGATAAAGAAAAAAGAAGATTAAAAATAATATTTATTAATGAAATAGGCTATCTCAAGGGTTATTAAAAAGTAACCTTGAGATAGCCTTTAATTTATATAGTTATTTATTAAATACAAGAATCTTTATACTTTCTTAACATGAGATGTAGATATCTTAATACTATCTTAATTTTCAAAATTATATTATAGACGTGTAATAAAAATCAAGGAGGAGTAAATATGGATGCTTTAGTATTAATATCATTCATTTTAGTAGTTTCACTATTATGTTACTTAGTCTATTGCTTAGTCAGGGGGGAAAATCTATGATTAATGTAATTTTGCAAATAATAATATATACAGTCATTTTAGTTTTATTAGCAATACCATTAGGTAGATATATGGGGAAAGTATTTTTAGGTGAAAAGGTATTTTTAAGTCCAATAGTAAGGCCTATTGAAAAATTTTCATATAGAATACTAAAAATCGATGAAGAAAAAGGAATGGGATGGAAGCAATATGCTGCATCTGTACTAATGTTTAATTTATTAGGATTTATAGTAGTTTATTTATTGCAGATATTTCAAAAATATTTGCCATTAAACCCAGAAGGTATAGGTAATGTTCCAGCAGATTTGGCTTTTAATACAGCTACAAGCTTTGCAACAAATACAAATTGGCAAGCTTATAGTGGTGAATCACAATTAAGTTATTTGACTCAAATGTTAGGGTTATCAGTTCAAAACTTTCTTTCAGCAGCAGTTGGTATTGCAGTATTGGTAGCTGTTATACGAGGTTTTATGAAAAGAAAATCAAAGGAAATAGGTAACTTTTGGGTGGATTTAACTAAGTCATTATTATATATTTTATTACCACTATCAATAGTAGTTTCTTTATTTTTAGTATCACAAGGTGTTGTTCAAAACTTTAATAAATATCAAGAAGTTAAATTAATAGATCCATATACATTAGAGGATGGTACAGTTATAGATACTCAGATAATTCCGGGTGGACCTGCTGCTAGTCAAATAGCAATTAAACAATTAGGAACAAATGGTGGTGGATTCTTTGGTGTAAACTCAGCACATCCATTAGAAAATCCGACTTTAGCTTCAAATGTAGTTCAAGTTACCTCTATATTGTTAATTGCAGTTGCATTATGTTTTACTTTTGGATATATGGTTAAGGATAAAAAACAGGGACGAGCTATATTCTTGTCAATGTTCATAATTTATGCAATTTCTTTAATTAGCGTTGGAGTTTTAGAGCAAAAGGCTACACCTCAAATTGAACAAAATGGAATAGTTGATATTAGTTATTCAGATACACAAGCTGGAGGTAATATGGAAGGGAAAGAGGTTAGATTTGGTATAGCAAGTTCTTCTTTCTGGGCTGTTACAACAACAGCAGCTTCAAATGGATCAGTAAATTCAATGCATGATTCTTATACTCCATTGAGTGGAGGAATAATAATGTTATTAATGCAATTAGGCGAAGTAATATTCGGTGGTGTTGGTTCAGGATTATATGGAATGTTAGCATTCGTAATTATGACAGTATTTATTTCAGGTCTTATGGTTGGAAGAACGCCAGAGTATTTAGGTAAGAAAATAGAACCTTTTGAGATGAAAATGGCATCATTAGCAGTAATAACTACACCATTAATAGTAGTTATAGGTACGGCCATAGCATGTGTAATACCTGGCATACAAGATAGTCTAAATAATGGAGGAGCTCACGGATTTTCAGAAATTTTATATGCACTTTCTTCAGTAGGTAATAATAATGGTAGTGCATTTGCAGGATTTGGAGCTAACACAATTCCATTAAATATTTTATTCGGAATAGCAATGATATTAGCTAGGTTTATACCAATATTATTAGTTCTTGCAATAGCAGGTTCATTGGCATCTAAGAAGTATATACCAAGTTCTTCAGGTACATTATCAACAAATAATGGTGTATTCGTAACATTATTAATAATTGTTGTATTAATGATAGGAGCATTAAGCTTCTTTCCTGCATTAGCTTTGGGGCCAATAGTAGAACATTTGCAAATGTTGTTTTAGTATAATGTAAAAGAAAGAGGGAATTTGCTATGAGTAAAAAGAAACAAGCTTTTATGGATAGTAAAATAATGAAAGATGCACTTAAAGAATCTTTTAAAAAGTTATCACCAAGGATTCAGTATAGAAATCCGGTAATGTTTGTAGTATATATAGGTTCACTGTTAACAACATTTATTTTTTTAGAAGCTTTATTTAAAGGTAATGAAAGTAATGATAGATTCTTTACTTTTTTAATAACATTATTTCTTTGGTTTACAGTTTTATTTGCAAACTTTGCTGAAGCAATTGCAGAAGGTAGAGGGAAAGCGCAAGCAGAATCATTGAGGGCAGCAAAAAAAGATGTAATGTGTAGAAAGCTAAAAAGTATGGCTGATAGAGTTGGAGATGTAGTTAAGTCCTCTGATCTAGTAAAGGGTGATATTGTATTAGTTAAGGCAGGTGAACAAATACCAGCAGATGGTGAAGTTGTTGAGGGTATAGCATCAGTGGATGAAAGTGCTATAACAGGAGAAAGTGCACCAGTTATAAGAGAAGATGGTGGGGATAGAAGTTCTGTAACAGGTGGAACAACTGTTGTTTCAGACTGGATAATAATGAAAGTTACAGCAGGGAGTGGAGAAAGTTTTTTAGATAAAATGATTTCTATGGTTGAGGGTGCTTCAAGAAAGAAGACACCTAATGAGATTGCACTTCAAATATTATTAGTAGCATTAACAATAATATTTTTAGTAATAACATCAACACTTTATGTATTTGGCGATTTTGCAGTTAAATTAAATGGAGTAGGTGAATCAATATCAATACTTTCATTAATTGCACTATTAGTTTGTCTAGCACCAACAACAATTGGAGCATTATTATCTTCAATTGGAATAGCTGGAATGAGTAGATTAACTAGTGCTAATGTTTTAGCTACTTCAGGAAGAGCCATAGAAGCAGCTGGAGATGTAGATGTATTGTTACTAGATAAAACAGGAACGATAACTTTAGGTAATAGACAAGCAGCGGAATTTATACCATTAGAAAATGTTTTAGTAGAAGAGTTAGCTGAAGTAGCAGCATTAAGTTCTTTAGCAGATAAAACTCCAGAAGGTAAAAGTATAGTAGAATTAGCTAAAAATAAATATAGCTTCAAGGAAGAAGGAAATGAAGAAGGGGAATTTGTACCATTTACAGCAAGAACAAAGATGAGTGGTATGAATTATAAAAATAGAACAATAAGAAAGGGATCTGAATCTGCAATTAAGGAATATGTCAAAAATTTAGGTGGAGAATATCCAAATGAATGTAATGTTATAGTTAAAGGAATATCTAGAAAAGGTGGAACTCCTTTAGTTGTTGTTGAAAATGAAAGAGTTTTAGGTGTTGTATATTTAAAGGATGTTATTAAATCTGGTGTTAAAGAAAAATTTAGTGATTTGAGAGAGATGGGAATTAAGACAGTAATGATTACTGGAGATAATCCTTTAACTGCAGCAGCAATAGCTGCAGAAGCTGGAGTGGATACTTATTTAGCAGAGGCGACTCCAGAAGCTAAGCTTAATTTAATTGTTGAATATCAACAAGCTGGACACATAGTTGCAATGACTGGTGATGGTACAAATGATGCTCCAGCATTAGCACAAGCGGATGTAGCAGTTGCCATGAATTCAGGAACACAAGCCGCTAAAGAGGCTGGTAACATGGTTGATTTAGACTCAAGTCCAACTAAGTTAATTGAAATTGTTAAAATAGGTAAACAATTATTAATGACAAGGGGGGCTCTTACAACATTTAGTATAGCAAATGATGTAGCTAAGTATTTTGCTATAATACCACCATTATTTATGAGTATATTTCCAGTATTAGATAAACTTAATATTATGAGATTAGCTAGTCCAGAAAGTGCTATTTTATCAGCAGTTATTTATAATGCATTAATTATTGTAGCATTAATACCACTTTCATTAAAGGGAGTTAAGTACTCTGAAGCACCAGCACATAAGCTTTTAAAGAAAAATTTATTAGTGTATGGATTAGGCGGAATGATAATACCATTTATAGCAATAAAGTTAATTGATATAATAATAAATCTTTTAGGTATATTTTAGGGGGATACATTATGTGGAAAATATTTAAAAAGTCTTTAGGTGTTTTATTGATATTTACATTAATTGTAGGAATTATATATCCAACTTTTATAACTGTATGTGCTCAAACATTTTTTAAAGATAAAGCTAATGGAAGTTTAATAGTAAAAGATGGAGAAGTAGTGGCATCAAAGCTTATAGGACAAAACTTTACCTCTCCAGAATATTTCTGGGGAAGGCCATCAGCAACTGTAGATTATCCTTACAATGGAGTTGGAGGATCTGGATCAAATAAAACACCTGCTGGAGATGAGTTAGAAGAAATTATAAAGAAAAGAATTGAAGAATTACAAAAATATAATGGAACAGATGAAGAAATACCAGTAGATTTAGTAACAGCTTCAGGTAGTGGATTAGATCCAGATATATCATTAGCAGCTGCTGAATATCAAGTAAAGAGAGTTGCAGAAGCAAGAAATATGAGTGAAGAAGAAGTACAAAGTATAGTAGATGAATTAAAGCAAAAAAGAATTTTAGGATTCTTTGGAGAAACTTATGTTAATGTAGTTGAATTAAATTTAAGATTAGATGAGATTCAAGAGTAAAAATTAATGGAAAACAGAGTAAATTATGATTATAATATCCTTAATAGTTTTATTAGGGATATTATTAATTTATTTTTGAAATAGAATTTTATAGATAGAAAATAAGTATTTTTTAGCTGAGGTGATAATGATGATGGAAGTAGATAATAGACCAGATTCTAGGCAGTTATTAAAAAAAGTTAAAGATGAAGAAATATATTTAAAAAGAGGAAAGTTAAAAGTATTTTTTGGATATGCAGCGGGGGTTGGAAAAACATATTCTATGCTTCAAGAAGCACATGAATTAAAAAGGAATAATATTGATGTAGTAGTAGGATATATTGAAAGACATACAAGAAAAGATACATTGGCATTAATTGATGGACTAGAAGTTTTACCAACACGAAAAGTGGAATACAAGGGGGTAATTATTCAAGAATTTGATCTTAATTCTGCATTGGAAAGAAATCCAGAGGTTTTATTATTGGATGAACTACCTCATACTAACCCACCTAATTTTAGGCATGGTAAGAGATGGCAAGATATAGAGGAACTTTTAGAAGCAGGTATAAATGTTTATACCACATTAAATGTTCAACATCTGGAAAGTTTAAATGATGTTATAGCTAGTATTACAGGAGTATTTGTAAAAGAAACAGTTCCAGATTATATAGTTGATAAAGCTGAGAAGATAGAGCTTATTGATATAGCAACAGATGATTTGAAAGCAAGATTTGATGAAGGAAAAATATATAAAAAGGAAAATGTTGATAAAGCAAAGAGTAATTTTTTTACTGATGATAACTTAAAAGCATTAAGGGAGTTATCTTTAAGAAAAACGGCTGATACAGTTAATAGTGTTGTTCAAATTTCAAGATTATCAAAAGGTAATATAAATATATTACCTACTAAGGAGAAGATAGTTGCTTGTATAAGTGCATCTCCTTCATCAGCAAAAGTAATAAGAGCGACTTCAAGAATGGCTATGTCATATAAAACAGAATGGATAGCACTATATGTAGGTAATTTAAATTCTAAAAATATGACAACACAAGAAAAAAAGAGATTAAAAGATAATATAAAATTAGCGGAAAGATTAGGTGGAATTGTAGAAATAGTTCATGGTGATGATGTTATAGATACTATAATTAAATTTTGTAATTATAGAAATATAACTAAGATAATAATTGGAAGAAATGTTTTAAGAAAAAAGGCTTTATTAAGAGTAAATAGAAAAGATATAGTAGATAAATTAATAGAAAGGGTAAAATATATAGAAGTTCATGTAATTCCAACTTGGATAGAGTCAAGAACTGATAAAAAGTTATCATTCAATAAGAGCAATACTAGCAGTATAAAAGAGAAAGTAGTATTTACTAAAAATGATGTACTAATAGGAATTGCTTTTTCGATAATAGCTTCAACAATTTCTATAATAATAAATCATTTAGGATTTGCAGAAGCAAACATATTATTAGTATATATTTTAGCTATATTATTTATTTCAGTTAATACAAAGGGATATGCTATAGGTGTAATATTTGCATTTATAAATGTTTTTATTTTTAACCTTTTATTTACAAAACCTAAATTAACATTAGAGTTTGATGATCCTACTTATTTAGTTACATTTCCTTTCTTTATTTTAGTTGCAACTATAACATCAACGCTAACAACTAGAATTAAAGAGCAGTCTGACATGTTTGAAAAAAGAGAAGAAGCAGCGCAAATGTTATATGAAATAAGTAGAAGTTTTATTAATTTATCAAGTGAAGAAAAGATAATTAGCACAGGAATTAATCATCTTTCACAAGGTTTAAGAAGAGATATTATATGCTATGAAGCTAAAGAAGGAATATTAACAGGAAACTATATTATAAAAAATATAAATACAAATTTTAATCAAGATAAATTAAAGGGAGATAAAAACTTTGAAATAGCTTATTGGGTATTAAATAATAGAAAAAATGCAGGAAGAGGAACTGATACACATAATGGTAGTGAAGTTTATTATATGCCTATTATAGTTAAGGAAAAGGTATTTGGAGTTATTGGAGTTTTTTGGGGAGATGAAGATATTGATAAAGATGATATTAGTTTAATGGAGGCAGTAGTTGCACAAATGTCATTAGCTTTAGACAGAGTAGAATTAGTTAGAGAAAAGGAAGAAACAAAGCTAGAATTTGAAAGAGAGCAATTAAGAAGCAATTTGCTAAGAGCTATATCTCATGATTTAAGGACTCCATTAACAGGTATAGAAGGATCTAGTAGTTTAATTTTATCTTCATTTAATGAATTAACAGGTGATACTATACTTGAACTTGTAAAGGAAATTAATTATGACTCAGAATGGTTAATAAGACTTGTTGAAAATTTATTGAGTATGACTAGGATTGAATGTGGAAAATTAGAAATTAAAAAATCGCAAGAAATAGTTGAGGAGATAGTATCAGAATCAATTCAGCATTTAAAAAGTAGGTTAAACAATCATAAATTAAGTATAGATATGCCTAAAGAGGTTCTATTTGTACCTATGGATGGAAAACTTATAGAACAAGTTATAATAAATTTAGTTGACAATGCTATAAAATATACACCAGAAAAATCAGAGATTAATATAAAGGTTTATAGCAAAAAAAATAGTGTGTATTTTGAGATAAGTGATAATGGACCTGGAATAAATAATGAAGATATTAATCATATATTTGAAATTTTTTATAAAGGAAATAAAAATAATGCAGATTCTAGAAGAGGTGTTGGATTAGGGTTATCAATATGTAGGTCAATTGTTTTAGCACATGGAGGAGAGATACTTGTAAAAAACAACAAAGAATGTGGAGCTAGGTTTATATTTAATCTGCCTTTAAATTAAAATTTTAAAAAGAAAATTAACTATTTACTTTATTTAGAGAAGTAAATTCATTTATAGGAGATAACAATGAATAATAATGTGATGATTTTAGTAGTTGAAGATGAAAAAGCTATAAGAAATTTTATGAAAATTTCATTAACAACACAGGGATATAAGGTTTTAGAAAGTTCAAATGGAAATGATGCTTTGGCTTTATTTATGTCTTATAATCCGGAACTTATAGTTTTAGATTTAGGATTACCTGATATAGATGGTATTGAAATTATACGAAAGATAAGACAATTTAAGGAAACACCAATAATTGTAGTATCAGCCAGAGGTCAAGATAGAGATAAAATAGAAGCATTAGATTTAGGTGCTGATGATTATTTATCAAAGCCTTTTAGTATGGGGGAATTACTTGCAAGAGTTAGAGTTTTACTTAGAAGAATAAATAGAAGTAAAGATATGGTAGAAGAAGTTAATGAATATAATGTTGATGGACTTGAAGTTGATTTAGAAAAAAGAAGAATATTTCTTAATAAAGAAGAAGTACATTTTACACCAATTGAATTTAAGATATTTTCTTTATTAGTAAGACATGCTGGCAAAGTCTTGACACATAACTATATTATTAAAGAAGTCTGGGGGGGAGTAGTTGGAGGAGAAAATCAATCATTAAGAGTTTTTATGGCTAATATAAGAAGAAAAATTGAAAAGGAACCAGCAAACCCAAGATTTTTATTAACTGAAGTTGGAGTTGGATATAGATTAGTAGATGAGTGAATTTACTAATCTTTTTAATATTTGATAAATAATTAAATATTTTTGAGGTATTTAGCAAAGAATAAATTATCAGAAAATTTTTTAGACAATCGTTTACAAAAATCTAACTATATTGTTTAGTAATAATTATTATAGTATAATAAACATGGTTCAATTAAAGATACTAATGACGAGTGAGATTCAATACACTTTAATTGCATAATGAAACTCACAAAGTTATCACTCTTTTTGAAACTAAAAAAGTATGTATATATATTTGGAGGGAATTATGGCGAAGAAACCTGTAATGTTAATGATATTAGATGGATTTGGAATAGCTCCAGAGAGCGAAGGAAATGCAGTTGCTACTGCAAAGAAACCAAATTATGATAGATTAGTTGCAAACTATCCTCACTCACAATTACAAGCAAGTGGTATGTTTGTTGGATTACCAGATGGACAAATGGGTAACTCAGAAGTTGGACATTTAAATATTGGTGCAGGAAGAATTATATATCAAGAATTAACTAGAATAACTAAGGAAATAAATGAAGGTGGATTCTTTAAAAATGAAGCTTTATTAAAAGCTATGGAAAATGCTAAGAAAGATAATTCAGCATTACACTTAATGGGATTACTATCTAACGGTGGAGTTCACTCTCATATAGATCATTTAAAAGGATTATTAAAATTAGCTAAAGAGCAAGAAATTAAAAACGTATATGTTCATTGCTTTATGGATGGTAGAGACGTTGCTCCAGGATCAGGAAAAGATTTCGTAGTTGAATTAGAAAACTACATGGCTGAAATCGGAGTAGGTAAAATTGCTACTATTTCTGGAAGATACTATGCAATGGATAGAGATAACAGATGGGAAAGAGTACAATTAGCTTATGATGCAATGGTACTTGGAAAAGGTGAAACTGCTACATCTGCTGTTGAATGTATGGAAAAATCTTATGCTGATAATAAATCAGATGAGTTCGTATTACCATGCGTTATTGAAGAAAATGGAGCTCCAACTGGAACAATAAAGAATGGAGATTCAGTAGTATTCTTTAACTTTAGACCTGATAGAGCTAGAGAAATAACTAGAGCTATAAACGATAAAGAATTTGCAGGATTTGAAAGAGAAACTTTAGATTTAGTATTTGTAACAATGACTCAATATGATAAGACTTTAGAAGGTGTTGAAGTTGCTTACAGACCAGAAGCAATTACTAATACTTTAGGTGAATATGTTGCTTCTAAGGGATTAAATCAATTAAGAATAGCAGAAACAGAAAAATACGCTCACGTTACATTCTTCTTCAACGGTGGTGTTGAAAAAGAAAACGAAGGTGAAGATAGAGCTCTTATTGCATCTCCAAAGGTTGCAACTTATGACTTAAAACCAGAAATGAGCGCGCCAGAATTAACTGATGAATTAATAAACAGATTAGATTCAGGAAAATATGATATGGTTATATTAAACTACGCTAACCCAGATATGGTTGGACATACAGGAGTTTTAGAAGCTGCTAAAGCTGCTATTGAAGCTGTAGATACATGCTTAGGAAGAGTTGTAGATAAAGTTTTAGAATTAGATGGAACAGTATTTATTACTGCTGACCACGGAAATGCTGAAACTATGATTGATGCTGAAACAGGAAATCCATTTACAGCTCACACAACTGATCCAGTTCCATTTGTATGGGTGTCTAACCACACAGAAGGTAAGTCTTTAAAAGACGGTAAGTTAGCTGATATAGCACCAACAATGTTAACAGTAATGGGATTAGATGTTCCTGCTGAAATGACAGGTGAATCATTAATAAAATAGTTTATATGTTAGAGAGGCATAAGCCTCTCTTTTTTGCTTAAAATACAAATGAATAATTTGAAAGTCAAAAGATTTGACAATCATGTAATTTGTATATATAATCTCATTAAGATAGAAACACAACTATTTATAAAGTTAGTGGAGGATGAAGATTATGGGAATAAAAATAATAACAGATTCGTCGTGTGATTTAGCAAGAGAATATATAGATGATAATAATATAGGATTACTTTCATTAGTATTAAACTTAAATGGGAAAGTAGTAAAAGATGACTTAGGTAAAACATTAAGTTATAAAGATTTTTATGGACAAATGAGAGAAGGGGCTACACCTACAACATCTCAAGTTAATGCTCATGAATTTGAAGAAGAGTTTTTAGAACATGTTAAAAATGGGGATTCTATAATTTGTATAACAATATCTTCAGCATTAAGTGGTACTTTTAATAGTGCAAATATAGCTAAAAACAATATACTAGAAGAATATCCAGATGCAAAGATTTTATTAGTTGATTCTCTTAGTGTTGCCAGTGGACAAGGATTATTAGTTGTTAAAGCCTGTGAAATGAGAGATAGAGGAGCTAATGCAGAAGAGATAGTTACTTGGCTTGAAGAAAATAAAAAGAAGATTATACATTCATTTGTAGTGGATAGTTTAAGTCATTTAAAAAGGGGAGGACGTATTTCAGGTGCAACAGCTGCTATTGGAGGACTTTTAAATATTAAACCATCATTGTATATAGATAATGATGGAAAAGTAGCTCAAGGTGAAAAAATTAAGGGGAAAAAGAAAGTTTTAAGATTTTTAGTTAATGAGGTAAAAGAAAAAGCTACAAATAATGAAAATGAAACTTTATATATATGTCATGGAGATTGTTTAGAGGATGCAAAAGCTTTAAAGAATATGATATTAGAAGAAGTAAAGTTTAAAAATGTAGTTATTAATTATGTTGGAAATGTTATAGGTGCTCATGCAGGAGCAGGAGTTTTAGCTGTATTATTTTTAGGCGAAAGCAGATAATTTTAAAATAAACTATATGAAATATTTATTTTTAATATTTCATATAGTTTATTTTTTTGTACAAAAATATTTATAGATACTATTTCAGAGAAAAGTATATTTAGGCTTTAAATTATATTAAAGGTTAATATTAGTGATATAGATTTAGTATATAAAAAATAAAATTCTTAAAATAATAATAGGATTAAAAATTAATATATGTTAAAATAAGGTAATGAATATGGTTATAAAGGGGGAGATTTAGTGTTAAACAGAAAAAAGAAAATGTTTACCGCAATGGCTATGAGTATTATTATGGTATCATCAATGATATATAATAATATAGCGTATGCAATAACAAAGGATGAAGTGGAATCTACAAAAGAGCTTATATTAAATTATGAATTTAATGAAAGCGATTTCAAAGATAGTTCTACTATTTTTGACTTATCGGGAAATGAAAATAATGGGATTATAAGGGGGGATGGTGCTATTATACAGGATAATGTATTAACATTACCTGGTGGAAATGCTGGAAGTAATGCAGCATATGTACAACTCCCTACAGCAATGTTTGATAATAAAGATACATTAACTATTTCAGTTTGGCTAAAAAATGAAACTGGTGCAGAAAATTATGCGGCTATGTTTTTTGGAACAACAGAAAGCTTACCAAAACAATATTGGCTATTAAATCCAAGTGCACCAAATGGTTGCTTCAAATCAGTATTTACTGACTCTGTAAATGCTAGTTCACCGTGGACTACAGAAAAAGGAATTGCAAGTGGTACAAAAACAGATAGTAATTGGGGGTTGTATACAACAGTAATTGAAGAAGGTAGTATATCTGCTTATTATAATGGTGAATTTATAGGGAAAGATAATCTAAGTAGAACTGTAAGTGACTTTGGTACTAATTTAGTTGCTTATATTGGTAGATCATCTTATAATGATAAATTTTATAAAGGTGGTGTAAAGAGTGTAAAGGTATATGATGGTGTTTTATCTGCTTCAGATATTAAAGAAGAATACTTTAATGGAGCTGGAGAAGAAGCTGTAAATAAGGCTTTATTGGAAGATAGTAATGCTTTAATATTATCTGAAACTACACTTATAGAAGATATAACTTTACCGACAAAAGGTTCTAAGAATTCTTCAAAGATTACTTGGATGTCTTCAGATGAAGCACACATTACTAATGAAGGAGTTGTAATTCGTCCAACAGAGGGGGATAAGGTTATTAAATTAACTGCAACACTTACATTAGCTGGTATTAGCATAGAGAAGGAATTTGAAGTAACTGTTCTATCAACTGATCCTAAAAATGATGTTGATAAATTAGCTTCAAGTTTTAAGCTTAATGTTAATCATGTTACTAATGATATTGAGTTACCAACAACGGCAGGTAAAGGATCTACAATAACATGGACTTCTTCGAATGAAGAGTTTATTACTTCAGAGGGTAAAGTAACAAGACCTGCAATTGGTGAAGGAGAAAAGGAAGTTACGTTAACAGCGGTTATAGAATTAAACGGAAAGAAGGCAGTAAAAGAGTTTATGATAACAGTAATTGATGAATATTATGGATATTTAATGAGTTATATAAAAAGTGGAGATACTGTTTTAGGTAATAGCTTACACTTAGCATATAGTTTAGATGGAAGTAATTATACAGAATTAAATTCTAATAGGGGGATATGTTTTGCTAGAAATACTTCAACTAGTAAAAATGATAATTCCAATGGATTTAAATCACCGTTTATTTTTAGAAAAAATGATGGTTCTTATGGGCTAATAGCTACAAATAATGATAAGTATTCTTATGTTTATATACTTGAATCAAAAGATTTAATTAACTTTACTAATGAAACTAAATTAACACTAAATTATTTAGGTAAGAAAGTATTAAATCCAGAATGCTATTATGATTCATCTATAGGGGAATATGTAATAAACTGGACAGATGGTACTACAAAATATAGAAATACTACTAAAGACTTTATAAATGTTAGTGAGGCAGTTGAAGTTGATTATGAAGCAACAAATACTGAAGTTAAATCAATGCCAAGTGATGCAATTACAGGGAATGTAATCCAATTAACAAAATCAGAGTATACAAAAGTTGTAAATAAACTAGGTGTTGTAACTAATACTGATATTGAAGATGTTACTTTAGAAGTAGCTGCTGGTGAAGAAGCAGAATTACCTAAGCAAGTAACAGGATACTATAGTGATGGTTCAACTGCAGCTCTTAATGTTTCTTGGAATGAAGAAGAGCTAGGAAATATTGATTTTAATAAACCAGGAACTTATGAAGTTAGTGGTACAGTTTCTAGAAAAGAATATGATAATCCATTTATTGAACAGAAAGCTGATCCATGGATTACTAAAGGAAGTGATGGATATTATTATTTCACAGCATCATATCCTATGTATGGTTCAGGAGATAGTAATGGATATAGTAAGATAACCTTAAGAAGGTCAGAAACTATTGAAGGGTTACAAAATGCAGAAGAAGTAACTATTTGGGATAGTAAAAATTCAGCAAATATTCATAGATATATATGGGCACCAGAAATCCATGAGATAAATGGTAAATGGTATGTCTATTTTACAGGAAGTACAAGCTCTAATGTATGGGGAATTAGGCCACATGTATTAGAATGTACAGGTGATAATATAATGGATGCTAGTTCATGGACTGAAAGCGGAGTATTCCAAACAGTAGAAGGTGATGATTTTTCATTTAAGGATTTCTCATTGGATATGACTTACTTTGAAAATAACGGAATTCACTATGTTATTTGGGCTCAAAAGGGTACTGCATCAGATTTATATATGGCAACAATTAATCCAGATGAACCTTGGAAATTAACTTCTAAACCAATGTTATTAACTACACCAGAATATAGTTGGGAAAGAATAAATGAAAATGTTAATGAAGGACCAGCTGTTATAAAGAGAGAGGGTAAAGTATTTGTTTATTTCTCAGCAGCAGCAACTGGTGTGGAATATTGTATGGGAGTGTTAGCAGCTAATGCAGATTCAGATTTAATGAATCCAAATTCATGGGTAAAAACTCCATATCCAATTCTAACATCAGATGATGTGCCAGGTGAATATGGACCAGGACATAACTCTTTTACTGTTGATGAAAATGGTAACGATGTTTTTGTATATCATGCAAGATCACAAGAATGTTATGAAAATAAATGTGAGTATTCAAATCAAGATCCATTATATGATCCATGTAGACATTCAAGAGTTAAAAATGTTCATTGGGCAGCAGATGGAACTCCAATATTAAAGATGACGAATGAACAAGCTGTTTCAGAAGAAAATGAAAATATAACAGCTGTAATTACAGTTCAAGGTGAAAATGAAACAGTAGAAGGAGCAATTCTTCATTATGATATGACTGTTGAAAATGGAGTTGTAGTAGATAAAGCAGGAAATAATAATGGAGAAGTTAAGAATTTAAAAGATGAAGATATAAATAATGGTACATTATTATTTAATAATGATTCAGATCCGTTATATATAGAAATTCCAGATGGAACTGTAGGAGATGCAAAGGATATTACAATGTCTGCTGTTGTAAACTGGAAGGGTGGAGTTAATGCTTCATGGCTTTATACATTAGGAACTAACAGTGGAAAGTATTTATTCGTAACACCATCTAATAATTCTAATAGACTTCAAACAGGATTTGCTTCAGGAAGTAATTTAAATGGATGGGAAACTGAAAAAGGAGTTGGAGGTACAGAAAGGTTAGATTTTAATGCATGGTCCGTAGTTACAATTACCTTTGATTCAGAAGCTAATACATTATCTTTATATAAAGATGGAAAGCTTATAGGTAAGAACACTGAAATAACTTATGAGTTAGCTGATATTATAACAAGTGGAAAATTAGATGGATATATAGGTAAGTCATTCTATTCATCAGATCCTTATTTTAGTGGAGAAATTGCTGATTTCAAGATGTTTAATAGAGCACTTACAGAAGATGAAGTAGCTACATTAAAATTAGAAAGTGATAGCTTAATATTAGGTTTCTCAGTAGATACATTAAGTTATGAATATATTCTAAAGGATAATGACAGTAAGAATAATGTAACAAGTGATTTAAACTTACCTACAACTTTAGGTTCTGTTGAAGTTAAATGGAATAGCTCAGATGAAAACATTATTTCTACTGATGGTAAGGTAACACGTCCAGTTGCTGATGAAAGTGATGCTGAAGTTACATTAACTGCAACTATGACTTTAAATGGAGCAACAAGAACTAAAGTATTTAAAGTTAAAGTAATAAAGGATTTTAGGGTTATAGATAAATTAAATATAGCTAAAGAAAATTTAACAGTAAATAATATAGAAGATGTTAGAGGAAATTTAACATTACCATCACAAGGTGAATATGATTCAATAATAACATGGGAATCATCAAATGAATCTATAATAACTTCTAATGCTAATGGAGATACTCCAGCCGGTGTAGTTGTGAGACAAGATGAAGATATTGAAGTAAAATTAATAGCAACATTAACACTTGAGGGTGAAACTGTAACGAAGGAATTTACTGCAAAGGTTAAAGCAAAAGTAGGAGAATTAAATTACGGAGGATATATTTTCACTTACTTTATTGGAGAAAATTATTCTAATGGAGAACAAATTTATTTAGGAACAAGTAAAGATGGATTGAACTGGGAAGAAGTTAATAATAATGAACCAATTTTAACTTCTGATTTAGGAGAAAAAGGTTTAAGAGATCCATTTATTATTCGCTCACCAGAAGGCGATAAATTCTATTTAATTGCTACTGATTTACGAATTTATAATGGTAATGGATGGGGAACTGCTCAATCAAATGGTAGTAAGAGTATTATGATTTGGGAATCAACTGATTTAGTTAATTGGTCAGATCAAAGAATGGTTGAAGTTGCAATTGATACTGCTGGTTGTACATGGGCTCCAGAAGCATTCTATGATGAAACTACTGGAGAGTATATAGTGTTCTGGGCATCAAAAGACACAGCAAAAGTTGGTGCAGATGGATATAATCATCATAGAATTTATTACAGCAAAACAAGAGACTTCTATACATTCACAAAACCAGAGGTATATCAATCAATTGAATTAGGAGATAATAATGCAACAGATGTAATAGATACTACTATTATTGAAAATGAAGGAACTTACTATAGAATTACTAAAAATGAAAATACTAAGAAGGTATTTATGGAAAAGAGTGATTCAGTATTAGGAGAATGGACATTAGTAGATTCTAATATAACAGAATTTGCAGGAGTAGAAGGTCCAACAATATTCAAATTCTATGATAGAGATGAATGGTGTTTATTATTAGATGAATATAGTGGAGTTAAATATTTCCCATCAGTAACTACTGATTTGAATGGTGGACAATTTAGAAGATTAGACACATCAGAATATTCATTACCAAAAGGAGCATCAACAGGTGGCCCAAGACATGGTACTGTAATTCCTGTAACACAAGAAGAATACAACAATATAATGATAGCTTATGGAAATGTTGAAATTTTAGATGATAGTATTCCTAAGGCTGTATTAGTAACAGATGAGGAGTTTACTTTACCAACAACTATAGATGTTAAAATTGGTGAAGAAACTATTAGTACAGAAGTAAAATGGGAAATTAATCAAGATGAATTTAAGGTGCCTGGTATAGCAACAGTAAAAGGAACTTTAATAGGATATAATAAGGAGATAGAAAAGCAAATCAGAGTAGTTTCACCTAACCTAATTTACTTTATAGATTCAGGGGTTAGCACTTCAGCAGCATATGAAGATATTAAGTCTGTTGTTAATTTAAGAAATGAAGTTTCTGATAAAGAATATTCAGAAGGAAGTTGGGGATATAATAATCCAGAAGACTTTGGTATTTATGAAAGAGAGAGTAAAGATGAATACTCTTATGGATTATGGGCTAGAAGTGGAAAGGATATAACCTATACTATTGATTTGGAAGCTGGAGAATATAGTGTAACAGCAGGGTTCCAAGAATGGTGGAATGTATCAAGAGCAATGAATTTCTATGTAGAATATGAAAATGAAAATGGTGAATTGGAAAAGAGAGTCATTGAAGAGGATATTAAAATTAGTGATTCATTAAAGAATAAGTCAACTGGAGTATTTACGATTCTAAAGGATACAGCAGTTACTTTTAGAGTAACTAAATATGCAGATTCTTCAGATCCAGTTTTAAGCTGGTTATCAGTAGATAAATTATCAGATGATACACCAGAGATTATCCCAGTTGATAAAACATTATTAAAAGAGGCTATTAAGTTAGCTAATGAAGTTAATACAGAGTTATATACAGAGGAATCTGTAAAGGTAATGAAAGAAGCTTTATTAGAAGCTGGAGAAGTTTATAATAAAGCAGATGCAAGACAAGATGAAGTAGATGCAGCAAGGGCTAAATTACAATTAGCTATTGAAGATTTAGAAGAAAAAGAGATTAATGATATAGTTGATAAGAGTGATTTAATTAGATTAGTAGAAGAGATTGAGTTTTTAGATTCAAATAGGTATACTAAGGATTCTTGGAAAGTTGTTAAAAAAGCATTAGATGAAGCTAAAAAAGTAATACATGATGAAAAAGCAACTAAAGATGATGTATCTAAAACATATGATAATTTATCCAAGGCTTATGTAGATTTAGAATTAAAGCCAAGTAAGGTGGTATTAGAAGAAAAGATACAAGAAGTAGAAATATTAGATGGTAGCAAGTATACAGCTAAGAGTTGGAAGGTTCTTGAAGAAGCATTAGAGGATGCTAAAAAGGTATTAGCAGACGGAGAGGCAACAGAGAAGGAAATAGAAAAAGCTGTAGAGAAGCTAGAGAAAGCTAAAAATACTTTAAAGGAAAATATAGTAGCTGATAATAATACAAGTGATGAATCCAATAATGGTACTTCAACAACTACTAAGCCAGATACAACTACAAAACCAAATAACAATACTAAGTTACCTCAAACTGGTAGTGTTACAGGAGTATTGGGAACTATAGTTGGTTTGGCGCTTGGAACTACAGGAGTTAGATGTCTTAAAAAGAAGAAGCAATAAAAGTTAATATTATAATAAAAATGGCTTTTACAAAAATAAGAGCTATTTGTATTATTAAATCTAAATAAATTAACTAATAAAAAATAAGTAATATTAATTAATTTTAAAGTATTAATTTATAATATTGATAAGTATAGATGGAACTGCAACAAAATAACTTTTGATACTAAACGATAAAAAGAGGGAAGATTCTAATTTGAATCTTTCCTTTTACACATAATATTGTTATGAAAAAGATTAAATTAAAAAACAATATTATACATATACATCAATTATGATTACCAATTAATTTAAAAATTATTATACTAAAAGATGATCCATTAAGAGCATTAGATGAAGTAATAGGGCGACTAGATTATTGATAATTATATTAATTTAAATATATAGTAAATTTGTTTGTATTAAATAGTAATATAGAATATGAGAATAATAGTTGTGGGTTATTATAAGGCAATTAGAATGGGTTTGATAAAATATTAAATATTTAGAAAAAATGATAATTCAGGAGTTGCAAAAGAATTTTTTAAATATGCTTTTGAAGAAAGTAGATATTCTAAGGCAGTAAATAATTATTCCAATTATTATTGAATATAATATGATTATTAAAAGTATAGACAAGTTATAAGGATGAATATATACTATTGTTGAGGTATTTTGAAAATTTTGTATTATTTAATTTTGAGGGAGAAATATATATGGCAAATTATATGGTATATGATATAGGTGGATCATCAGTTAAGTGGTCCATAATAACAGATAAAGGAGTTATATTAAAAAGTGATAAGTTTGAAATACCATTAACAGGTGATGAACTTTTTAATGAGTTAACAGAGTTATTTAATATATATAAAAATGAGTTTTTATTACAAGGAATTGCTATAAGTGCACCAGGAGCAGTAGATTCACAAACTGGACAAATTAAAAGTAAGAGTGCTGTTCCTTATATTTATGGAGTAAATTTTAAAGAAGTACTTAGTAAGAAAGTTGGAGCAATTGTAGAAATAGAAAATGATGCAAATTGTGCAGCTTTAGGAGAGTGTTGGTTAGGTGCAACAAAGAATAATAATGATTCAGCTTTTATAGTATGTGGGACAGGAATTGGAGGAGCTATTGTAAAGAATAAAAAAATTCACACTGGGGCTAATATGCATGGTGGAGAATTTGGATTCTGCATAGTTGATTGTGATATAAAAAATAATAAGTTATTAACTTGGAGTGATGTAGGATCAACATTTGCATTGGTAAAGTCTATTGCAAAAAGAAAAAATATAGATATTAATAAGTTTAATGGTAAGAAGGCATTTGAATTATATGATGCTGGAGATGAAATAGCTAGAGAAGAAGTTAATAAGTTTTTTACTTATATGGCAATTGGAATTATTAATATTCAATATACTTATGATCCAGAGGCTATAGTTATTGGTGGTGCTATATCTGAAAGAGAAGGAATTATAGAGGATATTAAAAAAAGAGTTATAGAAATATTGTCAAGAGATGAATATGCTTCAGTAATTCCACAAATAAAAAAATGTGTTTATGGAAATGATGCAAATAAATTAGGAGCATTATATAACTTTTTACAAAAACAAGAGCTTGAAATATGTATGTGTTAGAATAAATTAGATAAAGTCGGCTTAGGCCGACTTTATGTTATAATATATAAATCCAATATAGAAGGAAGGTGTTTTAGTGAATAAGTACGAGATAATTGCAATGGATATAAGAGAAGATATACTTAATGGGGTATATAAACCTAATGAAAGGTTGCCTTTTGAGAAAGAGATATGTGATAAATATGATGTTAGTAAAATGACTGTGAAAAAGGCATTAGATTTATTAGTAGCTGAAGGATTAATAGTTAAGAGAAGGGGTTCAGGTACTTTTATTAAAGACATCACAGAGAAAGAAATACACGGAATAATAGATAAAAAGCAATTTTCAGGTTTAACAAATAATAATTTAGGTCATAAAGTTACTAGTAAGATTTTAGAATTTAAAGTTGTTCCATCAGATCTTGAAGTAGCAAATAATTTAAAGATAGAAGAGGGTGACTTTGTATACTTTATACATAGAGTTAGGTATGTTGATAATGAAGCTTTAGTTATAGAAAAGACATATATGCCTATAAATGTGATTCCAGGTATAAAAATATCCGAGGTAGAAGGATCAATATATAATTATATTAAAGATAAGTTAGGTTTAAAAATTCAAAGTGCACATTCTACTATAAGAGCTGATAAAAGTACACAACTTGATAGAGAATCATTAAATTTAAATGAAAATGAACCAGTTATTGAAGTTGAAAGGGTTGCTTATTTAGAAAATGGAAGAGCTTTTGAGTATTCTTTTGCAAGACATAGATATGATAAATATGAATTTAAAACAATAACAGTTATATAAAAATAAGTCATTAAATCAAAGTTAACTTTATTTAGGTTTAATGACTTATTTTTATTTAGTATATTTTCTAGTTTATATGGATAAATTCGTAAAAATATACAAAAGTAATTATATGAATTTTAAAAGTATAGACATATTATAAAAAGATATATATAATTTAATTATAAGAGGAATTTAGAATTTTAGGAGGTAATTATGAATAAGAAATATATATTCCCAGAAAATTTTTGGTGGGGTTCAGCAACATCAGGACCACAAAGTGAAGGATCATTTAATAAGCCGCATAAAAGCGTATTTGATTATTGGTATGAAATAGAACCAGAAGTTTTTTTTGATAGGGTAGGACCAGAAGTAACTTCTAATTTTTATAATAGCTATAAAGAAGATTTAGCTATGCTAAAAGAAATTGGCTTAAATAGTTTTAGAACATCAATACAATGGACAAGACTTATTAAAGATTTAGAAACCGGAGAGCCTGATGAAGATGGAATAAGATTTTATAATGATGTTATAAATGAAACTATAAAAAATGGGATGATTCCAGTAATGAATTTACATCATTTTGATTTACCAGTTGAATTATATGATAAATATGGTGGATGGACTTCAAAGCATGTTGTTGAATTATTTGTAAAGTTTGCAGAAACAGCATTTAAATTATTTAGTGATAGAGTAAAGTATTGGACAACATTTAATGAGCCAATGGTAGTTGTGGAAGGGCAATACTTATATGAATTTCATTATCCGAAATTAGTAGATGGAAAAAAAGCCGTACAAGCTATGTATAACATAAATTTAGCATCAGCTAAAGCTATTAAGAAATTTAAGGAATTAGGATGTAGAGAAGATAATGGAAAAATAGGTATAGTGCTTAATTTAACTCCAGCTTATCCAAGAAGTAATAGCAAGGAAGATTTATATGCATCAAAAGTTGCTGATACAATCTTTAATTATTCATTCTTAGATCCAGCAGTAAAGGGGCAATTCCCAAGCCTTTTAATTGATCTTTTAAAAGAAGATAATATTTTATGGGAAACTACAGAGGAAGAATTACAAATTATAAAAGATAATACTATAGATTTCTTAGGTGTTAATTATTATCAACCAAGAAGAGTAAAAGCAAAAGAATCAGAGGTTGATAATAGTAAAGGGTGGATGCCTGAGAAGTATTTTGATTATTATGATATGCCAGGAAAAAGGATGAATCCATATAGAGGATGGGAGATATATCCTCAAGCAATGTATGATATTGCAATAAATATTAGAGATAATTATAACAATATTCCATGGTATATTTCTGAAAATGGAATGGGTGTTGAAGGGGAAGAAAAATATATAGGTGAAGATGGTTCAATACAAGATGATTATAGAATAGACTTCTTTGAAGAACATTTACAATATTTACACAAGGGAATAGAAGAAGGATCAAATTGTTTTGGATATCATTCATGGACACCAATAGATTGTTGGTCTTGGTGCAATGCATATAAGAATAGGTATGGTTATATTTCAGTAGATTTAGATACACAAAAGAAAACAATAAAGAAATCAGGTACTTGGATTAAAGAAGTATCATTAAATAATGGATTTTAATTAGTGAAAACTAGAGTTAAAGAAAGGTTTATTGCATAAATGCAATGAATCTTTCTTTTTATGTATAATTAGAAACAATCATTAATTGTTATAAATGCATACTATAGTTAATATAATAGTACAAATATTAATAAAGGTAGGTTATAATGGCTAGAACATATGCATATTCAGCAGACTTCGATAAAGATATAGAAAGTCTTTTTAAAGAAGCTAAGCTATTAGGTGAAGGACATAATGGAATTGTTTATGAGGTACCTGGGAATAGAGCTATAAAGATATTTACAGACAAAAATGTTTGTAAAAGTGAAGCGGAGATATTATATAGAGTAAAAAAATCGAAATATTTTCCTAGGATATATAAAAATGGAGATTATTATATATTAAGAGATATGGTTAATGGAATAAGACTGGATGATTATATAAAAGAAAATGGATTAAGTCATCAACTTATATATAATTTATACAGATTAATTAACGAATTTAAGTCTTTAAAGTTTACAAAGTTGGATGCAAGATGTAGAGATATATATGTTAACAAGAATGAGAGATTAATGGTTATTGATCCAAAGCAGTGTTACAGACGAAAGGTTGATTATCCAAGACATTTAATGAAGGGACTTGATGGAATAGATGTGTTAGAGGAATTTTTGAGGGGAATTTATATAATAGATAAAAGAAGAGGTTCGGAATGGGAGCATAAAATTAACCAATATTATGCAAAGGAATATTAAAATAATTATGGTATTAGATATAAAAGTCAAGGGCTTAATAATATTGATAGAAATTATATTGGCAAGCTTTTGGCTTTTATGTTTTGCAATTAAATAAATTATTAAGAAAATAGAATATTATTTCTTTCCGATGTAAAAAATAAATGGGTAGATATTAGATTTTGGAATAAAATATTTCATTTAATGTTAAAAATAAGGAGGATATGAAATGAAAAATTTTGTTGAAATTGTAGATGTTGTAGCAAGACAAATATTAGACTCTAGATGTTTTCCAACAGTAGAAGTAGAAGTATATTTAGAAGATGGAACAATGGGAAGAGCAGCAGTACCATCAGGAGCATCAACTGGTATTTATGAAGCTGTTGAATTAAGAGATGGAAATAAAGACTATTATATGGGAAAAGGTGTTTTAAAGGCTGTTGAAAATGTTAATGACACAATAGCTGAAGAATTAATAGGATGCAATGTTTTCGATCAAACATATATTGATAAAATGTTAATAGAACTTGATGGAAGTAATAATAAAGGAAAATTAGGAGCTAATGCTATACTAGGTGTTTCTTTAGCAGTAGCACAAGCAGCTGCTAATTACTTAGGATTACCTTTATATCAATATGTAGGTGGAGTAAATGCAAAAGTATTGCCAGTTCCAATGATGAACATAATAAATGGTGGTTCACATGCTGATAACTCAGTTGATCTTCAAGAATTTATGGTTATGCCAGTAGGATTTGATAACTTTGATAAAGCAGTTCAAGCTTGTGCAGAAGTTTATCATGCATTAAAGAAAACTTTAAATGAAAAGGGGTACTCAACAGGTGTTGGAGATGAAGGTGGATTTGCTCCTAACTTAAAGAGTAATGCAGAAGCTATTGAAGTTATATTAGAAGCAATTAAAAAAGCTGGATATGAACCAGGAAAAGACATATTCATAGCAATCGATGCAGCTTCATCTGAATATTATAAAGATGGTAAGTATGTATTAGAACATGAAGGAAAGACTTTAACTGCTGCTGAAATGGTTGATTTCTTCGAAGATTGGGTAAATAAGTATCCTATTATCTCAATTGAAGATGGTATGGCAGAAGAAGACTGGGAAGGGTGGAAGTTACTTACTGATAGGTTAGGTAAAAAAGTTCAATTAGTTGGTGATGACTTATTTGTAACTAATACTCAAAGATTGGAAGATGGAATTTATAGAGGCGTTGCTAACTCAATTCTTATTAAATTAAATCAAATTGGTACTTTAACAGAAACTTTAAATGCTATAGAAATGGCTAATAGGGCAGGTTATACAGCAGTTATTTCTCATAGAAGTGGTGAAACTGAAGATACTACTATAGCTGATTTAGTTGTTGCTGTTAATGCAGGTCAAATTAAGACTGGTGCGCCAGCAAGATCTGAAAGAGTTGCTAAATATAATCAATTAATCAGAATATCAGAAGAACTTGATGATGTTGCAGAATACAGAGGAAAGAAAGCTTTCTTTAATATAAAAGAATAAATAATAGAAGTGGCAAGTAGCAAATTTATGGGCTATTTGCCTTTTTCTTTTATAAGTTAAATATACTTTTATTAAGATTTATCAGAGATTTTTAAGCAGAATTAGATAAAATAATGCTAATAAATATAATGAGTATATAATTAAATTAAGAAAAGATTTTGATTAATTTTAAAAGTGAAATTTTTTATTATGATGAGTAGTAAAAATGTCAGTATAAAGTGGGGGAGAATAAGATGGAATTTAAAGTAACAACAGATATGATTAACAATTCATTAGTTAGTAAAGGTGATATTTCCAGAATTGAAAAAGCAATGAATAAAGCGAAAAATGGACAAGCTATTACTATAGCATTTTTAGGAGGATCAATAACTCAAGGGTGTAATGCAACAAAATTTGAAGATTGTTATGCTAGTAGAACTTATAAATGGTTTAAGGACAATTTCAAAAATGTAAATGTAAAATATGTTAATGCAGGGGTTGGAGCAACAGGATCAATAATAGGGGCTCATAGAGTAGAAGAGCAAGTATTATCACAAAATCCAGACATAGTATTTATTGATTTTGCTGTAAATGATAAGGATAGTATTTATGATAAGGTTGCTTATGAAAGCATAATAAGAAGAATATTATCAGTAGAAAATCCACCAGCAATAATTGAAGTGTTTATGAGCAATTTTGATGGAAGTAATGTTCAACCACAACAAGTAGAGATAGGCAGAAAATATAATTTGCCAATGATAAGTTTTAGAAACTCAATTTATACAGAAATGATTACAAATAGATTACAGTGGAAAGATGTCGCAAGTGATGAGGTACATCCAAATGACTATGGTCATTTTATAATATCCAATTTATTAACTGCTTTTATGGAAGATATATATAATAATTTAAAAGAAGTTAAAGTAAATAAAATAGAACTTGGACAGCCTTTATTCGGTGATAAATATATATGTGGAATAATAATGAATAATAATAACTTAGATGTAAAAAAAATAAGTGGATTTTCTGTAGATAATGAAGGATTCCAAGTATTTAAAGATGGATGGAAATTTATTTCTGAAACTGGTGGAGAAGCAAATTTATCAGTAAATGTAGAAGGAAAAAATATATTCTTATTATATAAAAAAACTATAAAAGAAACTGCAGCAAAGTTAGCTGTTAAGGTTGATGATAAAGAAGAGATAATTATTGATACTTTTTTTAAGGACGGATGGGGAGATTATTCGGCAACTGAAGTATTAGTTGAAGATTTATTAAATGGAAGTCATAAAATTGAAATTAAAGTCTTAGATGATAATAAATCAATAGAAGCATATATAATGGGATTCTTAGTTTCTTAGGAGGAGAGGAAATGTATTTAAAAGATTTAGATAAAAACAAGTATACATTAATAGAATCAGATAATTTAAATTATCAATATATGGGAAGAGTAGATTTTGAAAATCCTAAGGCTCCTACAATTATTTATGCTGGAAGTATGATTAAAACAAGGTTTACTGGAAGATCTGTTAAAGTAGCTATTAAAAATGTACATGCATGTTATGAAAATGCAATTGGATTTATTATAGATGGAGATATTACAGGAAAGGTAGTAATAGAAGAACATAATAAAGATATTATATTAGATATTGCAGAAGGATTAAGTGAAGGGGTTCATGACTTAATTTTATTTAAAAGATCTGATGCAGCCCATTATTTTGATTTTTATGGAATTATATTAGAAAAAGGGTGTCACTTAGAAGCCCCAGAGGCAAAAAGCAATAGAAGAATTGAATGTTTTGGAGATTCAGTATCAGCAGGTGAAGTTTCTGAAGCAGTTGAATATGTAGGGAAATCTGATCCAGAAGGACATGAAGGAATATATTCAAACTCATGGTATTCATATTCTATGATTACAGCAAGAAAATTAGGGACAGAAATTAATAATAATGCTCAAGGGGGAATTGCTGTATTAGATGGGACAGGTTATTTTAATCCAAGTTTAGGATACAAAGGGTTGGAATCTACTTATGATAAGCTAAGATATAGTGCTGAACTTGGTGAGTGTAATAAGTGGGATTTTAGTAGATATACACCTCATGTAGTTATTATGGCACTTGGCCAAAATGATTCTCATCCTATTGATTATATTAATAATGATAAAGAAAAAAGAGAACATTGGAAATCAAAGTATAAGGAAATTATTCTTGATTTAAGAAGTAAGTATCCTAAAGCAGTGTTTGTTATTATTACAACTTTATTATGTCATAATGAAGGTTGGGATATTGCATTAGATGAAATGACAAAAGAAATTAATGATGAAAAGATTGTTAGATTTAAGTTTAAAAGAAACGGAATTGGAACGCCAGGTCATTTAAGAATTCCAGAGGCAGAGGAAATGGCAGAAGAGTTGACAGCATTTATTGAAGGGTTTGGAGAAAAAATTTGGAATTAAATTATTTTTTATTTTAGATAGAAATGTGAATAATTGACATCAATAATAAAAAGATGGTAATATATAGATATATAACCGGTTACAATACCGGTTATATGCCTATTTTAATATTTTAATTTAGTTAATTGTTATATTATTAACAAATAAGAGGGGAAGAGTGAAATGAAAAAGATAATTTGTCCAGGAGAAGCATTGATAGATTTTGTATCTGTTGATTTAGGAAAATCATTAAAAGAAACAAGTGGTTTTATAAAAAAGGCAGGTGGAGCACCAGCTAATGTTGCAGCAGCTATCTCTAAGTTAGGAGTGAAAGCTTATTTTGCTGGAACAGTTGGAGATGATGCATTTGGCAATTTTTTAGAAGATACCTTTAATAATAATAATATTAATACTGAGTTAATGTTTAAGTTAAATAAACATAATACAACATTTGCATTTGTATCATTAATGGAAGATGGAGAAAGAGATTTTGAATTTGCAAGAGATGCTGATTCATGTTTAACATATGATATGATAGATGATAAGTTAAATGAATTTGATTTATTTCATTTTGGTAGTGCAACAGCATTTCTAGAGGGAGAGTTGAAGAGAACTTATTATAAATTAAAGGAATATGCATTGAATAATAAGAAGATGATAACTTTTGATGCCAATTATAGAGAGAGTTTATTTGGAAATAATAAGGAAGAATTTGTTAAATGTTGTATTGATTTTATTAAGGATAGTACTATAGTTAAATTAAGCGAAGAAGAGGCATTTTTAATTAGCAAAAAAGATAATATAGAAGAAGCTGCGAATTTTATTAAAGATTTAGGATGTCATAATTTAATAATTACATTAGGCGAAAAAGGAGCATTATTAACTACTAACGAGAAACAGTTATTAATTCCAACAAGAGAGTTAGTAATGAAAGATGCTACTGGAGCTGGAGATGCATTTATGGGAGCAGTATTAGCTCAAAGTGTTGAAAGTCCTGATAAGACAATAGAAGAGATAGTTAAAATTGCTAATATTGTAGGTGGAATAACTACAACTAAAATAGGAGCATTAGAGTCTATACCAACATGGAATGAAGTATTAGAGTATATAAAAATTAATGAAATTTAATATATGAAAATAATATATAAAAAGGCACAATATATAGTGACGATACTATATGTTGTGCTACTTTTTTATTCATTTTCTATTAAATAAAGGTGAATACATTTATGTTGAAATAATTGAATAAAAAAACATAGATACAATTTATTGACATGTAACCGATTAGTATGGTAAAATTTTGTTAAGTTACCGGTTACATTACCGGTAATCGGTTTAAAATATGAAAGGAAGTTGGAAAATGAGAAAAATATGTAGTTTAATTTTAATTGCTATTTCATTAAGCATTTCTGGATGTTCTTTAAATAAAACTAGTGAAGTTAATAAAAACATTTCTGGTTTTGATAAAGGTGAAGAATATGTTTCAATGTGGGTTCATGTAATTGAAGAAACGCCAGAAGGTGAGTCTTATGCAAAAGCAGTAGAAAAGTTTAATGAAAAATATGATGGAAAGTATTTTTTAGATGTAGAATTTGTTCCACGTAATGAAAGTGGAGGTGGATATTCGGACAAGGTAAATGCATCAGTAATATCGGGTGGATTACCAGATGTTATTACTGTAGATGGTCCTAATATATCAGCATATGCAGCTAATAATATTATTCAACCATTAAAGGAACTTTCATTAGAAGAAAAGGAAGCATATCTTCCATCAATAATTGATCAGGGAACTATAAATGGTCAATTATATGCTTTAGGAGCTATGGAATCTAGTGTTGGATTTTATTACAATAAGGACATTATTGAAGAACTAGGAATAGAAATTCCTGATTTTGATAATCCATGGACATGGAGTGAATTACTTGAAGTTTGTGAAAAGGTGAGTAGCCATTTAGAGGATGGATATGCAATAGATATGCCATTTCCAACAGGAGAATCAACTATTTATTATTATGCACCATTTATTTGGGCAAATGGAGGAGACTTTATAAGTGAAGATGGGTTAAATGTAGATGAAATATTTAATTCAGAAAAAAATCAAGAGGTATTAAATTACTTTGAGGAATTAGTTAATAAAGGATATGTAGCCAAGGTTGCTATAGATAATTTATTTGAAACAGGTAGAGCAGCATTTTTATTTGATGGTGCTTGGGCTATAAATAATATATCAACTAACTATCCAGATTTAAACTTAGGAATAGCCCCATATCCAGTAGGTGAAGATTGGAATGGAGAAAAGTATACTCCAACAGGAAGCTGGGCATATGCAGTAACTAAAACTAGTGAAAAGCTTGAGGCAGCTACAGAAGTTGTAAAATATATGAGCGGTGTTGAAAGTGGAGTTTTATTATATGAGAATACAGGAAATTTACCTTCTACATACGGAGCTTATGAACAATTAGAAGATTTTAAAGAGGATGGTTTATTTAAAGAATTATATACTCAATTAGTTAAATATGGGCATCCAAGACCTAAGTCACCAGCTTATCCTCAAATAAGTACATCATTTCAACAAGCTGTTGAAGGAGTTTTATTAAATGATGAAAGCTCAGAAGAAGCTTTATCTAAGTCCATGAGGAGAATTGAAGATAGATTAATTAGATATCAAAAATAATAAAGGTGGAATAGGGATATGAATAATAAAAAAGAGAAAATTATGGGAATGGCGTTTTTTGGACCTGCATTAGTATTATTGACAGTATTTCTTTTCATTCCGATGATATTAACATTAGTATTTAGTTTTACTGATTTCTTTACATTAAATCCTAGTGATACTAGTTTTGTAGGATTTGATAATTATATAAGATTATTTAAAGACGAGCTTTTTGGTAAAGCTTTTCTGAATACGTTAAAGTTTGTTGTGATAGTTGTACCATTACAATTAGGAGGAGCATTATTATTAGCTCTTGGTATAAATAAGGTTACTTACTGTAAAAAATATTTTAAAGTAGCATTTTTCATACCTGTTGTTATGTCATTAGCAGTTGTATCAACATTATGGATGCAGTTATATAATCCAGAAGGGCTATTAAATACTATATTAAATAGTTTTGGAATAGCATCTCAACCATTTATATATGGAAAAGAACAAGCATTAGAAGCAATATCTATTATGAGTATATGGCAAGGTATGGGATATCAAATGATTATATTCTTAGGTGGATTACAAGCAATATCACCAAGTTTATATGAAGCAGCTGAAATTGACTCTGCAAGTGAATGGAAAAAATTCTTAAATGTAACATTACCAGAGTTAAAACCTATAACTATATATATATTACTAACTATAACAATCGGAGCCTTTAAATTAATTGTACAACCTATGGTTATGACAGGTGGAGGACCTGCCTTCTCAACATATTCACTTGTATATTATATATATGACACAGGGACAGTTAACTGGGATATGGGATATGCATCAGCAATGGCTATAATATTTGCAATATTAGTTATAACATTAGCCGGTATACAAAACTACGTGACAAACAGAAAGGAGGATTAATAATGATTTCTAAAAAAGGCAAAAGACTTAATTTAATTTTATGTATTTCTCTTTTAATTCTATCAATATTTTTCTTATTTCCAATAGTTTGGATGGTTATGAATTCATTTAAACCAGAAGCAATGATTGCAAAAGATTTAAATAGTATAGCAGCTTTTATGCCACCTTTAACTGAAGGGAATTGGTTTGAAAATTATATTAGTGTTATTACAAATAGTAGTTTAATGAGATATATGAGCAATACATTAGTATATGCAGCAATTTTAATTATATGTAGCATTATAGTAAATGGTTTAGCAGGATATGCTTTAGCTAAAATTAAATTTCCACTAAGAGAAATTTGGGTTTTTGTTATATTACTATTAATGATTGTACCAATGGAAACTATTATTACAATACATTTTATAATGATAGCAAAAGCAGGGCTATTAAATACTGTAATAGGATATATATTACCAATGATAGTAAGTCCATTTAATATATTCTTATTTAGACAGGTATTTTCAAAGTTGCCTGATGATTTATATGAAGCGGCACAGCTAGATAATTGTGGACCAATTAAATATTTCTTTAGAGTTGTTTTACCTATGTCAAAATCAATAGTAGCAACAGTAGGTGTATTTACATTTTTGGGAATATGGAATGATTTCTTATGGCCATCATTAGTATTTACATCAAATAATTTATTAACTGTACAAATTGGATTAAATTCAATTACAGCAAATGATAATATAACAATGGGACAAGTATTAGCAACTATAACAATAGTAACAATACCAGTATTAATAATTTACTCTCTATTCTCTAAGCAATTAGTAGAAGGAGCAATGTCATCAGGATCAAAAGAAGGGTAGGATATAATTATGAGTTTTATTGAATTTAAGAATATTGAGAAAAAATATAAAAATGCTAAGAAAAAATCAGTAACTGATTTTAATCTATCTATTAAAGAAAAGGAATTTATAGTTTTTGTTGGACCATCAGGATGCGGAAAATCAACAACTCTTAGAATGCTTGCAGGATTTGAGGAAATTAGTGGAGGAACAATATCAATAGATGGACAAGTTGTAAATAATAAAGAGCCAAAAGAGCGTGGAATAGCAATGGTATTCCAAAACTATGCATTATATCCCCATATGACAGTAGAAAAAAATATAAGTTTTGGATTAAGAAATATAAAAACACCAGAAGATAAAATAAAGGAAAAGGTAGACTGGGCAATAAAAATATTAGGATTAGAGGAGTATAGATATCGTAAGCCTAAGAATTTATCAGGAGGTCAACGTCAAAGAGTAGCATTAGGAAGAGCTATAGTTCGTAATCAGAAAGTTTTCTTAATGGATGAGCCATTAAGTAATTTAGATGCTAAATTACGTGTTAGTATGAGAAATGAAATAATTAAATTACATAAAGAGCTTGGAACTACAACCATTTATGTAACACATGATCAAGTTGAAGCTATGACAATGGCTGATAGAATAGTAGTTATGAAAGATGGATTAATTCAACAAATTGGAAGTCCTATGGAATTATATGATAATCCTAAAAATAAATTTGTAGCTGCATTTATAGGTTCTCCACAAATGAATTTCTTTGTTGTAGATTTAAAGGGTAACAAAGTAAGATTAGAAGATGGGAATGAAATAGTTATACCAGATGGTGTATTGAAGAGATTAAAGGGAAGACAAGGAAAGTTATGCATGGGGGTAAGAGGAGAAGATATAAGACTAGATAATTTAAATCTTAAATTATATGAGGAAAGTATAATGAGATCTAAAGTAGAGCATGCTGAAATAATGGGAAATGAAAATAATCTTTACTTTAAACTTGGAAACATAACAGCTGTATGTAGAGTTGGAAAAGAATTAGTTAAAAGGGTTGGAGAAGAGTTTGAGTTAGTAATAGATACTAATAAAGTACATTTCTTTGATTTAGAAACAGAAGAATCTATAACAGAATAAATTTAAAAGAATAATAATTGTATTTTTGCAATTATTATTCTTTTGTTAGGATAAATGCCTTAAAAACATACCAACCAGTATATACAAATATAATTAATAAGATATCGCGGCAATTTATAGGGGGAATAAATATGAAGAGACCACAAATTCACATGACACCAGAGAGTAATTGGATGAATGATCCAAATGGATTTATATATTTTAATGAAGAATATCATTTATACTATCAGCATTTTCCATATGAATGTAATTGGGGAACAATGCACTGGGGACATGCTACTAGTACTGATATGATTAATTGGAGTCATCATGGGATAGCATTGTATCCAAGTAAGCAATATGATAGAAATGGATGTTTTTCAGGAACTGCATTAATTGAAAATGGAGAAATGACTTTATATTATACAGCAGTAAGATATAATGAAACAGAAAAAGAAAGTATTCATCATCCATATGATAATTATTCATTTGAATCATCACAAGCAAAAATAATTAGTAAAGATGGTTATAATTTTAATAATAAAGATGATAAAAAAATGATACTGGCACCACTAGAAGATATATCTTTAGGTCATAAGACTCATACAAGAGATCCAAAAGTTTGGAAATATAATGATAAATACTTAATGATTATTGGTAGTAAGTTTATTAAGGAAGAACAAGATAAGTTCACTGGAGAAGTTTTATTTTATGAAAGTATAGATGGTGATAATTGGACTTATAAAAATAGGTTTTTTGATGATAGTATAGGTGATATGTGGGAATGCCCAGATTTATTTAATGTAAATGGTACTAATATATTAGTGATATCTCCGGAGCAAATAACTAAGGATGGAGTAAATTATACAAACAATTCAGTTTATGCAATAGTAAATTTTGATGAAGAAAGTTGTGAGATGAGTTTAAAGAGTGAATTTAGATATTTAGATTATGGACTAGATGTATATGCGGCACAAAGTAATATTGATAAGAATGGAAATAGAGTTATGTTTGGTTGGGTGCGTATGCCAGAAAAGTTTGAGGGTGAAAACTGGATTGGTATGATGACTTTACCTAGAGTGGTTAATGTAAAGAATGAAAAAGTTTATTTTGATGTTACAGAAGAAGTTAAAGCTTTATTTAAAGATAAAGTAACTATTGATGAGTTTAATAATAAAGATATATTTAAATTAGAAGCATCATTGAATGAAGATAGTAAAATAAATATTGGTGGATATGTAATATCAATTGAAGATGATGCTATAAAGGTGGACAGGAGCAATGTATTCGTTGAAGCTGAATGTATAGGAAAAGTGTTTAAGACACCTAAATTAAATGCAAACTATAATATTGTTGCATATATAGATAACGGAATTATAGAGATCTTTATAAATGATGGAGAATATGTTATTACAAATGTAATTTATAATGTTAAAAATTATATTGAAGTCCAAAATGTAAATAAGTTAGATATTTATAAGTAGAATAAAATTAGATCTTAGTAAAATAAGAAATTAATATTTATAATAAAAAAAGAACTTCAATCATGTGCTTATTAATGAATTGAAGGAGA
>SKEA01000323.1_pt1 | contig 50315 bp, 65 predicted proteins | sample 4826601 | NCBI WGS metagenome assembly SKEA01 (sample SAMN11008821, study PRJNA524170) | human gut metagenome | biome: Human fecal sample; material: Feces; isolation source: fecal sample from pouch patient p13, p53 | host: Homo sapiens | place: Israel: Tel-Aviv | collected 2016-07-06 | reverse complement strand
GATATTTACAGTTCCAGCGGGTGTGCGCTAAGCTCTTTTCGTCCCCCATTGGGACCCCCTTTTGATTTCTTGTTTGACACTTGCAGTTGCCAGACCGCAAGGTGTTTTAACAAATCAAAAGGGGTTTTAATAACTGGCTCAAAGCTGAAAGCTTTCCGGAACCCCCAGCCTAGCTGGGGGTTTTCTGTGCACAAAAAAAGGGCCAGCCAATTGGCCAGCCCTTCTTAACAGGATGTCGCTTAAGCGAAACCTTAGTTAAGACGCTCTTTGATACGAGCAGCCTTACCAGTACGCTCACGCAGGTAGTACAGTTTAGCTTTACGAACAGCACCACGACGTTTGACAGAAATGCTGTCAACTACCGGAGAGTGAGTCTGGAAGACACGCTCAACGCCTTCGCCGTTGGAAATTTTACGAACAGTGAATGCAGAGTGCAGACCGCGGTTACGAATAGCGATAACCACGCCCTCGAATGCCTGCAGACGTTTTTTGGAACCTTCAACAACCCATACTTTCACTTCCACGGTATCACCCGGACGGAAGGAAGGTACGTCCTGCTTCATCTGCTCTTGTTCAAGTTGCTTAATAATGTTGCTCATAATTTAATCTCTTATCCTGGGTAAACTGATATCTCGGGGGCTTACGCCATCCCATCATGTTTATGTTGCTGTTGTGCGTGTTCCTTTTTGAACTCCGCCAGCAACCTTGCTTGCTCTTCAGTCAGAGCCAGGTTTTCCAGAAGTTCAGGTCTTCTAAGCCAGGTACGGCCCAGCGACTGTTTCAAACGCCAGCGACGTATCTCGGCATGGTTGCCCGACAGTAACACTGGCGGAACTTCCATCCCTTCTAACACCTCAGGCCGCGTATAGTGCGGGCAATCCAGCAATCCTTCAGCAAAGGAATCTTCCGTTGCTGAGGCTTCATGTCCCAGTACTCCCGGAATAAACCGGGAAACGGAGTCAATCAGCGTCATTGCTGGTAACTCACCACCACTGAGAACGTAATCGCCGATTGACCATTCTTCGTCAATTTCGGTTTGGATCACGCGCTCATCTATACCTTCGTAGCGACCGCACACCAGAATCAATTTTTGATTCGTTGCCAGTTCGCTGACGCCCGCTTGATCAAGCTTGCGCCCCTGTGGTGAAAGATAAATCACCTTTGCGCCTTCACCCGCCGCGGCTTTTGCTGCATGAATGGCGTCCCGCAAAGGTTGCACCATCATTAACATCCCCGGTCCGCCGCCGTAAGGACGATCGTCCACGGTACGGTGCCGGTCATGCGTGAAGTCGCGAGGACTCCAGCTCTGGATGCTCAGCAGGCCATTTTTAACTGCCCGGCCAGTTACCCCGTAATCGGTAATTGCGCGGAACATTTCAGGAAACAGGCTAATTATGCCAATCCACATAGCGCCGTCTTTTACCGTTTATCCGGTGGTTTAAAAACCAGGATCCCAATCTACTTCGATTGAACGAGTAGTGAGATCGACTTTCTTGATAACCTGCCCATCGAGGAACGGTACGAGACGTTCCTTGATACCAAACGCATCTTTCAGGTTTGCCTTAATGACGAGAACGTCATTAGATCCGGTTTCCATCATATCGACGACTTTACCGAGATCGTAGCCTTCAGTGGTTACTACCTGGCAGCCCATCAGGTCTTTCCAGTAGTAGTCCCCCTCTTCAAGCTGAGGCAGCTGCGATGAATCCACGACAATTTCACAATTCGTCAGCAGGTTCGCCGCATCACGATCGTCAACGCCTTTCAGCTTGATGATCATGTCCTGATTGTGGTGCTTCCAGCTTTCCAGCTGGACTTGCTGCCACTGACCCGCCTTCTGGATAAACCAGGGCTGATAGTCAAAAATGCTTTCGGCGTCTTCGGTGGAAGAAAACACTCTGAGCCACCCACGAATACCGTAAGACGAACCCATTTTTCCCAAAACGATGGGATCAACAGGTGCTTGCGCGGTGAGTTGTTTGCTCATCATGACCACCGTGACAGATTAAGCTGCTTTGTTTACTTCTTTGATCAGCGCAGCAACGCGATCAGAAATAGTTGCGCCCTGGCCAACCCAGTGAGCGATGCGATCCAGATCCAGGCGAGTGCCTTCTTCTTTTTCGCTAGCGATTGGGTTGAAGAAACCAACGCGCTCGATGAAGCGACCGTTGCGTGCATTACGGCTGTCAGCGACAACAACCTGGTAGAACGGACGCTTTTTAGCGCCGTGACGTGCTAAACGAATAGTTACCATAACATCCTCTTGTGTGAATAAAACAACCGGACCCCATCGAGGAACGGAGTCCGGTGTCATATTAAAAGCCCGAAAATTTTACTCATTTTTGCGGAAATTGCAATCAACAGTTGCTAACTCTGCTGTAAAAGGCCGTCGGCGGTGCAGCCAGTTTGGTGCCGGAGTGCGCGCAGTCACCGGAGCGTACACGCAGTACGTGAGGATGACGAGCACACCCCGGTGCCAAAATGACAAACAAGCCAGGCCGATTAGCGACCAGGAAATCCCGGCGGCATCATCCCCTTCATGCTTCTCATCATCTTCGCCATTCCGCCCTTCTTCATTTTCTTCATCATGCGCTGCATGTCGTCGAACTGCTTCAGAAGGCGGTTAACGTCCTGTACCTGCATCCCGCAACCGGCGGCGATACGACGCTTACGCGAACCTTTGATGATTTCTGGCTTAGCGCGCTCTTTCATCGTCATCGAGTTGATGATGGCTTCCATACGCACCAGCACTTTATCGTCCATCTGCGACTTGACGTTATCCGGGATCTGCCCCATGCCCGGCAGCTTGCCCATCAGGCTAGCCATGCCGCCCATATTTTTCATCTGGCGCAGCTGCTCAAGAAAGTCGTTGAGATCGAAGCCGTCGCCTTTTTTCAGCTTGCTGGCTAATTTCTCTGCCTGCGCGCGGTCAACTTTGCTTTCAATATCTTCGATCAGTGACAGTACGTCGCCCATGCCGAGAATACGCGACGCGATGCGGTCCGGATGGAACGGCTCCAGCGCCTCAGTTTTCTCGCCAACACCGAGGAACTTGATCGGTTTGCCAGTGATGTAACGAATAGAGAGCGCCGCACCACCGCGGGCATCGCCGTCCACTTTGGTCAACACTACGCCGGTAAGCGGTAACGCTTCATTAAATGCTTTTGCCGTATTGGCCGCATCCTGACCGGTCATGGCGTCAACCACAAACAGGGTTTCAACCGGATTAATCGACGCATGGACTTGTTTGATCTCGTCCATCATCGCTTCGTCAACGTGCAGACGACCAGCGGTATCCACCAGCAGCACGTCGTAGAATTTCAGTTTGGCTTCTTTCAGCGCCGCGTTAACAATATCAACCGGCTTCTGACCAACATCAGAAGGGAAGAAATCAACGCCCACCTGCTCTGCCAGCGTCTCAAGCTGTTTGATTGCCGCCGGGCGATAAACGTCGGCGGAAACCACCAGCACTTTCTTCTTGTGCTTCTCGCGCAGGAACTTACCGAGTTTACCAACGCTGGTTGTTTTACCGGCACCTTGCAGGCCTGCCATCAGCACGACCGCAGGCGGTTGCGCAGCCAGGTTCAGGGTCTGGTTCTCTTCGCCCATCGCCGCAACCAGTTCGTTACGGACGATTTTGACGAACTCCTGCCCCGGCGTCAGGCTCTTATTAACTTCATGACCAACCGCTTTCTCTTTTACGCGATTGATAAACTCACGCACTACCGGCAGAGCGACGTCCGCCTCCAGCAGCGCCATGCGCACTTCGCGCAGCGTATCTTTTACGTTGTCTTCAGTGAGGCGTCCACGGCCACTGATATTGCGCAGCGTGCGCGACAAACGATCGGTTAAATTATCAAACATTGTCTCTCGCCTGGGGTGGAAACGGTTGGCCGCAATCGCGACACATCATCAGTATTTTGCCGCAGTATAACATGAAGGCGTCTTTGTTGTTATGCAACGGTTGGAGCAGCGTTCACCTGACGCTATACTGCTTCTCTTTCTTATTGCTCAAACTGTCGACATTACTATGCCCGTTTTTGCTCTGCTCGCGCTTGTCGCCTACTCCGTCAGTCTTGCGCTGATTGTTCCCGGTCTGCTGCAAAAAAACGGCGGCTGGCGGCGCATGGCTATTATTTCTGCGGTCATTGCGCTGGTCTGCCACGCAATCGCTCTGGAAGCCCGCATCCTGCCCGACGGTGATAGCGGACAAAACCTCAGCCTGCTGAACGTTGGTTCATTGGTCAGTTTGATGATCTGTACGGTAATGACCATTGTGGCTTCTCGCAATCGTGGCTGGTTGCTGCTACCCATTGTCTATGCCTTTGCGCTTATCAACCTGGCGCTGGCGACCTTCATGCCCAATGAATACATCACCCATCTGGAAGCAACGCCTGGGATGCTGGTGCACATTGGCTTATCGCTCTTTTCCTATGCCACGCTAATTATCGCCGCCCTGTACGCGCTGCAACTGGCGTGGATTGATTACCAACTGAAGAACAAGAAACTGGCGTTTAACCAGGAAATGCCGCCATTGATGAGTATCGAGCGTAAAATGTTCCACATCACGCAGATTGGCGTGGTGCTGCTAACGCTCACGCTTTGCACTGGCCTGTTCTACATGCACAACTTATTTAGCATGGAAAATATCGACAAGGCTGTGCTCTCTATCGTGGCGTGGTTTGTCTATATTGTGCTGCTGTGGGGACATTATCATGAAGGATGGCGTGGACGCCGCGTCGTCTGGTTTAACGTTGCGGGTGCAGTCATTCTGACACTGGCCTACTTCGGCAGTCGAATTGTCCAGCAGTTAATCAGCTAAACCCAGAAAAGGAGTTTCCCCTGGAACACATTTCTACTACTACGTTGATCATTATTCTGATCATCATGGTGGTCATTTCAGCCTATTTTTCCGGGTCCGAAACCGGAATGATGACCCTCAACCGCTATCGTCTGCGACATATGGCGAAACAGGGTAATCGCTCGGCCAAACGCGTCGAAAAATTGCTGCGTAAGCCAGACCGCCTGATTAGCCTGGTGTTAATCGGCAATAACCTGGTCAATATTCTTGCCTCCGCGCTCGGCACTATTGTTGGGATGCGTTTGTACGGCGATGCGGGCGTGGCAATTGCGACTGGTGTGCTGACTTTTGTCGTACTGGTTTTTGCTGAGGTATTGCCGAAAACCATTGCCGCGCTGTACCCGGAAAAAGTCGCTTATCCGAGTAGTTTTCTGCTGGCTCCGCTGCAAATTTTGATGATGCCGCTGGTCTGGTTGCTGAATGCTATCACCCGTATGCTGATGCGCATGATGGGTATCAAAACCGATATCGTGGTTAGCGGCTCTTTGAGCAAAGAAGAGTTGCGCACTATCGTGCACGAATCGCGCTCACAAATTTCCCGTCGCAATCAGGATATGCTGCTGTCGGTGCTCGATCTGGAAAAGATGACCGTTGATGACATCATGGTGCCGCGCAGTGAAATTATCGGTATTGATATCAACGATGACTGGAAATCGATTCTGCGCCAACTATCCCACTCACCTCACGGGCGCATCGTGCTCTACCGTGATTCGCTGGACGACGCCATCAGTATGCTGCGAGTACGTGAAGCCTGGCGGTTGATGTCGGAGAAAAAAGAGTTCACCAAAGAAACCATGCTGCGCGCCGCGGACGAGATCTATTTTGTCCCGGAAGGTACGCCCCTCAGCACGCAGTTGGTGAAGTTTCAGCGCAACAAAAAGAAAGTCGGCCTGGTCGTCAACGAGTATGGAGACATTCAAGGGCTGGTGACGGTTGAAGATATTCTGGAAGAGATAGTTGGTGATTTCACCACGTCGATGTCGCCAACACTTGCCGAAGAAGTCACTCCGCAAAACGACGGTTCGGTGATTATCGATGGCACCGCCAACGTGCGGGAAATCAACAAAGCCTTTAACTGGCATCTACCGGAAGATGATGCCCGCACGGTTAATGGCGTCATTCTTGAGGCACTGGAAGAGATCCCTGTCGCAGGCACCCGCGTGCGTATTGGCGAGTACGATATCGATATTCTCGACGTACAGGACAATATGATTAAGCAGGTAAAAGTTTTTCCTGTAAAACCGCTGCGCGAGAGTGTGGCGGAGTAAAAAAACGGCCCGGCATTCGCATGCTGGGCCGTTATTTATTACGAAAACAGAAATTAAGCTTTTGCCTTCGCTACAGTCACCATCGCCGCACGAATTGTACGACCGTTCAGCGTATAACCCTTCTGCATAATGCCCAGTACGTTACCTGGCGCAACGTCATCAGATTCCACCATTGCGATGGCCTGATGCACATTCGGGTCCAGCGGGACGTTAGTTTCGGCGATCACTTCAACGCCAAACTTACGCACAACATCCAGCATCGACTTCAGCGTCAGCTCAATACCTTCAACCATCGCGGACATATCCGGGTTAGCTTTATCAGCCACTTCCAGCGCACGATCCAGGCTATCAATCACCGGCAGCAATTCGTTGATGAATTTCTCCAGCGCGAATTTGTGGGCTTTTTCAATATCCAGTTCAGTACGACGACGCAGGTTTTCCATTTCGGCTTTTACGCGCAAAATGCCGTCACGTTCACGAGTCTGGGCTTCAGCCAGCTGAGCTTCGAGATTCGCAATTTTTTCATCGCGCGGATCCACCTGCTCAGCAGAAGCGTCTGGCTCAACTGCCTCAATCTCTTCGTGCTGATCCATGATAATTTCTTCCGGGGCTTGCCCCTCAGGCGTTTTCTGTTCTTTACTACTCATGAATTTCTCCGCGTTTTTTTCGCATTCATCTCGCTAACTTCGCTTATTATGGGGATCAGTTTCAGGGTTTCAAGGGAAGCACTCACATTGTCATCAATCTTCGCAACAAGGACCTCGGAAAAATGAATAATCATTTCAAGTGTATTGGCATTGTGGGACACCCACGGCACCCCACTGCACTGACAACACATGAAATGCTCTACCGCTGGCTGTGCACAAAAGGTTACGAGGTCATCGTTGAGCAGCAAATCGCTCACGAACTGCAACTGAAGAATGTGAAAACTGGCACGCTCGCGGAGATTGGGCAACTGGCTGATCTCGCGGTAGTCGTTGGTGGCGACGGTAATATGCTGGGCGCGGCGCGCACACTCGCCCGTTACGATATTAAAGTTATTGGAATCAACCGTGGCAACCTGGGTTTCCTGACTGACCTTGACCCCGATAACGCCCAGCAACAATTAGCCGATGTGCTGGAAGGCCACTACATCAGCGAGAAACGTTTTTTGCTGGAAGCGCAAGTTTGTCAGCAAGATTGCCAGAAACGCATCAGCACGGCGATTAACGAAGTGGTACTTCATCCTGGCAAAGTGGCGCATATGATTGAGTTCGAAGTGTATATCGACGAGATCTTTGCGTTTTCTCAGCGTTCTGATGGCCTGATTATTTCGACGCCAACAGGCTCCACCGCCTATTCCCTCTCTGCGGGCGGTCCTATTCTGACACCCTCTCTGGATGCAATTACCCTGGTGCCCATGTTCCCGCATACGTTGTCAGCGCGACCGCTGGTGATAAACAGCAGCAGCACGATCCGTCTGCGTTTTTCGCATCGCCGTAACGACCTGGAAATCAGTTGCGACAGCCAGATAGCACTGCCGATTCAGGAAGGTGAAGATGTCCTGATTCGTCGCTGTGATTACCATCTGAATCTGATTCATCCGAAAGATTACAGTTATTTCAATACATTAAGCACCAAGCTCGGCTGGTCAAAAAAATTATTCTAATTTTACGCCAGCCTCTTTACTGTATATAAAACCAGTTTATACTGTACACAATAACAGTAATGGTTTTTCATACAGGAAAACAACTATGTTGGCACAACTGACCATCAGCAACTTTGCTATCGTTCGTGAGCTTGAGATTGATTTTCATAGCGGCATGACCGTAATAACTGGCGAGACCGGCGCGGGTAAATCTATTGCAATAGATGCCCTCGGCCTTTGTCTCGGTGGTCGCGCTGAAGCCGACATGGTGCGTACCGGCGCTGCTCGTGCCGACCTGTGCGCCCGTTTTTCTCTGAAAGATACGCCAGCGGCCCTGCGCTGGCTGGAAGAAAACCAGCTTGAAGACGGGCATGAATGTTTGCTTCGTCGCGTAATCAGCAGCGATGGTCGCTCCCGTGGTTTTATCAACGGTACAGCGGTTCCTCTTTCACAACTGCGCGAACTGGGTCAGTTGCTGATTCAGATCCATGGTCAGCACGCTCATCAGTTACTCACCAAACCCGAGCACCAAAAATTCCTGCTTGATGGCTATGCCAATGAAACCTCTCTACTCCAGGAAATGACCGCACGTTATCAGTTGTGGCATCAAAGCTGCCGTGACCTCGCGCATCATCAACAGTTAAGTCAGGAACGCGCCGCCCGTGCAGAACTGCTGCAATACCAATTAAAAGAACTTAACGAATTTAATCCGCAGCCCGGAGAGTTTGAGCAAATCGACGAAGAGTACAAACGTCTGGCGAACAGCGGTCAATTGCTGACTACCAGCCAGAATGCATTGGCAGTAATGGCCGACGGTGAAGACGCAAACCTGCAAAGTCAGCTTTACACGGCTAAACAACTGGTGAGCGAATTGATTGGCATGGACAGCAAACTGTCCGGCGTACTTGATATGCTGGAAGAAGCTACCATCCAGATTGCTGAAGCCAGCGATGAACTGCGCCACTACTGCGATCGTCTGGACCTCGATCCTAACCGACTGTTTGAACTTGAACAGCGCATCTCAAAACAGATTTCGCTGGCACGTAAACATCACGTCAGCCCTGAGGCATTGCCACAGTATTACCAGTCGCTACTGGAAGAACAGCAGCAACTGGACGATCAGGCCGACTCACAAGAAACGCTCGCGCTGGCGGTAACGAAACATCATCAGCAGGCACTGGAAACGGCGCGCGCGTTACACCAGCAACGCCAGCACTATGCAGAAGAACTTGCACAGCTGATCACCGACAGTATGCATGCACTCTCTATGCCACATGGGCAGTTTACGATTGATGTTAAATTTGACGAGCATCACCTGGGCGCTGACGGTGCCGATCGTATTGAGTTTCGGGTAACCACCAACCCAGGTCAGCCAATGCAGCCTATTGCCAAAGTTGCATCCGGTGGTGAATTGTCCCGCATCGCATTGGCAATTCAGGTCATCACGGCGCGTAAAATGGAAACCCCGGCACTGATTTTTGATGAAGTGGATGTAGGGATTAGCGGCCCAACAGCGGCAGTTGTTGGCAAACTGCTGCGTCAACTCGGCGAATCAACTCAGGTGATGTGTGTTACCCACCTGCCACAAGTCGCGGGATGTGGTCATCAACACTATTTTGTCAGCAAAGAAACCGATGGTGCGATGACAGAAACGCATATGCAATCCCTGGATAAAAAAGCGCGGTTACAAGAGCTGGCGCGCCTGCTTGGTGGCAGTGAAGTCACACGTAACACACTGGCGAATGCGAAAGAACTGCTTGCGGCGTAAACTTTTTTCCTGCTTCACGGTCAGAGTAAACAGCAAAACGCCGTAAGACCGGAAAGCAAAAGGTTTTAAAGTGATGAAAGGTCTATTATCATCGGCATATTACAGATGAGCCACGTACTGCTCGGGCCCGAAAAGGAATCAAATCACTATGCGCTGTAAAACGCTGACTGCTGCAGCAGCAGTACTATTGATGTTGACCGCAGGCTGTTCCACTCTGGAGCGAGTGGTTTACCGTCCTGACATCAACCAGGGGAACTATCTGACCGCTAACGACGTATCCAAAATACGTGTTGGCATGACGCAACAACAAGTTGCGTACGCATTGGGTACACCGCTGATGTCCGATCCATTTGGTACGAATACCTGGTTCTATGTCTTCCGCCAGCAACCAGGTCATGAAGGTGTAACGCAGCAAACGCTGACGCTGACCTTTAACAGTAGCGGAGTGTTGACCAACATTGATAACAAACCCGCGCTGAGTGGTAACTAATCATAAAGTTGCCCTCAAAGACGTTAAAAAAGGTGCTCAATGAGCACCTTTTTTCTGTCTGTTATTTATTCGCTGATTTTTCTGCTCGTTGCCTGCGCAGCTCTTTCGGATCGGCAATGAGAGGACGATAAATCTCCACCCGATCGCCATCATGCACGGTATCGCTGAGTTTTGCCGGACGGCTGTAAATGCCGACTTTGTTTTTAGTTAAATCGATATCGGTACGCAATTCCAGCAAGCCACTGGCGCGAATAGCTTCTTCAACCGTCGCGCCCTCCTGCAGCGTCACGCGCTGCAGGTACTGCTTCTCAGGTAGCGCATAAGCCACCTCAACGGCAATTTTACCTGGCACTGTAAACCTCTTTCGCCCGAACCGTAAAAGCCTGGACCATATTAGCCGCCAGCTCTTTAAACACGCGACCAAAGGCGAGTTCAATCAACTTATTGGTAAACTCAAAGTCGAGATGAAACTCGATACGACACGCCTCCTGGCTCAGCGGCGTAAACTTCCAGCCACCGATCAATTTCTTGAACGGCCCATCCACCAGATTCATAAGAATACTTTGGTTATTGGTCAACTGGTTGCGGGTAGTAAACGTTTTGCTGATCCCGGCCTTAGAGACATCTACCGCCGCAGTCATCTGCCCAGGAGTGGACTCCAGAATCCGACTTCCGGTACAACCCGGCAAAAACTGAGGATAAGACTGAACGTCATTCACTAACTGATACATTTGCTCCGCGCTGTAGGGTACCAGTGCGGTCCGGCTAATCTGAGGCATAACAATTTCCATCAACAAAAATCCAACAAATAATATCATTTATCCTGCTGTAAAAAAAACGCTATCCCGGCGCTGGGTAACATCGGGTTCATGCTAAGATAGAGCCTTGTCCCCCGCAGGATTGATATGGGGTGTTTTCGATTTCAGATTACCGATGATTCACGACGCTTATGACGAAGAAAAAAGCACATAAACCTGGTTCAGCGACCATCGCGCTTAACAAGCGCGCCCGGCACGAATACTTTATCGAAGAAGAGTTCGAAGCGGGACTTGCCCTGCAAGGCTGGGAGGTTAAATCCCTGCGCGCAGGAAAAGCCAATATCAGCGACAGCTACGTCCTTCTACGTGATGGAGAAGCATTTCTGTTTGGCGCTAACATCACGCCAATGGCTGTGGCCTCCACGCATGTGGTGTGCGATCCTACCCGTACCCGCAAGTTACTTCTCAACCAGCGCGAACTGGACTCATTGTACGGTCGCGTCAATCGAGAAGGCTATACCGTAGTGGCGCTCTCCCTGTACTGGAAAAATGCCTGGTGCAAAGTGAAAATCGGCGTCGCCAAAGGTAAGAAACAGCACGATAAACGTTCAGATATCAAAGAGCGCGAATGGCAGGTGGATAAAGCGCGTATCATGAAAAACGCCCACCGTTAAACCTGCACTCCAATTATTGACCAGTTCCTCACCGCGCCTCCCTCTCCGGCGGCGCGAATGAACATCTTATTGGCTATCACATCCGACACAAATGTTGCCATCCCATTGCTTAATCGAATAAAAATCAGGCTACATGGGTGCTAAATCTTTAACGATAACGCCATTGAGGCTGGTCATGGCGCTCATAAATCTGGTATACTTGCCGTTACACATTGGGGCTGATTCTGGATTCGACGGGATTTGCGAAACCCAAGGTGCATGCCGAGGGGCGGTTGGCCTCGTAAAAAGCCGCAAAAAATAGTCGCAAACGACGAAAACTACGCTTTAGCAGCTTAATAACCTGCTTAGAGCCCTCTCTCCCTAGCCTCCGCTCTTAGGACGGGGATCAAGAGAGGTCAAACCCAAAAGAGATCGCGTGGAAGCCCTGCCTGGGGTTGAAGCGTTAAAACTTAATCAGGCTAGTTTGTTAGTGGCGTGTCCGTCCGCAGCTGGCAAGCGAATGTAAAGACTGACTAAGCATGTAGTACCGAGGATGTAGGAATTTCGGACGCGGGTTCAACTCCCGCCAGCTCCACCAATCATGATTGGACGGTGTAAGGACAACACCAACAAAAACAGGAAGTTAGCAGTCTCAGCAGGACACCGACCAGACGGTGAGGAGACAAAAAAGGATACGCAAAGGAGCCGCGGCTCCCGAGTGACACAAAAGCCCGCTTATGCGGGCTTTTTGTTTTTCCCTTAAGTTCCTAGCCGCTTATCTATAACTATGGAAAAATGTTAACCCTGACTGTATGCTAACAAAGGGATGTATATGTCGGTTTTTCATAACTGGCTGCTTGATATCGCAAGCGGGAATTACTTTATCTACATCAAACGCCTTTCTGCAAACGACACTGGCGCAACAGGTGGCCATCAGGTCGGACTTTATATCCCCTCAAATATCGTTGAAAAGCTTTTTCCATCTATCAATCATACTCGCGAACTGAACCCTTCAGTCTTCCTTACTGCGCATGTATCATCCCATGATTGCCCTGATACCCAAGCACGCGCAATTTATTACAACAACCGTTATTTTGGTAAGACCCGAAACGAAAAAAGAATTACGCGCTGGGGGAGAGGAAGTCCATTACAGAACCCTGAAAATACAGGAGCTCTCACAATTCTTGCTTTCAGGTTAAACGAACAGAACACTGACTGTTCCGAGGTAGATATATGGGTCTGCGTCAATCCCGATGAAGAGGATATCATCGAGTCTGCTATTGGCGAAATCATACCTGGAACCCTAATTTCCGGCCCTGCCGGACAAATTTTGGGCGGATTGTCTCTTCAGCAAACTCCAGTAAATCATAAATATGTTATTCCTGAAGACTGGAAGAAGCGTTTTCCTTCTGGAAACGAAATTATTCAATATGCTGCTGGCCATTATGCTAAAAACTCCAAGGATCCAGATGAGCAACTGATTGACCGTCGGCGTGTCGAGTATGATATTTTTCTACTCGTCGAGGAATTACATGTTCTTGATATTATTAAGAAAGGATTCGATTCTGTAGATGAGTTTATTGCATTAGCCAACTCTGTCAGTAATCGACGTAAATCAAGGGCAGGTAAATCACTTGAACTTCACCTAGAGAAGCTTTTTATCGAGCACGGACTACGGCATTTCTCCACTCAGGCAGTTACTGAAGGTAATAAAAAACCAGATTTCCTGTTTCCTTCAGCAGAGGCATATCATAACGCTGAATTTCCTGTAGAAAACTTACGTATGCTGGCAGTAAAGACCACCTGCAAAGATCGCTGGCGTCAGATACTGAATGAAGCAGATAAAATCCATCAGGTACATTTATTTACGCTGCAAGAAGGTGTTTCTTCAGCACAATACCGAGAAATGAAAGATGCGGGTGTCAGACTCGTTGTACCATCAACTTTACATAAAAAATACCCAGAAGCAGTTAGAGAAGAATTAATAACGCTCGGAGCATTCATTACTGAGCTGATAGAACTTTACACTGAACTATCATAGGCTGACTCCCGGCTTAAAAGGCCGGGAGGTGTTCTCAAGGCTGCCCAGTCTTACCAGCATCAGCAGAAACAGCTTTGAGGATATAGGGTTCCAGAAGTCTGGCAACGGCTTCAAATACTGGCACCACAACGGAGTTACCGAACTGCCGATATGACTGAGTATCTGAAACCGGAATACGGAATGGTTTCCCTCCAGGTTTTTCAAACCCCATAAGGCGTGCGCACTCTCGGGGAGTCAGCCTGCGTGGTCGACGAGCCTGGTTACTCTCATTCATAAAGTCAGCCTCTCCCGTTGCCATATCCCAACCACGATCAATAAGAATTTCTGATCCGTCTTTGTGATATCTGGCAGAAAGTGTGCGTGCAATGCTTTCCTTATTCTCAGGATTGACCAACCCAAAGCCAAAACCATTCCCCTTGGCTGCATGCTTTTTGGCGTAGTTATAAAGGTACTCCCATAGTTTTGGCGTAAGTATATATTTACTGTCGACTACAGGCTCCAGCAATTCACCAAATGATGGGCGGTGTTCCGGATAAAAACGACTGATATCACGCAAGGTAAACCCCTTGTGAATATTCAGATCTCGTCTAAATCCGACCAGAACAATGCGTTCACGATGCTGAGGCAAAAAATGCTTCCCATCGATAATCTTTGGATCGTTTTTTCCCATTTCTGCAGCATCGGCAACTTCGTAGCCCAGCTCGTCAAGGGTCTCCATAATGACTTTGAAAGTTTTACCCTTATCATGGCTCTTCAGATTTTTGACATTTTCCAGCACAAAAATTGCCGGTTTTTTTGCTCGTATAATACGTGCCACGTCAAAAAAAAGTGTTCCTTGTGCTTCACATTCAAAACCATGCGCACGACCAAGTGAGTTTTTCTTACTAACACCAGCAAGGCTAAATGGCTGGCACGGGAACCCCGCAAGAAGCACATCATGATCCGGCACATGCTCATCAATATATGCATAAGCATCCGTTTCCAATACATCGGTTTTATCACTCAGCGTGACTTCCCGAATATCGAGATTGAATTTATGCACCTGTTCATCGTTAAACCAGTTGGCCTTGTATGTACGCACAGCATCTTTATTCCATTCACTGGTAAAAACACACTGACCTCCAATGGCCTCAAAACCTTTCCGTATCCCTCCAATTCCAGCAAATAAGTCAATGAAGCGGAAAGCATATTCCGGATGGTTTGCAGGTGGTTCTGGTAGCATCTTACGCAGAAGAGACTCTTCTACTGAAGTCAACGATTTTGGTAAACACTTGCCATTAATCCAGCGGTTAATGGTTTCACGGCTCCACTCATTTTTTCCGACTTTTCTCAGTAATTCAGCCACATACTTCTGATCATAGATTTCCAGCACTTTCTCGATAAGCTTTTTATCATTTTCCTGTCGCAGCTTTTCTTCCGCCTCGGCTTCCTTCAGCAGATGCTGTGCCAACACTTCAAATTCAGACATAATTCCTCCAAGGGGTCTAATGGGTGAAACTTTATCACTCATTCAACCCAGAAGGAAATGTTTTATCTGGATATTTAAACAGTGACTACAACGTAATCTAGCACTGGTGATGCTTTGTTAGGCATAGAGAATCATTCTATATACGACTAATGACAGAAAAACAGCAGACAAGTAGTTTGTTCATAAATTAACGCATACAACGTGCCTGCGGTTTTTGAGACCGGTCCGATCATCAAACGAAACATAAAATTAGCTCACACTATGAGGAAAAGTATCTTTTTTACTATGTAAATTCAAATGATTAGCCTCATTTACCCGATAGTTTTCTCAACACTACTGGTTGTGAGCCCTTGCAATGTTCATTAATATACGTCTCACAAATAATTCATAGATATTGCAAAATGGATATTACTGAGTTTCCTTCTGGAGTAATTGAACACCTTGGCTGGTATGTATACCGATTGATTGATCCGAGGGACGGAAGCACCTTCTATGTAGGGAAAGGCAAAGGTAACCGCGTATTTGCCCATATGCGCGGTGAAGTGGCAGCGACTGATGATGACGAGTTACTGAGCAACAAGCTAAAGCAAATTAGAGAAATAAGGTTAGCAGGACTTGAAGTTATCCATGTCATCCATCGACACGGAATGACTGATGAAAAGACGGCGTACGAAGTTGAAGCTGCACTTATTGATGCCTACCCTGGGTTAACGAATATCATGAATGGTGCTGGCAGCAATGAATTCGGCGCCGCGCATGTCAAAGAGTTGATAGCAACATATCAACCCGAAACCATAACATTTCATCATAAAGCATTAATGATTTCCGTTAACAGAAGTGCAAAGGATTCAGAGCTTTATGATGCGGTTCGATTTAGCTGGCGCATTAATGTCTCTCGCGCCAGCCAAGCAGAAGTCATTCTTGCTACTGTAAGGGGAATCGTTCGAGGGGTTTTCATTGCTGATAAATGGCTCAAATCAACACGTGAAAATTTCCCTACGATGAAATACTGGGACGAGGATCCTGACTTTGAGGCAACACAAAGTTCTCGCTATGGTTTTGAAGGCCGAGAAGCCCCACCTGAAATAGCAAATCTTTATCTTGGAAAAAAAATACCAGATGAATTAAGAAAAAAAGGAGCTATGTCCCCGGTCCGTTACTCACCTAATTTTTGAGTCTTTAAGTGATAAGCATAAACCGCAGCACGATCTTGCATACGACGTGCTACGGTTTCATTTATCTCCGACCGGAAACTTCTTATACAGTGTCGATATACCAACATCATAGATGATCGCCACCTTCTGGCGAGGAACGCCTGATGCAATTAATCGTCCGGCCTGTGCCCATTGTTCTGGTGTAAGTTTGGGACGTCGTCCACCAATTCGTCCCTGTGCGCGAGCAGCTTCCAGGCCAGCTTTTGTTCGTTCAACAATCAGTTCTCGTTCCATTTCAGCCAGGGCACCCATCACATGAAAGAAGAAGCGCCCCATAGGCGTACTCGTATCGATGCTATCCGTCAGGCTCCGGAAGTTAACACCTTTCTCCCGCAGTTCCTCCACTAACCCAACAAGATGTCGCATGCTGCGACCGAGGCGGTCACGCTTTCAGACCACCAGCGTATCGCCTTCAGATATGCATCCTTGCTAAACTTAGATCGCCGGTCACCAACTAAGCATGCAGTATGCGTTATGTTTTTTATTGCTCCCAGGGTAATGTGTCCACTAACTAAACAAGGAGATAGTGATGCTGCATACTATGAATTTCACGGTGCCCGTAAATCAGTCCACCGTTAACGCTTTAATTAGCAATTGCCTTGGAGCTATCAATCAGGGGGCGACTGAGTTAAACATTTACATTTCCAGTCCGGGCGGTGACCTCGTTGCAGGTTTTACTGCTTATCACTTTCTAAAGGCCCTACCAATCCCAGTAAAGACCCATAACCTTAGCAATGTTGAATCAGTCGCTAATATCATTTTTCTTGCAGGGTCTGAACGTAAGGCGAATCCTGGGAGTCGGTTCTTACTGCATCCTTTTCACTGGGGCTTGATGGGCCCAAGCGTGGATCACTCACGCGTCAGTGAGTGGAGCGCGTGTCTCAATAATGACCTGGAGCGTTTTGTCGATATTTTGGAGAGTCAGATTGAGCTCAGTAAGAGCCGCAATGAGTGGAAGGAGGTTATCTCCGCCGCCACCATAGCCAATGCCTCCACAGCTCTGGATTGGGGGATGGTTCACGAGGTTGCCGCCGCCACTTACCCGCAGGCACCCGGCACATACTGGTGGATTAACTGTTAACATAATTACCTCTCAAATTTAAATTGGGCAGAGATGCCAGCATCCAGGCTCGCGCCTGGACGATTGTCTGATGATGAAAAGTGCAGTTTAATCTGTGGCTGGATTATCTGGATGCACTGGAGCTGGTTGATACCTCCAGTGCGCCAGATATTGAATGGCCTACTCCTCCGGCAGTTCAGGCCAGATGACATCCGGTGCGGTGCTGGTATCTGTTGCCGTCACAGCGTCGATATAATCCAGCACAACGTTAAGTCGGGTAGTTTCTTCTTGCGTCAGTTTGCGCCCGGCCTGCAGCTTTAACTGAATCACGCTGATATTGACCATTGCTGCGTCTATCAACGACTGTTTTTTCTGTTCAGCGTCAGCTACCAGTTCATCATGAGAACGTTCCGGAGGGAGCGGCGCAGTAAATACCCCGTCTGAATACGCCCAGCCGATTCCGGGCTGCTCACTGATATCAGAAATATTAATGAGCTGCAGATTATCCGGCACAGTGAATTCATCCTCGCCATCCCAGACAATGACATTCACAACCATCCCATTTTCAATAACTGCATATGACGCATTCATTATGCAAACTCCTCGATAATACAAACCCCATCAGCACCTTTCCCGCCCGTCATACTGGTTCCGCTATAACCTGCATCGTATGCACCACCTCCGCCTGAACCAAATGCCCTGCCTCTAACGCCACCGCCAGCGCCTGCACGTCCACCGCCTCCCCAGTACGATGCACCGCCTTCACCGCTGACGCTGATATTCCCGGACTGACCGTCGCCTCCATCTCCACCAGTGATGCGGATATCGCCAATATTCGGTACGCCTCCGTTACCGCCGTTTGTGTTTGTGACTCCTACTTTTCCGCCGCCTTCACCACCAGGGGCTATTACCGATCCGAACGAGCTATCACCGCCCTTGAGGCCGTTCGTCGCACCAACGCCGCCGGCCCCACCTGCGCCGATAGTGACAGGATAACTATTCTGTGTCGGGGTCAGTATGGTGATTACTGTCCCTCCGGCCCCACCGCCAGCACCGAAAAACGTTTCGTTACTGGATATAGCCTGGCAGCCACCCCCTCCGCCACCGCCGCCCGTTATTGTGACCCTGATCCGTTTTGTTTCTGGTGATGGGGTATACGTACCTGATGACGCGAAAGCCCGGGTACTCAGCCGGCGTCCCACGTATCCGCTTGTATCTCCCAAACCAAGGTTTTGAAGAGCCGTTTTCACCGTGCCGTCCGATTTGATATCGCCAAACGGATTTTTGCGACTTAACAGCAGCGCACGAAGCGCGGTAAGCAGCTGGTCATGCCGCCCCTTCTCCAGGCTGGCACCGGATGCCTCCACCACGCTGCAGAGCTCCTCCTGCAACATGTCAAAGTAGTCATCATCCAGATCGGTGGCAGGCGTGCCGGTCTGGGGGTTACCACGGGTAAAACCGTTCTTACCCGCGCCGAACTTATCCTTCTGCGCGGTTTTCGTGTCTATACGATGCATGGATTACTCCGGATATTTAAAAATTACGTAGGTATGCGACGGGCAGAGTTTGTTAAGCACGCACTCGATAACGGTGTCCCCCCAGATACGCAGTGCGGAATCGCAGGGATCGCCACATGTCATCCAGGTGGTGTTGGTGGCAGCTGGCATATTGACCTGCCAGTAATACCGCCATTCCGGCGCATTCACCGCGTCAGTACAGGCCGATGAGCAGGTGAACGTGCTTTTGTCGTATCGCGTGATGGTGGCATCTGGTCTGCCCAGGGCAGCAAGCTGCGCAAGGTAAAAATCCTCATTGATGCCGCCCGCCAGGTTAACCTTCGCATCCAACCGTTGCTGACGCTGGCGAAGGGTCTGCGTCCCTGCCGGAATACATTCATCCGGCAGGCCGCACAGACGCTCCCAGCGGTTTATCAGTTCGGTGGTGGTGCGCGGATCCAGCTCCCGCATCAGGGCATCCGCACGCTGATGAACGCGGGTTAATGACGGTGCCGCACCGGCAATCGCCGGATCGCTGGCTGACCACGCCGGACCGGGGGGCAACAGTGCCGACAACAGACGGATGTAATCATCGTTTGTCACGTCCATGAAATCGTCCCCAGTACCGCCAGTTCATTTTTTGCAATGGAGATATTGTCTGCCGGTGCAAGCAACTGATGGCTGTATTCCCCGTTCGCACCGGAAATCGCCTCACTGATACGCGATACCTTCAGTTCTCCCTGCGGATAACCATCACGCAGCAGGAACGAACGCAACTCCGCGGTGATGGCAGCCCGTATTTCCGGTGTGTCCGGCGTCACACGGATATGAAAATCCACCGTATGTGCCACCGGCCTGAACACATACAAATCAGAGCCTGCCACCGGGGCCAGTGGCCCGATATGTTGTCTTGCCGCCGTTTCCGTTGATTCTTCCGGAATGGGATTAATCAGGTCACTGCTGGCAATCATCACACCGACAGTCCCCGTTCCCATCCAGTGTCGGTATGTCCATGCGCGGGTAATGCCAGGCACTTCTTTAGCCCAGACGACATAGTCCCCGTCAGCCCCGCCCTGCGGCGTCCAGTAATACCGCTCAATGACGCGGGCGCGCCACGTTTCCAGCTCTTCAGTATCAAATCCGCCTGTCAGGGTGTCAGCCACACCGGAAGACGGCAGACCATTCACCGGCGTGACCAGGATTAATGCCGTACCGTCGTCAGCGTTACCGACCGCGCCTGCACTTGAGCAGGCGATCGGCACGCGCAGGACACCACCGGAGCTGGTTGCATCGGCAGTTGCCGTGTACTGAACCAGGTCATCGCGCTGAATAACACTCCCGGCAGTCACCTTCAGGCCATCGCTGACACCTTCCCAGCGCATATACCCGCTGGCAGCCGTGGCCCCCTTGCGCGGACACCGTTTCATCGCAGCATGTCGCGCCAGCCAGGACTCATCGCACAGGTCAGGCAGCATGTTCATTGCCAGATAATCGATGTACCCGTAAACCGTATGCAGCGCCGCCGCATACACCTTTGCCCGCACGTCTTCATCCATGCGCCGGAGCGTGTCGCTGACGTCCAGCCTGGCGAATAAATCGTTACGGAGCATACTGATATTTTCTGCCAGCGTCGGGCGCTGAAATTCACTATCCGCCATGCGTTATCGCACTCCACAGATCATCAAAAGAAATCATTACCGGTCCGTCACGACGCCATAGGGTGATACTGTTACCCAGTTCATTAATCCCGGTGCGGCGGATATCCAGATCAATACGGGACACCACGCCGTCATCAATCATCCATTGCAGGCATTCGCGGATATACCCCCTTACCGTCTGCACCAGCTGATTGGTCAGTTTGCTGCGCTGAAGCAGCCACAGTCGGGAGCCGTAACGGTCATTCTGTACCGCAGGCCAGGTATCCCCCCACCATCCCATCGGGACGTCGGCATTGTCATCAGGCTCCGCCCGCCGCCAGGTAAACAGGGAAATCACCACGGCGCGGGTCAGCGGATCCAGCGGTGCGCTGGCGCAGGTGCGTTTACCGTTCACCGTCAGCCACAGTTCCATCATGCCTCCATCGCTTTATCCGGTTTGTCGGTGTTACTGCCCTGACCGTTCTCTCTGTGACGATGCCCGTTATAGGCAAGCCGCATCGCTGACATGGTGGTACCGCCGGAGTCGCACAGGTCTTTCACCTGTCCGGTCACTTCCAGGTCCATTTCAAAACGTGCTCTGGGCGCATTGCGAAACGTGATCGTTTTACCTGCACCGTCCACCACGATCCCCTCCCGGGTCAGCGTCACAGACTGCCCCTGATCGTCATAGACAGCCACCTCACCCGTCTGCAGCCCTTTCAGGCGGTAGCGCCGGTCCGACACCGTAACAACCACCGCATGAGAACGGTCGCCATCCGGAAACAACACCACCGCTTCCGCACCGCTGTTTGCCCTTGCGGTAAAACCGTAGGGTTCAAGATGTTCAATCCCGGCTTTGGGTTCACCGGCAATCAGGGACACATCCACGGTCTGACATTTCGTGGCGGCACTGATGCTTTTCACCACTGCCCGCCCAATCAGGCCGAGAAGTTGTCGCTGCATGGCTTCAATCGTCCTCATCAGAACGGGTCCTCCTGTACTCTGGCTTTTTTCTTTTTCCGCGCGCCGGGATCTTCGGGTTCAGGCAGATAAGCATCAGGCGGGCCGACACGGATTTCCGTCAGGGTGCCGTTCTGGTCCTGAGTAAACGTGACTTCCGAAACAAGCAGTTCGGTATTGTCGAAACCACAGACCGGATCAAAGACAATCACCCGCTGGTTGGGCTGCCACAGCGTACCGTTACCCTGTCGCCAGCCCTGCACCACATAGGTGGTTTCATCCGTACGCGCCGCCCGTTGCCGGGCTTCAAAGTCAGCACGCGCAATACAGCCTGCCCCCGTAGCCTGCCCTGTCTGCCTGATATACATCGGACGGTAACGGGCAATAAATGCGTCCTCTGTGCGGGCCCGCAGCGCGGTGGTGGTGGCCTCACCGAAATCATCGTCGTTTCCGGCACGCTGCCCCGCCACCTGGTAAACAGAAAACCGCTCCCGGATACTCTTCTCCGTATCGCAGGAAAGGATGTTTTCCCCGAGTACCAGCGCGGTATGTGCCCGCGTTGAGCCAATACCGCCAATCACCAGCCTTCCGTGCGGGTCGTCGTAAGCCAGTGCCTGCTGCTGACCGAGTATTTTGTTGATTACCTCAATCACCGTTTCACCGTGATCAGGCTGGACATCAGGAATAACACCCGACGGCGCACCGCTGTTCACCACCTCAATGCCGAAAGGCGCAGCAAGCGCCTGCGCAATCTGTACCAGCGATCGTCCGTTAAACTGTATCGGTTCGGCTGCACAGTCAATCAGGTCAGCGGTCAGACTGCGTCCGGCAATACCGGTGCTGACCGAACGGGCATCGTAACGAACGGGCGTCGCCTCCACCCAGCCGGTGATCACCCGCTCATCACCAATCAGCACTTCCACTTTTGAACCGTTTTTAATGCGCGGCTGAAGCGTGGTAATACCCTCATCTCCCGGCCACTGGCGGGTGATCTCCACACTGAAATCCCGCGCCAGCCGTTCAATACCGGCACCGATGCGCACCGATGTCCAGCCATTCCACTCCCGGCCATTTACCCGTAGCGTGACATTGTCGTTCATTGCACTGGCACCTTCAGAGGGATCACCGGCACAAAGCCGGGATGCGTAATGGCATTACGCCGGATAATGTCCGCGTCACGCGCCGCGTTATCAAACCAGGTCGCCGCCAGCACCAGCGCGGGTAAAACCTCATCCGGTGTGCGCTGAATGATCCGTGCAGACTGTTCAAGGCGCGTGTTGATATCCGCATTCAGATCTGCTTTCACCCGGCGCAGCGCCAGAAACAGCGCATCACTGGTTGTACGGGACAACTCCTTATCAATTGCCGTATTCAGTATGTCGCGAATGTCAGTCAGTTCTTCCCACGTCGGCAGGTCAACCGTGTTTTTCACCGCCGGTGCATTGTTCAGTGCCGGATGCGTGACGGAAGGCCAGCCGGTGCTCTGCGCGGGTGTTGTTGCCTGCCCCACTGCGGAATTCTGCATCACCGCGGAAGTTGTTGGCGCAGGCAATCGGGTGACGGCATACGCCGCTTCGCTGATTGCGGTCGTACGAAGGGTGCTGGCAACCACGTTACGCTGCTGCGTCGCCGTGGCGGTGGTTTTACTGTCCGTTTTCCAGACGCCGCGCGGTTGCAAATCGCTGCCGAGGCTGACACCGGAAAGCGTTTTGATCATGGTGACCAGGTCGCTGGCGTTACCATAAAGGCGTTTGCCGGTACGCCACATTTTCTGCACCTGCTCAACGAAATTTTTGCCTGACGATGGCGGCGGCAGAAGTACCGAGATATCCCCCTGCAACAGCCTGGCGGCATCCGATACGGCAGAATCCACCACTTTCATCGCATCAGAAACATACCCCAGCATTATGCTGGCATTACCGATAACGTCGTTCTGCACGAAATCCGCCACACCATCGATACTGAAACCGCTGAAGCTGTCACTGATGCAGTCATCCAGTGCAGAACAGGATGACATCAGCGTCTGCGCCGTCGCTGCACCTGATGTGGGGTAAGAGAGTTTTCCTGCTTCGATAAACTTCAGGTCAAAGCGGACAATACGCCCTTCACTTTTCGATGTGCTGACCCTAACTTCCCCGTCAACACAGACTTTCAGCTCACCGTAAGTCGGGTGGACAAGCGTGCCGGGACCTGGTTTATTCAGCGCTTCAATCAGGCGATCGCGCTGGTCAAAGCAGTCATCTCCCACCACATAAGCTGTGATGGACGGGCGGAAAGTGACTTTTCCCAGATCTTCGGTATAGGGCTTGTCGCGGTTCGGGTATTCGTGTGTTTCCACACGGCGACCGGTTCCCGCACTTTCTTCTTCAACCTTAAACGGCACGCCGCGAAATGACGCGTCCTGAAGTCTGTCTTTCCACGTCATATAAACTCCGGATATAAAAAAACCCGCCGAAGCGGGTTTCATTAAATTATCGCTTATCTAAAGTTACTTATTACCCGATACCTTATGCTTTGGTTACTCGCATCAAGTACTTCGAATTTAGCCCCTTTATAGCCAATTGTTTTAGACTCCGCGAGATCATACTCAACATCGTTGTTGAAGGCCGGGCGTGCTGTATTCGATGAAAATTCACGATATCCAATGTTGATTTTGTTTCCGACCCTTCCGTTGTAAAGCAGAGCTTGCTGGAAAGATGAATCACCACTGATATTCAGAGTAACCTTTTCGATAGGCATGTTAGTTTCACAGTTGGTAACACCGAAAACTGTTATTACACATAAGGCATTCTTTTTCTTTTCTACCATGATACCCTGCCACATATCGGCAAGGGCTGCCTTTTCCACATTGGCTGAATCAGCACCGTTTGTGAGAAAGTAATAATCAGCCTTGTTATCCTCACCAACCTTTTTCAGCATCCCCGGAGTGATCGTATACGCCCAGGAAATTCTCGCAGGAGCATTAACCTTCAGACCTTCAAACCTCTGTGACACCCCCTGCTTAATCATTGAATCACCGACATAAGCTGTATTAATGCTTCCTACAGGAGGTTCACTATAATTTTCTGTTTTTGGTAAATAATTGTACTTCGGAGAGGTACATCCCCCGAGTAAAAGAGCCATGCCGACAACTGAATAAATTGTTAAGACTTTCATATCCCTATTCCCATCATTAAAGTATCGGACTAATCCTACCAAGAACCTGCTAAACAACAAAACCCGTGTTTAAGCGGGGTATCAGCCCCCCATACCAAATCGGGTGTAGCCAACGTCGTGATTCACGTCGATACCGCTGGATCGCGTTTCCATAACCCGCATACCCGGAGGCGAATTCACAAAAGATACCTTGATCTCACCATCAACTTTTGCCGCAGAAGCTTTGTTAATCATGAAGGGATTCGGGCCTGTGGCATTAGAGGCGTTGTTTGACTGAGCCGGATCCACCGCCGGATAAGGTGTGTATCCCCGCGCCGGTATTCCCGTCCCATAAGCATCATAAGCACCCGCGCCCCACTGCGCCGAGTTAATGGCATCGACCGTGTCACCGGAACTGTCGGTAAACCACTCAATAATTGGCTTCAGCTTGTCCCACATATCCTGAAACCACTTAACAACCGGTCCCCAGTTATTGATGACCATCCCCAGCGGCGACCAGGCAAAAACTTTCTTCAGAAGTTCCCAGCCAGCCTCAAAATAAGGACCAATGGTTTCCCAGAGTTTCTTAAAATAAGGTCCGACAACATCCCAGTTAGTGATAATTAATCCCGCAGCCATGGCTATCGCCGTCGTAATCATGCCAATCGGCGTCATCGACATGATCCTGCTGACAATACTGATGGCACCGCCAACGCCCATCAATCCCAGTTTCAGAATCGCAAGACCGGCAGCAAGCCCGACGACGCCGCGAATAACCCGGGGATTTTCATCCGCAAACTTCGTGAATTTCTCCCCCAACTCCCCCAGCCATTGCGTGATATTTTTGGCGTCACCAGAAAATGTACCGCCAATAGCCGCAAGGCCGTTAGTTGCGGTCCCTGTCATTGCCTCCCACAGGTTGGACAGCGTACCAAGCTGTGCCTGAACACGTTTATTCAGGCTGGCCTGTTTATTCATCTTCTGCTGGATCTGATCGTAGCCATCCTTTCCTTTATCGATTAGTGCATTGACCACCTGAAGGGTTTCGGCATCATCACCAAATATTGCCTTAAGTACACCAGTTCGTTTAACGTCGGTCAGTTTTCGCAGCTTTGCCAGTTGCCTGAACATGTTATCAAGACCGCCAAAACTTCCTTTGCCGTCAGTAAAATCGAGCTGTACCCCGAGTTTCTGGCGGGCCATGACTTTATTGACGTCCCTGATTTTCTTAACGCTTAATCCGGACTGGATAACTTTTCGCAGGGCATTACCTGCCGACTCTCCGTTCATCCCCATCTGATCCATCATGACGCTGATGGGGGCAAGGCTCTGTGCAGCCTGAAGACCGTCCTTGTTCACCATCTTCAGAACAGAACTGGTTTTAGTGAAGAAGGACAACATGTTGGTATCGTCAACGCCCAGATAAAACGCCTTCTGGATAGTGTCGAACAGCCCCATCATGTCTTCTGACGCCGTTCCGGTAGCATCCTGCATCTTTGCAGCAAACTCAGCAGCCGCTTCCGGTGTTTTTTTCAGTTGTACCGCAAGATAAGCGGTCGCTTTACCCACACCGCCAAGAATGTTTTCTGCCGGGATCCCCTGACGCACCAGCATCTGCATCATGTTCTGGAAATCAGCCGTTGTACCGGGTAGCTGGTTACCCAGACCAATAGCCAGTTTATTGATGTCCTGAAAGCTCTTTCCGACCTCACCGTTCGCATCCATCATGGCAACTTTCAGCCCGGTGGCGGCGTTTTCCTGATCGGCATAAGATTTCAGGGAAAGCGTCAGACCCGCAGCCAGTCCGCCACCAAGCGCCAGCCCACCCTGTGACGCTTCTTCCGCCTGGCGTTTAAATCCCCGGATTTTCTTTTGCATTTTCGACAGCGCGGGAGAAAGCCTGTCGACACCGGTGATCAACGCCTTAAGCTCAAATTCAGCCATGTGTGCGTTTCTCCTGCTCTATCCTGTTTGCCTGACTGACCAGCAAGGGAATTTCACTGATCGGCATATTCAGCAATTCGAAGGGATTAATGCGCCAGTAGCTGGCGCAGTCAAAGAAGCGATCAGTGAGGTATTCAGCCGTCAGGCCTGGAGGAAAAAACCAGCCACAAGCCACGCCGCTGCATTCAGGTCTGCCGGAGACATCTGGTCGACAGAGCTTTGCGGCACTTTCGCCAGCCGCACAATGTATTTCGACACCACATGCGCCAGAAGTCTGACGGACTCATCCTGATTCATCTGGTAGGGATACCCCAGCTCGCGGACATCCTTCCCGGTGGGCTCATCAAACTCCAGTACGGAGAGTGTCTCACCATGAGCGATAATCGGTTTCTTTAACTCAAGCTCTTTCATTACTGGTAATCCCCTTCTTCACCGTGGAACTCAAGATCAACCGTGCCTTCTTCGGCATTATGGTTCGCTTCTCCGTGCAGCCAGGCGGACGACAATACATAGACCTGACCGTTCGCCAGCTCGGCAGTGATGGTCATCTCATCAGACGAGGTGATTTTACTCACCGGAAAATTCTTCGGCACCTTGAAGGTCCCTTTAACATAAGGCGCACGGTGAGTTTCCTTGCGGTCCACTGAACCGTCCAGGCCGATGATGTCATCATTGACCGTCCTGTTCATGGGCACCTCAATGCCGCCGGTCAGCGATAGCTGCTGACCGTCAATTTTGAAATAACAGGTTCCCCCGATACGGGCCATTATGCAGACTCCTCTGAATACTGAAGACGGAACTGGTTAACCACGGCAAAGACACGCAACTGGTTAACATAGTCAGGCGGGAACAGCGTGTTCAGGCGGTTCGGATCGCTGGCATCACGCTCCACAACCAGGTACTGCTTAAACAGTTCGTAGTTTTCCACGATCCCCGCACGCTCAAGCTGACGGTAGGTTGCCAGCAGTTCCCCTTTGATCACCGCCGGGGTGACAATCGCCTGACCGGGACCAAAGCGGGTACCGTCGCTGGCAAGCTTGTGACGCCCGTACTTACTGGTAATGACGGATTTCAGTTTGCGCAGTACATACGCACTGGTATGCAGCGTCTCGCTGTCGAGGTAGCTGTTATCCGCAACCCCGTAAGCGTTTTTCCTGTACGTGGTGACATCACGCTGAATGCGCAGCACCCCGCTTTCGACATACGCCGTTGCCACGCCATGAGACAGCAGGGTCTGTTGTTCGGTCATCGTGAACCGTTTCCCCTTCGGCGCAGGCAGCATACCCACCAGCTCACCGGTCTGCGTGGGACGTGCCGGATCGTTGCGAATAAACACCGCTGCGCGGGCGGTACGGCTTGCCGCCAGTTCGTCGGCAGGCGTCTGGGTCTCTTTTTCGTACCCCGCCAGGGTAATGTGCTGCTGGTTAAACTGGTCACCTGCGGTCACCAGTTCTGACAGAGTGCCGATCTTTGCCGTATACACATGACCATACAGCTGACGCGCATAGCTCCAGCGACCGCTGGTATCGTTCATCTCGGTCACCAACGTGTTAACGGAGGCCGTGTCGTTGAACGGCAGGCCGATATAATCAAACGGCTCATCCGCCATTGCAGCCACCGCGCCGGTGAGAACCGGAGCACCCGTTCCGGCGGTCCCCGTCGCCACGGCAATCTGTACGCCCGCTGGCAGCACTTCGCCCCCACCAAAGCCGTAGTAATTGAGGCTGACAGGAATTTCATTCCCGCAAAGCCCCTTATGACGCGCGGTCAGTGTGACCACGCCTGCCGAAGATGAAGCCGTAAACGGCAGGGCCGGAACGGCATTGATGGCATCCTGGATACTGCTGGCAATCATCGTGACGTTATCGCCGTTATTCACCGGTGCCTGCACGCGGGTACGTCCCACATACACATTCACCGTGCCGGTTTCGGTTGCCGCCCCGGTCACCGTCAGCGTAACCGTTGCCGCCGCGCCCGTGGATTCAGGAACGGCAATCACATACAGCTCACCAAACGGGTCGGTCTGGCGATAAGCCTCAACCATACGCGCCAGCTGACTTCCCGCACCACAAATCTGGCGTGCATAGTCTGCCGACGGCATCAGTACCAGACTGTTGGCAACAATCTCTGCACCGTTATTGGCATGACCAATCAGCAGCGATGCTCCGCTGTCCTGTGCAGTATTCGCCGCCTGGTTATCCATTTCCGCATAAAACAACGGAACCAGCGTATTCGACGGAATGGTGTTAAAGCTTATCGTCATCGGTATTCACCTTTTTATTCACGCGCCGGATATCACCCGCTGCTTCACGGCGCAGCCAGTAGTTGTTCTCGTCAACATTTCGCCCTTCGGCGGGCAAAAGGTCGCCGCGGGCAGGATCAGGAACTGACCGCCCTTTAACAGGTTTGACAAACATGAGGATCCTCAGGAAGGAAGGGTTATTTCGGTGTGATGTTCGATATCGCCGTCAGGCCCGTTACCGGGCTCGAGATAATCAACATCAATCGCCAGCGTTTGCAGTTCATCCAGACTGTTCAGATCATCCTGCTGGCGGGTATCGTCTTCAGTCAGCTCGCTGATGACCGAAAAATCGAACTGATAAATCAGCTCATGACGATTCAGATCCAGCAGCGTGCCGCCGTCATAGGTAATCGGGTTACCGCACGCTTCCGGGTTCCAGCCCAGCAGAGCCTTAAAGAGCATCTGCCGGACATCGTCCACCACATCATACGAGGCAAACTGACCGCGCTCATCACGCCCGTTACTCAGTATGACAACCACGGAGAAGCCCTCTTTCAGCTCCTGCCAGTAGTCGGTCTGGCTTTTGTTTTCTCCCGGAGAGTCATCACCCGGTACCACATACGCCGCCGGGAGTCTCAGCTTTCCGACCTCCGGCAGATTTTTGAACTGTGCCGCGCCTGCCACCCGGTTTTCAAAATACGGGCAGCGGGCACGCAGCGCAGCAATAACAGGCGTCAGTTTCATCTGTGTCGTCGCTCCGGCTTCAGTGATTTACGCAATTCCCGCGCCAGAAAATAGCGTGTCCAGCTGCGGTTCTTTTCAAGCGTTTCCACCATAAAGTTATTACGTGGAGCCAGTCGCCAGCCGCTGCCACCGGATGCACCACGATGATGGCTGCGACGACGCTTTGCCCCTCGCCTCACGCCATAGAACAAAAAAGCCGGATAAAAATCACCGGTGATACGGCGGTTTCCCTCTCCATTACGCTGGTTAGGGGCTATACGTGCCATAAAACCAGGGCGATGTTTACTGGCTCTGGGTACCATGTAACCAATCGAACGAGCCAGGCGTCCGGTCTGATAACCGGGGTTTTCACCCGGTGCCGACCGTGCACGGCGCATCACCAGCCGACGGGCATCACGCATATGACGCTGACCAATCGTGACAAACGCCCGCCTGACACGGGCGCGGTTAAAGCGCATCTCCGCGGGCTGCTGAACATCAACGTGCAAAAAGGAAGTCGTCATTGTTGCCTCCGTGACTCTGCCTACATTCGCCCAGCTCCGTACACTCCAGCAGCAGAAAGCGCCGCACCCCGTTCAGATCGCGCTGACGTTTCACCCGGTACACACTGTCACCGCAGAACACCTCATAATCAGCGGTGATCCCCCGGCGGTAACGAATGGTGATGTAATGGGTGATGGCGTCCCCGGTCTGCGCGGTTTCCTGCCAGGTGGTGGCACTGGTCTGGATAACCTTCGCCCATGTCCGGAACGTAACCGGGTATTGAGGCTCCACGCCAAAGTTATCCGCGGGCATATCCACCCGCTGGCGGATCAGGACGCGTTTATTCAGTTCGCCGGGGTCCGGCAGGATGTAGGTTGCGCTGGTCTGCGCCTGACGAATTTTCATTGCGGAAAGTACCTGTACGGGCTGACAAGCCAGCCAAAACTCTGCGGCATGTCGAGTTTCTCCACTTCCGTAACCGACGAGCGGTTTTCGTAAAAATGGCTGATAAGCATCAGCATCCCCAGACGAATATCATCCGGCAGGTGTAGTCCGTCCGGATCGCTGTCCGGAATGGTTTCATCCGGTGCATAGAGCTTCCGGTTCAGATACGTTTCCGTCCGCTTTTGCGCCGCACAGGCCAGCAGTTGCAGATGGCGGTCATCAGCATCGAAATCCTCATCCAGCCGGAGTTGGGCTTTAATCTCTTCCATTGTCAGAAGCATACTCAGCCCTCTTTACTGGTCGTGGCTTTTTTCTCTTTTGTCGCTTTACTGCTTTTTGCACTGGTTCCGCGCTCTGCTAACCCGGCCTGAAGTGCAATCTCCTGCACCCGGGCAGGAAGCGCCCCGTCGTCATACTCACCGGCCCGAATGACCTCAACACGCATACCGTCCGGTGACCATTTCAGATCTTGTTTCAGGATCATGATTCTTCACCCTTCAGAACAGGGGCGCGGTTCAGCGCCCCTGAGTGATTACGCCGCTGCAATCTTCAGCAGTTTGATGGCCTGCGAATCGACCAGCATCCCGCCGGTGCGCTTGGTGGTATAAAAACCGACAAACGGTTTATTGGTGTACGGGTCGCGCAGAATGCGGGTGCCGATACGGTCAACGATGGTGTAACCCCGTTTGAAGTTACCAAATGCAATGGCTTTCGCATCAGCGGCGATATCCGGCATCTGTTCGTTTTCAGCGATACCGTAACCCGCCAGAGAGGACGGCTGCCCCAGTTCCAGCCCCGGACGCCACAGATAGTTACCCTCGGTGTCTTTCAGCAAACGGATGGCAAACAGGCTGTTGTTGTTCATCATGAACTTCGCGCCGGTGCGGTGTGCCTTTCGCAGCGTGTAAATCAGTTTGATAATGGCGTCTGCGGTCACCGCGGTCGCTTCGCCGGATACAATATGCTGAAGTTTGCCGAACGCCCGGACCTTGTCGGTTTCATCAGTGGATTCATACGCCAGGAACCCTTTCGGCTTCTTGGTGCCATCGCCGGTGGTAAAGGCAATTTCTTCCTGTTCGGCAAATTCGGTTGCCAGCTCGCTGTTGATCCATGCTTCCACGTTGAAAAAGGCATCATCCAGCATTTTCTGGGTAGCCTGCGGGTTGCCGTAGATTTCCCCCATGAAAGGTTCAATCAGGCCCAGTTTTGAGGTGGCAGTCTGGGAGCGCGCGTCAGTCTCGCCAACCCATCCGGAAGCCGTGCCGCCCAGATTCACCAGTTTTTTGTAGTCGGAACCACCAACGGTGATCACCGTGGCTTCCTGGCGCATCACCACTTCATCTTTCAGCAGGGTGAGAATGTTGCGATCCAGTGCTTCCGGCACGGCATAGCCGCCGTCTTCATCGGTGCCCACCTGCAATGCCTTACGCTCCAGATCGCGCAGACCATCTTCACGGCCTTTACGCAGGAAGCCCACAAACGCTTCTTTATGCTCGGTGGTCAGTTTATTTTGCGCACCACCTGCCGGACGTTTCAGCTCAAGCAGCTCTTTTTCAAGATCGCTTTTGAGGTTTTCCAGCTCGCTGAGTTTTCCGTTCAGGGTTTCCACCTGCCCGGCAAGCTTGCCTTTTTCCTGCTCAATCGCATCCACGCGCTTGTCGTTCTTTGCTTTGAAGTCGTCAAACTTCTGCTGCAGCTCCTGCGCGACCTGTTCGACATCTTTAATATCAACCGCCATCGTATTTCTCCTGATTAGAAGTTCAGATTTTTCAGTGCATTCAGTGCAGAGCCCACATCCTCAGCGTCGCGCAGGGACAGTGCGCCATAGCCCCCGGCCATGAATGCTTTGGCCTGGGTACGGGAGAGTCCGACATCACGCAGGACTCTTTCGATTTTTTTCTGTTCGGGGATTTCCCCGCGGGCCAGCGCGTTCTTGACGTCGCTGATCCGCGCCTCGTCGTTAGACGGAAACGTCACCAGACTGACTTCCCAGAGGTCGATTTCTTTCAGCAGAAAGGCTTCTTTGCTCCGGTCGTATTCCCAGTCTTTCAGGACGTACCCAATAGAAAGGCCGGTTAACGAACCGGCCTTCATATGTGCATGTGCGCGTTTTGCCAGGGGATCATCATCAATAAGCAACCGACCCCTGACGTAAAGCCCGACATCGTCTTCCTTCATTTCGGTGTAAACACCGATGGGCTCATCCATGCGGTGCTGCCAGAGCAGCGCAGGTAACGCTTTTCTGTCACTCCACGCCCGCAGGGAAGCAGCAAATGCCCCGGACATCACCACATCATCGTGGCTGTCCTTTACACCAAAGACGGAGCCATACCCTTCAAACTCACCGGAGTCACTGACAGATTTCAGACTCAGCGGTACATCAAGACGTTGTTTCGTCTGCATTGGCGTTATCCTTCTGCTTACCGGCTTTACTGCCATCGGAGGGTTTCGTGGTCATGTTCATCGGGGTGAGATAGACATCACCACCGGGACGCGGATTCATATCTTCCAGGTCGCGGCAGTCATTAGGAGAGTAAATTCCCCAGTTGATCCCGGTGGCGTAGGCTTCAAAACGGGACTTCATATCCCCGCGCAGTAACGCCCCGGCGTTAAATTTGGCGTAATAAACGCCCTGCTTACTTTTTCGTACCAGTCCGGTGTTGATCCGCTGCTCAATGCGGGTCAGATACGGCACCAGTGAATAGTTGATAAATCCCAGCCCCAGCTCTTCGATATTGTTGAAGGTGGCGCGATCGGTGTTCTGCACCATGTGCAATGGCACCCGGAACAGACGACAGATTTCTTCAAGCTGAAACTTGCGGGTTTCCAGGAACTGGCTGTCCTCGGCGTTCAGCGCCATCGACTTCCAGTCCAGCCCCATCTCAAGGATCATCGGGCGGTGAGCATTGCCAAGCCCGGTGTGACGCTCCTCAAAATCTTTCTTCAGGCGCTCATAAGCCTGATCCGACAGCGTCTGCTCTGTACGCAACACACCGGACGTCACCGCACCATTGCTGAACAGTCTGGCCCCGTGCTCTTCGGTCGCAGCTGCCAGCGATATTGCCTCGCGGGCATAGGCGATGGGATTCAGTCCCACCAGACCGTCCAGCGTCAGCGTGCGCACATGCCAGATATCTTCCTGGCTCAGTACATCCGTGGAGCCGTCCGGGAATGTGACCTGATAGACCGGCTCCCAGCTACTGTTAAGCTTCGGTACCACACAACCGGGATCGACGGGCAGCAGTTCAGCCACTTCGCCAAATGCTTTCACTTTGTAGGCGTAAAAGTTGCCCCGCAGGCACAGACAGGTGACCACCAGCTCCCAGAACTCCTGCGGCGTCATATAGCCATTGGGATGCGTGGAGATCAGCTTATGCAGACGTTCGCCGGTGGCTCTCTGTTTCAGGTTGCCGTTCAGGTGATACAGATTGCAGGGCAACATCCCGACCGACTCTGCCAGCACCCTGACGCAGGAAAAAACCGCCGTCAGTCGCATGGCCCGCTGGCTGCTGATCTGCTTTCCGGTATAGGTGTCGTAGGACAACCCGATAGCCTCCGCCAGCTCTGCTGGCGTGGTCATCGGTGCGTCACTTTTTCGTTGAAATAATCCCGAAAAGAACACTATTTACCTCCGCCGACAGACGACTGTGTACGGTCAAGATATCGCGCCACCAGCCACGACCAGAACAGGCACAACGCCCCGGCAACAACAAACCCCGCCGGGGGATAAATCAGCCAGGCACCATACGCCAGCAAAAGCGCCCCCAGCACGCCCACCAGAGGCGCGAGAATCAGCATGATCATAATTACCTCAGTTAAAGCGAGCGGATCCCATAGGACTCAATGTGGTCAGACAACGTGTCTTCTTTCTCGTACAGCATGGCTCTGCCAACCGCCATAATCAGCGCAACTGCACCATCGATTTTGTTTTCCGCCTGCTCTTTGACGGGCTTCACCACATCATCGTTACCCGGAATGGTTTTGCCGACCACGTTGCCGATACACCAGGTCATGATGGGATTGCCATCATGATGAAAGCGCCCCGATTCAATTGCCGCTTCCAGCTCTTTCATCGGGTCGGACATGTTGGTGTAGTTCTGAATGATAGTGATGGGGTTCAGGTCTTCATCAGCAAGGTCATGTGACAACCCGGTCGCCCCGAAGGGGTCGATGGGTGACTCACTGACCGGGCTGATTTTGTTCGCCGCTTTGGCCTCCTCGAGGATGTAGCGATAATCCACCTCCGCACCATTGGTAACGGTCAGAACGCCCATTCCCACCCATTTCTGAAAGCGTTCGGCTGTCCGTCGATCTTCATTTTTCTCGACGCTGTACACCGTGTCATACGGTACCCAGAAACGCGGGGCCACACTGTAGTAATGCGTTTTACCGTCAATCTCGCGGGTATAAAGTCGCGCCATGCTGTTCATATCCAGCTTACGCGCCAGGTCAAAGGCCAGAATGCACGGCTGGCCCTCGAACTGCTCAAGGGTCAGTGATTTATCCTCGCAGCTCTGCCAGCTCACCAGGTTGAAATACGCCGAACGCGCCGACACCCAGATATTGAGGTGTTTTGTTTTAAAGACGTTTGCCAGACGGGCGTTATTTTTCGCACGCTGCTGCTGACTTAACAAAAATTCGCGATAAACCGACACGCCAATATTTGGATTGGCTTTTTCCAGCACCTGCGGGTCGGTCCAGTCGTCACCTTCATCAACGGTATAGATGATCCCGAACAGTTCATCGTTAGGCACCGAGCCGTTGAGCATCTCGATGACTTCCCGCCGTTTGTCGTAGCACGGCCCCTCAATGTTGTACCCGGCGGTAGTGATAGCCCACATCAGTGGCTGACGTCGCGCCCCCATCCCGGTAAGCATCGTGGTGTAAAGCGCATCTGTGGCGTGCTCGTGATATTCATCCACCACCGCACAGTGGGGTGATGAACCATCACCGGGGTTACCGATCAGCGGTTCAAAACGCGCACCATCCTCCGGACGGTTCATGTTTGAGGCGTTAACCTCAATCCCGAACGCTTCCGTCAGCATGGGTGTGCGTTTACACATCAGTCTTGCCGGACGAAAGACTTCCCATGCCTGTTTCTCCGTCGTGGCACCGGAATACACTTCCGCACCAAACTCGTTATCACAGGCAAAACAATACAGGGCAACACCGGCAGAGATTGCCGATTTGCCGTTCTTACGGGGGATTTCGGTATACACCTCACGGAAGCGGCGCAGCCGGGAGCCTTTATTGACCCAGCCAAACGCGCAGCAGATCACAAAGAGCTGCCACGGCTCTAGCGTGATGGGCATCCTCTTGAATGCCCACTCACCCTTGGTGTGCGGCAACAGCTGAATAAATTTGGCGGCCCGTTCAGCCAGGTCCTTGTCGAAGCGGTAACGAAACGACTTACTTTTTTCCGCCATCAGGTCATCAAGATGGCGCTGGCAGGCCTGAATCACAAACTGGCAGGCCACAATCTTTCCGCGAACGACATCCCGGGCATACTGATTGGCAGCATTTACGTTGGGGTAAGATTTCCGGCTCATGATTCGATGATTTTCAGAAACGGGTTAGTGGCTTTCTTCTTCCCCGCCAGGCCAATCAGACGTTGGCGGCTGCTGGGGTCGAGTCCGAGCATTGCCCCCGTACTGCTCATCTCGGACTCCTGTTCTTTTTTGGCGGTCAGCTCCGGATTTTTGACCATACCGCCCATTGCACCGGTGATGGTGTTGCCCTGTCTGGCAATATTTTTCACGGCACGTCGCCAGAACTCGTAGGCCACGCACCACCGCTCAAGCACCGCGAGGTCAGTCACGCACAGCAGGCCCTGACCGCAGAGTTCTTTAGTTGTCAGTTGCCACATGATCGTAGCGAGAGGGAGATCTTCTTCAGCGAACCACTCCGGTGGCTCAACACCTTTGATGGGCGTAAAAACAGGTTCATCTTTATTCAGGGCTCGCTTGCCGGGGTTTCCGGCCAGCGCCTTGCGCGCCGTTGGCTTGGGGCGACGCCCGGAACGCCCCGCCGTTCCAGCCATATGCGGCACTCCTGGTTAAATTTCATTTTTCGCGGGTATAAAAAAACGATGGGGCGGGCAGTCCGGAAGACGTCAGGTCACAGAGATTTGACTCGCCCCTCCCCTCAGACAGTTGAGAATTATTATCACTTAAGTCGTTCACGGGCCGTCTTCGCCTTATGACACGGCCAGCACAGACTCTGCAGATTACAGTCGGCATCAGTGCCGCCATGCGCTTTAGGGATGATGTGGTCAACGGTTTTAGCTTCACGCACCACACCGGCACGCAGACATAACTGACATAAACCTTTGTCACGCTTCAGGACGCGCGCGCGGATACTGTCCCACTTCGAACCATAACCGCGCTGATGACGGGACTGGCCTGGCTTGTATTGCTTCCAGCCTTCGCTTTTGTGCCTTTCGCAATAGCCTGACGGGTCAGTGGTGGTATGGGGGCAGCCGCGAACGCGGCAGGCTTTTGGGGTTCGAGGAGGCATAAATATATTCCTGTTCTTTGTCCAGACTATTTGCCTGCTGCCAGCAAAACGTTACGGCGCATCTCGATACTTCTAATCCCCGCTTTGTCAATATTGCATTGTCCCAACGCCGAAAGCAGGCTCACATTCAGATCCAGGCTGGCCCCATAGGTCAGAGGATCGGGAATAACTGGCTGGGGAGTTTCAGTAGTCAGGCTTGCTGGCAACGGTACCGCCGGAATAGGCACGTAAACTGTTCGCGTACTTCCGCAACCGGTCAGCAGCGGCAGCAGGCACAGGACGTGAAGCACAATCATCATCCGCAACAGCCACTTTGATATCTTCCTGGGTTCTCTGTGACTCCAGTGTGATCTGCTGTTTTGCATACTGGTTAGCCTCCAGAACTGTATTGACGATTTGCAGTGATTGCAGGACGTTATTGGTAATGACAGTTGCCGATTTGGCATTTTGTACAGCCTCATCAGCACGTTTCTTTTCGTGCTGATATTTGCTGTAGTAGTGGTTGGCAGACCAGATGAAAGAACCGATGACAGTAAAGAAGAATGCAGCGATAACCAGCTTATAGCTCAACTTCATTTACCACCCCACCAGCCTCTTTAAACCGGGAAATCAGGTCACTGATTTTATGTTCATACTGACCATAACCTGCACCAGGTAACGACGCCCAGATATTGCTGCAACGATCGATAGCCTGACGGATATCACCGCGATCAATCATCGGTAAAGCGCCACGCTCTTTAATCTGCTGCAATGCCACAGCGTCTTGGCTTTTCGGAGAAAAATCTTTCAGGCCAAGCTGTTTACGGTAAGCATCCCACCAGCGTGAAAGAAGCTGGTAACGTCCGGCGGCTGTTGATTTGAGTTTGGGGTTTAGCGTGACAAGTTTGCGAGGGTGATCGGAGTAATCAGTGAACAGTTCGCCACCAACAATAACATCATAACCGTGGTTACGTGTCGGTTGTCGCCCGTTATCCGTTCCTTCTGACCATGCCACCATATCCAGGAAAGCTTTACGCTGGGAATTTAGTGCCTGCATAAATTACTCCTTCGAGCTACCAAATTTGTTACCGATTACTCGCATTGCAGCCCCACGAATAGCATCGACACCGATCAGCCCCACGCCACCACCAATGGCAACAGAAAGCGATTTAGGCCATCCGACATACTCAAGAGCGGATGCAAAGGTCAGCGTCAGAGCGCCACATAGCAAAATCTCGAGCGTTTTTCGCTTCCAGCCACCACCACCGCCAAAATAGGCGATGCGCAAACCAGCCATAACGATCGACATAATCACTGCACCCAGCGGTGTGTCTCCACGCCACCAGCTCTGGACCAACTCCAGCCATGTATTTGGGTTATGAGGCATTTGTAGTTATCTCTCACCTCGCTGATACAGCAGGTGCAAATTGAGGAAACATCATGTACCGCAAATCAGAAGCGGAAACGTCAAAGAAGCCGAACCAATGGATAACTGCGGAATAGGCAAGGACCAACGAATCCCCAGCCCCAGAAACGACAAAACCCGCTCGACGGCGGGTTTAAGCTGTGTGGCGAAGTAACCACTCTTAACACATTACATGATAAAATGCGGACCGCGTTAGTAATATTTTTCTCATATATTGGGTTCACTACATGCGACATAATTTTTCTAAAGACACTATAAAAAAATTAGCAGAGCGGGCAGCATTCATTTGTTCAAACCCTTCATGCCCTAGATTGACCATTGGCCCATCAATTGATGGCAATAAATCAATCAAGACAGGAGTTGCTGCTCACATATGTGCAGCATCTCCTGATGGCCCACGCTATGACATGTCACAATCAGAAACAGAAAGGAAGTCAATTAACAATGGCATATGGCTGTGTGCTACTTGTTCTGTATTAATAGATAAGAATCAGGGGCTAGACTATCCGGCACCTGTATTAAGAAAATGGAAAAAAGATCATGAAAGCCTTATAAGCTCCTGTCTTGAAGGTTCGATTAATATTACCTTCGATGCTTTGAAATATATTCAACAGCATGATGAAAGAAATCTGGCAAAAAAGATTATAAATGAATTGGATGATAAAGGGGCTTTGTTCGTAGAATATCATCTTGAAAACCCCTGTTTTGTTGCCGAATCACTCAAAGAGTTAAGAACATGTTTGACCTCTTTGCTTTCTCAAATCCCAGATGAATCACCTCTATTTATCGTTTGCAAGTCAATTCGAGAAGCATGCCGTTATTATATGAACAACACTTCTAAAGACGCAGGGATTAAAGAGTTAGAATTTTCGTTGGGAGCTGTCAGAAAAATCGTAGGTATCAACGTTAAAAGAATATCAGAAACCTACGGGGTTAAACCTAGCCCACAATTATCTACCATAATGCCAGATTAAATCTGTTACGCAGCAACAAAGTTAAACTCTATGTTGCTGCCTTAATTTTATTACTCCATTTCTAAACGAATATCCAGCATCGAGAGACAACCATCTATAAACCCTTCAGCCAACTGTATCTCTATACGTATCAATTTCTCATCTTTTTTGTATGCTTTTGCTATCTTCCTTTTCGAGATGCCATACAGGTAATGAGCCACAATCAGAGAGTGCTCATACGGTTTTCTCTTCTTAAGAAGAGCAAGACAACCTTCAATAATTAATGCATCACTATCTGAACAAGCCTGACGTGTTTTGCTTGTATAGGGAAGAAGCCCTTTAAACCCAGCAGCTATAGGAGAATAGTCTACTCCAGAACTATCACTCGCCGCCCATGCTCCCCAACGATCCAGAACCATCTGAATATCACGCATCAACTTTCTCCACAAAATCAGGCCAGCACGCCAGTTGCCAGCGCACGATCGATAAAACGAAATATCAGCTCCAGTTGGGAGCCATACTTCTCTTCAAATGCCACGGTATCTGCATGCAGCTCGTCGTGATGCTTTCTGCACAAAGGCAACACAAAGAGGTCATGCGTTTTTGTCCCCATTCCTCCCTGACCGTGACCTATCAGGTGGTGAGGATCATCAGCAGACTTTCCACAACATGCGCACGGCTGCGTCTTAACCCAGCGCGTGTACTTTTCGTTAACCCAGCGGCGACGTTTGGGGCGTAACATAAAAGACTCCGGCGACTCCGGATCCACTTTCAGCGCCAGCACCTTTTTCGCTTTATCCTGGATGATGCTGGTGGCAGGAACCGAAGGAACAAGGTCACTTTCCCGGGTGGCAGACGGCACAACAGGCTTCGGTAATCTCAGTGCCTTACGGGCTGCACTTTCCGGTAAGGCATCCGCCAGGTCATTACGAACCAGCCACCAGCATAGTTCCGGCATTGTCACAACGTGACTATCATCAAAACCGAGATCCCGACGCACAACAGACAACATCCAGCGGGCACAGTTATCCGTTGCCATTGATTCCAGCCGTTCCGTGAACTGATCGCGCAGCTGGTTATCGCAGTGCCAGCACAGACGGATTGCGCCCGGCGCGTGTCGCATTGTGGTCATGTTCTCGCTGTGCCAGTCGGAATGAGGCCACTGGCAGCCTTTTTCACGAAGTAACCAGCTTTCAAGACATTCCACTCCACCAGCACGACGGATCACTGCCTCATTGCGGAACACGGCCCGAACGGCAGGATCATCCGCCAGCGGTTGTGATGCTGCCGGAACGGCACCACTGGCGAAAGATGAATAACGTTCCGGCTCAGGCTCCAGCAGGACACGCCCCTGCATAAACAAGGGCATCAGCTCTGAACCTGGTCTGAACAATACGATCCCCATACGCGGGGCAATTTCAGGGGTCAGTAGTGCTCTCACGGTCACCTCAATGAACGGTAGCGAGCAGCTTTAATAGCTCAGGGAATCGGGACTCGAAGAAATGCGGCTGCGTCTCGCGCGGATTTGCGGGACTGGTGATGTTCTTGCCGAACATGCAGCCTTTCGCTGTCAGCGACCAGAATTTTTTGATGTTGTTAATCGCGGTACGGCTGTATCGTTCGCGCTGCTCGACGATCCCCAGCTTCACCATCTGGTGATATGCCTGATTAGCCGTCAGGCGGATACCATACTGTTTCAGCAGTGCACTCAGTGACAGCGTAGGGCGACTTGAGCCATCTTGTGCATCAGCAGGAGCATCAATGGCATAGCGCGGTGCCAGATTCGGTAAGCCAACAGCCTCCTGAAGTTTCTGACAGGCTCCAAGCACTGAAGAGTTAGACAGATTTAACTCCCGGCGCATAAAGTCCAGCAGAATCACGCCAGCCTGCATCTTGTCAGCAGCCTGTCCGGATAATTTTTCAGGTGCGCTGGTTACCATGTCGAAAGTACGGATCACCTTCAGATGGAATGACGGGCTGATCCACATTGCATAGGCATACACCAGTTCTTTGCAGACATACGTCCCCTGGTTATTTCCACCACGAATAACGTTAACTGGCTCTATATTGACCGAGTTGCAAATCTGCAACTCGCTTATTAAACGTTCAGTTTGCTCATTGCGGAGCCAGAATGCAGGCTTATGCTTATCCAGAGAACCGGCAGCCCTGTGCAGATCGTTCAGGCTGTAACGCCCATAAGCATCACGACGAACTTCAATACCATCAATGACCATCAGATTATTCATACTTCGTTTCTCCTCTTAATCAGGCGGCTGCACCCGCCGGTTTCTCGTACTTACTGATAGTGATCTCGACCTTCCCTTCCGGGATAACCGGTCCCCACTCCACCAGCATTCTTTTCACCTGACTGTCGTCTTCCCACACACCCGCGTGGGTCAGGGCGTCAAACAGCGCCTTGTTATAGTTGTCCAGATCGCGGATCCGGTTATCCGGAGGAAACAACACGATCTCCACTGAAGCAGGTGCCGACGTTGGTTTTGGCAGACGACGTAACTGCTCAACTATTGCTGCGCACGCCGCGCTCTGGAATTTTCGCCCCGCCGCGCTTATCAGGCTCTTACCAGCAAACGCCCCTTTGTTGGGGTGTCGCCAGTACGTGTTCACGCTGGGCGGGAAAGGCAGGATCAGCTTCATACTTTCAGGCCCCTCTCATGTAACCAGTGGGTTGCACGCAGCCTTGCGTTTTCCTCACCGGCAAGCAGTGAGCGGATAATCCCGACCGCCTCGCTGTCGTCGTCCTTCACCGCGGTATGAAGCGTGATGCCCCGGGCCACGCCACGCTTTATCGTGATGACGCCTTTTTTCTCCAGTGCGCGAAGATGCTCCACCGCTGCATTCACTGAACGGTATCCCAGCATGGTTGCCACCTCCTGATTGGTTGGCGGAAAGCCTCGTTCTTTGTGATAAGAAATCAGCATATCCAGCACCTGCTGCTGGCATTGAGTTAACGTCGTCATGCCGCCATCTCCCTGACCAGTTTTTCTGCCTGCTGGCGAACCTGCGCCAGAAAGGCCTCACCACATGCCTCAAGTTCATCGCGCCCGATGTAGCTGATTGCCGATCCCTTCCAGGTCTTATCGAAAACAGCAATAGCACCAGCGAAGAACGCTCCTGTCGGCACCTGCTTCTCGTCCTTCGGGATAAACCAGGCAGGCAGTTCAAAACCAATACGCCCGCGAATAAAAGCAATATGGTCCGCATCTTCCGGCCACCACACTTCGCTGGTGGCAGCTTTGATCAGGAAAACATAGCGCCAGCCCTTATCACGCATGGCACTGGCATGTTTCATGATGTAACGCATGCCGGTGATGTATTGCCCCTCATGCTGACTGGCGCGGCTGTATGGGGGATTACCAAAGGCAGCACCTTTAAGCTCCGCAAGGCGTTCTGACCAGTCATGCGCCAGCGCGTTGTCTTCCGCCGTGTAATACGCGGCACATTTGGCGTTATCACCGTCAGTGAACAGATCCAGAACAAACGGACCAAACAGGGTGTTAATTCCCCAGAAAATGTTGTCCGGCGTGCGCCACTGATCGCCCACTTCCTTCAGTTCATGGGCTGGTTTGTTCCGCAGTTCCACCAGCGCCTGGCAATATTTATTACTCATTCAGCCCCCACGTAATTCCCTGACAGATACCACTCTTCACCTGATGCAGCCCGCTTGCTGCTTTTCCGTAAGCACCGCTCACGACGCGCCAGAAAATTGTTTCGTTCTGGCTGGGAGTGGCTTTCACGGAATGCCGCCATCCACACCGTTGCAGCACGACGGTATAAGCCCCTCGACTCCAGTTCTTCAGCCTGGCGGGTCAGGCACAAAATCACCCGGGGGTCGTTAGTGCCGACATAGAACTTGCGCACAGGTCTGGTTTCACGAACTGGTTGTGGTTCCGGCTCCTGCGCTCTCTCAGTCAGGCGCGAGAAATGTCTGCGTGTATCTCCTTCACAACGGTGAGCCACACGCCCACTCTGACGTAACTTGCTTGCTGACTGCAGAACGCGCTGCCGTGAGTAACCTGCAAAAGCATCCGCAATGTCTCCGGAAGTACAGCCCGGATGGGCTTCAATGAATTTCTGAACGTCATTCAAAAGACTCATGCTCACCCCCTGAATCCTGCCGGGATCTGGCTGTAGTCCACATTGTCGTAACTGGCTTTGAAGTACGGGTCTTCGCGTTTTTCTGTGTACGTGCTGACGGACGGCGATAAGCGCAGGGAAAGCTCATCCCATTTTTCCCGCAGCTTCGACGGGCTGAGCACGTTACGGCACCAGAACGGATCGCGGCTGACGCGGCTGTACATCTCGCAGATTTGTTTGTGAGTACGACCATCCTGCACACACATCAGGCGAATTTCGTTTGCCCAGGCTGTCCAGTTCGGTTCTTTGGGACGAACCACCTCGCCGTCACATTCGGCGGCCTGCTCGTACAGGGCGATGATTTTTTTCCAGAGCCACTGTGCGCAGGTCAAATCATCCTGCGTTCCCCACTGGCGCTTTTTAGGGCTGAATACAACCGCATCAGGATGGCGAGTTAAAAAATCCTGTTCATCCGTCTGCGTGTCCGGTTGCGAAGCGTCCGGACGAGAAGGTTTTTTATATGACGGATCATGTTTTGATTTTACTGACGGATCCCCGCCAGATTCTGACGGGTGAAAACCCGCTTTTTTGCCAGATTTCGACGCATCAAATTTTGACGGGTCAGATTTTGATGCGTCAGATTTTGACGGGTCAGAATCTGACAGTTGAGAAAATGCCGCTGCCTGAAGCTTCGCAACGTTAAGCTGATAAACATTCGACGCATTGCGGTTACCCTGGCGACGCGCCTTACGCGTTAACCAGCCTTCTGCTTCCAGCCGTGCGATAGCCGTCCTGACGGTACTCATCCCCGCGCCAATCTGACGGGCAATGGTTTCAATTGATGGCCAGCACACACCTTCGTCATTACTGAAATCAGCCAGGCGGGCCATAATTGCCACGCTGGATAATTTCATGCCTGACGCTGCGCAACCATCCCATACATAGCCGGTTAATTTAGTGCTCATGACCGACCTCTATTTCCCTGAATTTACGACGAAACTGTTCGAGCGGGCTGAAGCACTCATGCTCATAGCCTTCACGGAGGTAGATAACCCGTTGTGTTTCCGGCTCCCAACGAATGACTCTGACGGGCACTCCGTAGTGATCTTTGAACCAGCGGTTAACTTGTCGCAAAGGACTGTCTCCTTTTGCCGGTTAAAATCACCCACAGCCCACTCTGCAAAGCTGTGGGTTACAATTACCCTGCCACCTGGTACATTTACTGCATAGCAATACTCCACCTTCGCTTTTCCACCCGGTACAGGAAGCGCAATCAGTTGCGAGCGACGGTAGTGTGTTGTTAAACTGTTCATGCGTTAGTTTCTCCACAGTCACGACACGCCACGGCGCCCGGAGCTGCACACTCGCGGGCGTCATTACTTTCTGAAATGCAAAAAATTTTGTAGACCAGTGCTGCATGCTCCTGCAGCTTCGAAATTGAGAGGTACAGCTCGTCGTTAATTGCTGTCTTCTCATGCGGTTCCACTACACCGTCTTCAATTGCTGAACGAATCTGTTTTGAATAACTGCCGATCTGTTCAATGACCTCCAGCAGGCGTTGGTTGATATCGGCGTTGTCCACATCCTCGACATCAGGAAGAGACACAAAGACGCCATTTGCAGACTGCGCCACAGCGTCAGCAATGAAGTGAGTTCCACCAGCACGTTGCAAAATCATTGCCCATCCCAGCGGGAAAATCTGATCGCCATCGGCACGAAGGCGGTTAAATAATGCGTTCTCTGTTACATCCAGCCAGTCAGCAGCTTCAGCGTACCCCCCGGCAACGCTGCGATAGTTTTTCTGACAGCTTTCACGTACCACTCAGGCTGTTTTTCTACTTTCCAGTGATGCTTACCCACGGTTCACCTCCTGTTCCTGTGGTTTAAACCCATTCTGGTTTTGGCTAGATTGAAAACGTGCCGGATAAAGAATCTGCATTTCGCTGACTTCACCCTTAAAAAAATTGGCTAAACGTTCTGCAAGCTCGATAGATGGAATCTGCTCCAGCCTCTCAATACGACTCAACGTCGCTGGATTGACTTGAACACCCGCAGCAACATGCTGCAAAGTGAAACCATGCGCCTTACGCACATTTCGTAATGGTGATTGCATATACCCTCCAAATATTGCGCGTTATGCATGTTATTTCACGCAATTATTTTGCGCAAGTTAATTTGCTTATCACGCAATAAAGAAATGTAATAAACGCATGAACATAGGAAACCGAGTCAGACAACTTCGCCAAGCGAAGAACATGAAAATCGCCGATCTCGCTGAAGCGATAGGAGTAGATGCGGCGAACATCTCGCGCTTAGAAACGGGTAAGCAAAAACAATTTACCGAACAAACACTGAGTAATATTGCCAAGAGCTTAGGTGTTGATATTGCTGATCTCTTTACCTCTGCCCACAAAAGTAATACTGTATATAAAAACAGTAATAATGAGGATGTTGCGCAGGTGAAGGATGTGTTCCGTATTGAAATGCTGGATATCAGTGCCAGTGCGGGAAATGGCCTTATCCAGGGCGGTGATGTCATTGATGTGATTCATGCCATCGAATACAGAACTGATAATGCTGTATCAATGTTCGGCGGACGACCAGCCAATCACATCAAAGTTATCAACGTTCGTGGGGACAGTATGTGTCCAACCATTGAGCCAGGAGATCTCATCTTCGTTGATGTCAGCATCAATCAGTTTGATGGTGATGGTATATATGTCTTTGGTTTTGATGACAAAATATACGTTAAAAGACTTCAAATGATTCCTGACAAACTGCTGGTGATTTCTGATAACCAGATTTACCGTGAATGGGGAATTACTAGCGAAAACGAACACCGATTCATGGTCTTTGGAAAGGTCTTAATCAGTCAGTCGCAAACCCTTAAGAGACATAATTAACCTCAATATCCCATCCATCGGCCACCGAAAGGTGGCTTTTTATTACCTATAAATTTGCATATCTCGCAAATATTACTTGCATATCTCGCAATTTAATTTTATCTTTTGTTCCAGACCAACTACAGGATTACAACAAAATCTGGTTGCAACACGGTGCATGTGTCGTAAGCAGTCAGTAAATGTCAAAAACGAACAGGCAGGACGCCCACGAAGTAGCCGCCTGGGGCATATGAAGTCCAGGATGATTCGTTGAGTCATGTTGTGCCACTAGGCACTCATGTTAAAGCAGGTGTATGAAATGAAAGTCCAGATTTTAAACAATAACTGTGAAGTCGTTTGGTCATACGACATAGCCGCCCCTGTAGATCAGAGCGGCGATAGCTGGACCAATGGGAAACATCAGATTATGGCTGGAGTTGTGTTCTCTTTACGCCGTGCTTTGGAACAGGCTGAAGTATTTCCATCAGACCCTGAATGGAAATGGCCTTTTTCTATTTGTCCAAATTCGGAGAGCACATTTCAGAAAATTGGTCAGAAAGTCGCACTCGAAGAGCATCAGCCAACTGTTTCCTGATTTTTTCAGGTAACTCGTCGGCATCGCAGAAACAACAACGCTCGATCATGTTGAAAGCCGATTCGTAGAACTGTTTTTGCTGAGTGTCACTAAGACAGGAAAAGAGCGACGTTACGATGATTTTATTAATTGCATTATCAAGTTCTTTTTCATCAAAAGTCATTTGATTTTCCTTTTATGTATACGGGCTTAAAAGGATACCACCGAGCCTGAAGTGGTGAAAAGACAGGCACATAACAGCTAAGTATTTTCAACCTGAGAGAATCCTTAGCGTTGTGGTGAATGCGGCTCAGCGCACGCGGGTTAAGGTTGAGGCTGACAGTCGACCTTCTGTGGATACCCACCCGCCTGGTGTGCAACCTTCGCCAGGCACCGGGAGGCACCCGGCACCACAACTTTATGCTGTGTGTAGTCCTGGCGGTACCAGCTTGTACCCTTGCTTCCGGCTGGTACCGCTCTTTTTACAAAACAGAGAAGAGCATCACCGGACGACGGGCTCATAACCCAATCCACCGGGGCGACTGCCACCGCAGGTGTTCTTCTCTGTTTTGTGGAGAAACCAACCGACCTTGCAGGGTCGATATGATGAGGAGCAGCAAAATGGCTAGCGAACGCAGTACCAACGTGCAGGAATTTATCGGGGAGCTGGACGGCGGCGTATTTGAAACCAAAATCGGCGCAGTTCTCAGTGAAGTCGCTTCCGGTGTGATGAACACGAAAACCAAAGGTAAGGTTTCGCTCAACCTGGAAATCGAACCGTTTGATGAGAACCGTGTGAAAATAAAACACAAACTCTCATATGTTCGTCCGACTAACCGCGGGAAAATTTCCGAAGAAGACACCACCGAAACGCCGATGTATGTCAATCGCGGTGGTCGCCTGACTATTCTGCAGGAAGACCAGGGACAATTACTGACTCTTGCCGGTGAACCTGACGGAAAACTCCGCGCAGCAGGTCATTAATATCGTTCTTAATTAACTGATTATTTATCTCATCACTGAATATCTTTATATAGTGAGGACTTATTATGTCTCAGAACTTAGACGCAACCGCAATTAATCAAATCCATGCCCTTATTTCTGCTCAGGGTGTTAATGAAATTATCAGTAAGATTGGTGCCGACGCAGTGGCATTACCTGAAAATTTCCGCATTCATGATCTGGAAAAATTTAATTTAAATCGCTTCCGTTTCCGTGGTGCGCTTTCCACTGCCAGCATCGATGACTTTACCCGTTATTCTAAAGATCTTGCGGATGAAGGCACCCGCTGCTTTATCGATGCCGATAATATGCGTGCCGTCAGTGTGCTTAACCTAGGTACTATTGATGAGCCTGGTCACGCAGATAACACCGCCACTCTCAAACTGAAAAAGACAGCACCGTTCTCTGCTCTGTTGTCTGTTAACGGCGAGCGTAACTCCCAGAAGTCACTGGCAGAATGGATTGAAGACTGGGCCGACTACCTTGTGGGCTTTGATGCTAATGGTGATGCCATTCAGGCAACAAAAGCGGCTGCGGCAGTCCGTAAAATCACGATTGAAGCAAACCAGACCGCTGATTTTGAAGACAATGACTTCAGCGGCAAACGCTCCCTGATGGAGTCTGTCGAAGCGAAGACCAAAGATATTATGCCAGTGGCATTTGAATTTAAATGCGTTCCGTTTGAAGGCCTGAAAGAACGTCCGTTTAAATTACGCCTCAGCATTATCACTGGCGATCGTCCTGTACTGGTTCTGCGCATTATTCAGCTGGAAGCAGTGCAGGAAGAAATGGCTAACGAATTTCGTGATCTGCTTGTTGAGAAATTCAAGGACAGCAAAGTAGAAACCTTTATTGGTACTTTTACCGCCTGATTTCATTACTGCAAATGCCCCTGCGGGGGCATTTATGGAAACGTAATTGACTCAATAATCGCCGGATGGTGAGGGCTTTCTTTTACCAGAATTCAGCGCGGTGCAGCGCATATACGTGGAGAACAAAATGTCATTTATTAAAACTTTTTCCGGGAAGCATTTTTATTATGACAGGATAAATAAAGACGACATCGTTATTAACGATATCGCGGTTTCTCTTTCAAATATCTGTCGCTTTGCAGGACATCTTTCACATTTCTACAGCGTCGCCCAACATGCGGTGCTTTGCAGCCAACTGGTACCGCAGGAATTTGCTTTTGAAGCGTTAATGCATGATGCAACAGAAGCGTATTGCCAGGACATCCCGGCGCCACTGAAACGCCTTCTTCCTGACTATAAACGGATGGAAGAAAAAATAGACGCCGTAATCCGTGAGAAATACGGGTTACCCCCGGTTATGAGTACGCCCGTGAAATATGCCGATCTCATCATGCTGGCAACCGAACGCCGCGATCTCGGGCTTGATGATGGCTCTTTCTGGCCCGTACTGGAAGGTATCCCGGCAACAGAGATGTTCAAAGTTATTCCACTGTCGCCAGGCCATACCTATGGGATGTTTATGGAACGCTTTAAAGAGTTAACTGAGTCGTAAAAATCAGCACGTACGAATTCAAACTCTGCCATAAAAGAACATATAAGTAATTTATTAACATATAGATATAGGTTATATTACAAATTGAAAAATTATTGGAGAGCAACAATGAATCAAAATCCATTCTCATTCTATGACTTTCTTGGATATTTAATACCAGGTGGTTTTTTTATCCTATTAATGTATTTCTGTGGTTTGACATTCGATCTAGATATTGTTATTGACTTAAGTGAATTGCTCAGAGGTCAAAGTCAAATCTTTGGCATTTTGAACTACGCTTCAATAGTTATTATATCTTATATAGCTGGACATTTTATTTCTATCACGTCAGCATTTTTTATCGAAAAATACATGAATAAAGAATTAGGATATCCTTCCAAATATCTATTTAAAAAATTGATAGATACCTCAGAAAGCATTTGTAGCCCATCCTGCGATGAGAGAAGCGCTGATAAAAAAACAAAAATAAAGAATCGCATAATCAAATGCGTATTATGTCCAATAATACTATGGGATTTTATAACACAAAAACTATGTTATTCTCAATCTCTACCATTTCATTTAGCTAATACAACATGGTTAATGATCAAAGAAGGTTATGAGAAAAAGTTCATAACAAATCGCCAATTATTACAAGATAAAAACGGACTTGATGATGATCTCTTCAGATTGGCATATCATTATGTTTATGAGTTTTCAAAACAACATCAAACAAAAATTCAAAACTATGTTGCATTATATGGTTTTTGCAGAAACATATGTTTAATCTTTATAATTTCATTTTGGGTATCAGTTCCAACCTTTATTTATCGATTATGTACTCATAGTGATTATCTTTATAGTTTACTTTCAATAATGCTTAGCTTTTTCTTCGTCTATGTTTTCTATGTTGGTTTTGTTAAATTTTATAGAAGATATACTTTAGAAGTATTAATGGCATTTGCGGTGATGCTGCCAACTTACTGATTTAGTGTATGATGGTGTTTTTGAGGTGCTCCAGTGGCTTCTGTTTCTATCAGCTGTCCCTCCTGTTCAGCTACTGACGGGGTGGTGCGTAACGGCAAAAGCACC
>SKEA01000300.1_pt1 | contig 52816 bp, 46 predicted proteins | sample 4826601 | NCBI WGS metagenome assembly SKEA01 (sample SAMN11008821, study PRJNA524170) | human gut metagenome | biome: Human fecal sample; material: Feces; isolation source: fecal sample from pouch patient p13, p53 | host: Homo sapiens | place: Israel: Tel-Aviv | collected 2016-07-06 | reverse complement strand
ATAAATTCTAGGTTGTTTATTATAGAATTAATATATTAAGAAAATAAAATTAATGAAAATACCGTATTATTCAAAAAATATACGGTATTTTTTAGTGCGCAATTCAAAAGTATTGCTAACTAAATGATCTAAAAAAATGATGTTCAATATGTTAATAATAGATAACAACCTAAACATCATTTATATTATATTTATTTTCTCATTATTTCAAAACAAAATCATTAAATTTTAAAATTACTAAACTTTCCTTGTGGAAATACTATATTTACTCTAGTTCCTACACCTTCCTTTGAAGTTAAACTTATTCCAATACCAAGCTTATCACAAAGCTTCTTACATAAATATAGTCCTATCCCTGTTGATTTTCCAAACTTACGTCCATTTTCCCCAGTAAATCCTTTTTCAAACACTCTATCTATATCTTTTTCACTTATTCCAACACCATTGTCCTCTATAGTTAAAATAATATTATTTTCATTTATCTTTGAAAATATTGAAACTTCACCTTTATTAGGTATAGAAAACTTCACTGCATTTATTATAATTTGATTTATAATAAATTCTACCCATTTTTCATCACTAAAAATAGATCCCTCTAGCTCACTAACATTTAATTTAATATTTTTATTTATAAAATCTCTACTATTACTCTTAACAGCTTTCATTACAACATTTCTTAATGAAAATTCTTTAATTATATAATCTTTACTTACATCACTACTTCTAGCATAATATAAAACTTGTTCAATGAAACCTTCTACCCTCTTCATTTCATAATTAATTCTTGAACCTAAATTACTATCATCATTTTCTAAAATAAGCTTAGCTGATGCAATTGGGGTTTTTATTTCATGTACCCATGTTTCTATATACTCCCTGTACTCAATTTGTTCATCTTTATAATGCTTAACATTTTCATGCATAGATTTATTACATTCTTTTAAAACTTTATTAATAATTCTCTCTTCTTGAAATCTAGGTTCATTAATAAGCTCTGGCAATAAATATTTTCTATCTAACCCCTCTACAGTATCAGTTAAGTTCTTTAAATATCTATTATACTTAATAAACTCTAAAAACATATATATTGCTAATGGTCCAAACCATATTAAAAACAATATAAGTATTATATTTATTGGCACTTCTGCTACTTTCATTAATATTCCTATTAATAAAAACATAATTAAATTAACTATAAGGAATAGCATTCTTTCCTTTATAAAGGTAATTATACTCATGATATTATATACCCTAGTCCTCTCCTAGTTTCAATTATATTTTTAAGTCCTATTTCTTCAAGCTTCTTTCTAATTCTTGTAACATTTACTGATAAAGTATTATCATCTATAAACATTTCACAATCCCAAAGATAATTCATTAAGTTTTCCCTTGAAACTATTTTCCCCTTATTTTTTATTAAATAAGATAGAATTTTTAATTCATTTTTTGTTATTTCAATAGCTTTATCATTATAACTTACTGTTCCATTTGATAAATTAACCTTCATATCCTTATACTCTAATACATCCTGTGGTGTTAAGCTTCTATTTACTCGTTTTAAAATTGCTTCAATTCTTGCAAGTAAAATTTGAGTGTTATAAGGCTTAGTTACAAAATCATCAGCTCCTAAATTCATACTCATAAGTTCATCTATATCACTATCTCTACTAGTAACAACTATTATTGGAGTTTCTGAAAATTTTCTTACTTCTCTACATATATAATATCCATCAAATATAGGTAAATTTATATCTAATAATATTAAATCTGAATTACTTTTCTTTATATCTTCTATAATATTTTCAAAATTCTCTGGAGCTTCTATTTCATATCCATATCTAGATAAAAAAATGCTTAGCTCATCTCTAATTGTATTTTCATCTTCAACTATAAAAATTTTACTCATCTTATACTCCTTACATAATTATCTATTTTAAATTTACTTAAAACAAAAAGCTTTGTTAATATTTTTCTCTATTAATCAAAGCTTCATTATACATTATAATACATTTTATTTATCTTTATATATTAATCATAATTTTTAAACTTTTATTTTTGATATAAGTGAAACTTCTCTTCATCATACCCTGCAAACATAACTAGTCCAACAACTTTTATTACTTCAATTAATTTTTTCATTAATAATCAGCTCCTATTTTGTCTTTCGTTATGCTTTTATTATAATAATTATAAAATTAAATTCATATTTAAATTAATTACATTTACCTTACAGTATTGTAACTGTTCCTAAATTTATTATTAATAAAAATAATAAAGCAGAAGCTTCCTTTGATTTTTTAACTTCTAAATATGAAATATTATAACTATATTCATCAATTTTTGATATAATATTACGAAGAATATAAAAGGAGGATAGTTAATGAATATAATTGTTTGTTTAGATGATAAAAATGGCCTTATGTTTAATAAAAGAAGACAAAGCCAGGATAAAGTTCTTAGGGCTAATATAAAAGAACTTATAAAAAATCAAAATCTTTTTATGAATGAATACTCTTATAAACTATATAAAGATATTGATGATGGCAATATAAAAGTCTGTGAAAACTTTTTAAATGAATGTCACGGCACTGATTTTTGTTTAATAGAAAACACAGAAGTAAAAAATTATATAAATAATATAAATACTATAGTTGTTTATAAATGGAATCGGCTTTATCCATCAGATTTCTATTTTGATATTGATTTAAGCACTAACTCATGGGAGTTGCTTGAAGTAGAAGAATTTCAAGGATCATCTCATGAAAAAATAACAAAAGAAACTTATAGGAGAATATACTAATGAAAAATATATTTAAATTAAAAAAATCACTACTTATGACTTTAGGAGTTTTAGTGTGCGTATTTGGATTTATTAGTTGCTCTTCAACTAATATTTCTTCTGCAAACAATAGTGGACAAGCAACTGAAAACTCTAACTCTAATAATATACTTTTAACTAACCCAAATGAAAACAATGCTGATACTAATATAAGTATTTCTGATATTCCAGAATACTCTGGAGAAGACTATATAATATTAAATAATAATGTACCTAATTTTTCTGAATCTGATTTAACAACTACTTCTTTTGAAGAATATAGTCCATTAGATAGCTTAGGAAGATGTGGTGTTGCATATTCTAATATAGGAACAGATATAATGCCAACAGAAAAAAGAGAATCTATTAGTTCTGTTAAGCCAAGTGGTTGGCAATCAGTAAAATATGATATTGTTGAAGGAAAATATCTTTATAATAGATCTCACTTAATTGGTTATCAATTAACTGCTGAAAATGCAAATGATAGAAACTTAATTACTGGTACAAGATATTTCAATGCAACATTAATGTTACCATATGAAAACATGGTAGCTGACTATATAAAAGAAACAAATAATCACGTTTTATATAAAGTAACACCTGTATTTGAAGGAAATAATCTTATTGCAACTGGTGTTCAAATGGAAGCAAAATCTGTAGAAGATAATGGTGAAGGAATTGAATTTAATGTATTTGTATATAATGTTCAACCTGGAATTACAATAGATTATGCAACTGGTAATAGCGCACTTAGTGGTGAAGAAATAGTTAAAACTGAATCATCTTATAATAATACAACTAATTCTACTACTAACTCAAATAGCACTAATACTACCACTACTACTAATTCTACTGCTTCAAATAATAACTCAACTAATAATTCAAATAATACTACTTCTTCTACTGAAAAAACTGTAATAAGAGGAAACTCAAAATCAAAAATCTACCACTGTCCTGGTCAAAAAGATTATGAAAACATGTCAGATTCTAAATATCTTGTTAACTTCAATAGTGAACAAGAAGCCATTGATGCAGGATATAGAAAGGCTTCTAGATAGTTTTTAATTATATCTATAAAAAATAAATACTTAACATTTAGAAGTAAAAGAAATATTAACTTTAGTTAATATAACAAAGGTCTTAATAAATTTTTTGATTTATTAAGACCTTTACTTTATTTTAAATTACAAAAATAATTCAAAATTTAAATAGAACTAATATGAAAACTGACTATTATATAAATCATAATAGAATCCCTTCTTTTCTAAAAGCTCCTTATGATTTCCTTGTTCTATTATATTTCCTTTATTCATTACTAATATCTTATCAGCATTAACAATAGTTGAAAGTCTATGAGCAATAACAAAGCTAGTTCTTCCTTCCATAAGCTTTAAAAATGCCCTTTGTATTCTAACTTCTGTTAAAGTATCAATAGAACTTGTAGCTTCATCTAATATAAGAATTTTAGGCTGTGCAAGCATTACTCTAGCTATAGTTAATAATTGTCTTTGCCCAGCTGATAAATCTTCATCATTTATTATAGTATCATATCCATTCTTTAACCTTTTAATAAAAGAATGTGCATGAGCTGCTTTTGCAGCATTAATTATTTCTTCTTCTGTTGCATCTGGTTTTCCATAGGCAATATTTTCTTTTACTGTACTATTAAAAAGCCACGGATCTTGAAGTACCATACCAAAATTCTTTCTTAAACTATCTCTTGTTATACTCTTAATATTAGTACCATCTATATATATTGCACCTTTGTCTATATCATAAAATCTCATTAATAAATTAACTAATGTAGTTTTTCCACATCCAGTTGGACCAACAATAGCCACTGTTTCACCAGCCTTAGCTTCAAAAGAGAAGTTTTCTATTAAGGAAGTATTTTTATCATAAGAAAAATATACATTCTCAATTTTTACATTCCCCATGCAGTTGTTTAACTCTATAGCATCATTTTTATCTGGCGCTTCTGGTTTTTCATCTATTATATTAAATATACGAGTTAATGAAGCAAAGGCAGTTTGAATCTGAGATGTTATTCCTGATATTTCATTAAATGGCTTTGCAAATTGAGCTGAATATATTAAAAAACTCGAAACTATTCCAACAGAAACTCCTTCCTTTATAGCTAAAATTCCACCAACAAGCCCAACAGCTATATAAGATATATTGTTTATAAACCTTGTACTTGGATTAATAAGTGCTGAAGCAAACATGGCATTTGTAGCAGTTGTACAAAGGTTATCTGAAATTTTTTCAAATTGTTCCATAGCTGTTTTTTCCCTATGAAATGCTTTTACAATTTTTTGATTACCAACTATTTCTGATACAAATGAAGATAATTCTCCAACTGATTGCTGTTGCTTTAAAAATGATTTTTGGCTAAATTTACTTATCATTGAAGCAATAAAAAAACATATAGGTGTTACCACTAATATAGCTAAAGTAATTTTAACATTTAAATATAGCATACATATAAGTGCTGTAATTACAGTAACTGCCCCTGAAAATACATTAGTTATTGATACTGCTAAAGCATCACTAACATTATCTAAATCATTAGTAAAACGACTAATTATATCCCCATGTGGATTATGATCATAATAAGCTAATGGTTGCTTATTCAAACTTTCAAAGGTATCTCTTCTCATATCTCTAACTATTAAATATGAAACTTTATTTGCATATCTTGATATAAACCATTGAAATATAGCTGAAATTAAATAAATAAATCCAAGAGCTATTAATATTATCATTAAACCTTCAAAATTAACATTACCTATTCCACCAATTTCGTCTATTGCCAATCCACTTAAGTATGTTGCAACAACTACTCCAATATTAGTAATAAAAGCACATAAAATTGCTAGTATAACTTGAACTTTATATTTATTTGCATATGTTAATACTCTTTTAAAATTACTCATAAGTACTCTCCCCCTTTACTTAACTTGAGATTCATATATTTCCTTATAAGTAGGACAATTTCCTAATAACTCTTCATGAGTTCCAAGTCCCATACATTTTCCATCATCTAATACTAAAATTTTATCTGCTGAGATTATTGAACTAATTCTTTGAGAAATTATTATTGTAGTAGTATCTTTTAAATTTTCCTTTAAAGATTCTCTAAGCTTTTTATCAGTTGCATAATCTAAAGCACTTAAACTATCATCTAAAATAATTAATGAAGGTTTTTTAACTAAAGCTCTTGCAATAGCTAAACGTTGCTTTTGTCCACCAGAAAAATTCTTTCCTCCCTCATAAATAATAGAATCTATACCTTCTTGCATTTTACTAACAAAGTCATAGGCTTGAGCAGCTTTTAATGCCTCTATTATTTCTTCATTAGTTGCATCTTCTTTTCCCCACTTAATATTTTCACTTATTGTACCTGTAAATAATACTGATTTTTGAGGTACTATACCAATTTCCTCATGTAGAGAATTTTGTGATATTTTTCTTACATCTTTACCTTTAAATAATACTTTACCTTTTGTTGTATCATAAAATCTTGGTATTAAATTTGCCACAGTAGATTTACCACTACCAGTTGTCCCAACTATACCAAAGACTTCTCCTTTTTTAATTGAAAATGATAAGTTTGATAAAACTTCTTCTGAGTTATATTTAAAAGTTACATTATCAAAAGTTACTATTTCTTTATCAATTATTGATTCTTCCGAAATATCTTCTAAACATTCTTCATCTTTAATACTTGGTACATATTCTAATACTTCATTTATTCTTACTGAAGAAGCAGAAGCCTTAGTAAATGTAACTAATAAATTTGCAACTACTATTAAAGCTAATAAAACTTGTGTTATATAATTTATTAAAACAACAATATCCCCTTGAGTTAATGTTCCTATATTTACATTAATTCCACCTACATAAAGTAAAACTATAATTCCTACATTCATTATAAGTGAAGTTATAGGATTCATTAAAGCAGATAAATTTGTAACTTTTATATATGCTTTAGATACCTCTTCTGTTGCATCCTTTATACGTTCACTCTCATTTTCATGTCTTGCAAAAGCCCTAATAACACGAACTCCAGTTAAATTTTCTTTAAGAACATGACCTAAATTGTCCATTTTTCCTTGAGCATTTTTATATAATGGTATAGTTCTTTTCATAATTATAGCTATTACTAAAATAAATATTGGAATTAAAATTAAAAATATTAATGACATTTTTGGTGCTATATATATTGACATTACTATTGCACCAATACATAAAAAGGGTGCTCTACTTACAAGTCTAATTAACATAGCAACTGCTAAAACTACTTGATTTACGTCATTGGTCATTCTATTTATCAGTGTAGAATTACCAAACCTATCTATATCTGCATAAGAAAATAAAGATATTTTTCTTAATAACTCTTTTCTAATATCATTACCAACATTTTGACATGTGTAAGAAGCATAATATTGACATAAAGAAGCTGATGCTAATCCTATACTTATTATCACAAACATTATTAAAGCCATTTTCCCTATATATGGCATATCCTTATTTACTATTCCAATATCTATTATTTTCCCCATAAAAATAGGTAATAATAGCTCTAAAATAGCTTCAAACAATTTGGCACCTGAACCTATTACTGTTTCTTTTATATATGGTTTAAGAAAATTCCTTAGCTTAAACATCCTATATTCATCCTCCCATCTCATATTATTTTTATATTCTACTCTATAAATCATTATAATAAACCTGCCTAATAAGTAAAGTTTTTAATTATTTTTCTTATATAAAAAAATAGCTTTTTTATCATATTTTAATTTAATTTTAACATTTTATATTGTTTAACAATATTTTACTAAACTTTTAATAATTGAAAATAACTACATATTAACAATAGTATAATTTGAAAATATTTTAAATAAAATTTCATCATTTCTTAACACATTGTTTTTATATGGTATTAGATGTATAATCTAGCACAATATAATAATATATACTTTTGTGAAAAGGAAGTTGAATATGGAGTCGATTAATAAAAAAAATAATATTTCTAAATTAACCTTGGCTGGAGCTTTAATAACATTAGGTGTAGTTTATGGGGATATAGGAACATCTCCGCTTTATGTAATGAGATCTGTAATACATAATAATGGTGGTCTACAAAGTGTTTCTGAAGATTTTATTCTTGGAACTTTATCTTTAGTATTTTGGACTCTTACTATTTTAACAACAATAAAATATGTATTAATAACATTAAAAGCAGATAATAAAGGAGAAGGCGGAATTTTTTCTCTTTTTACTTTAGTTCGTAAACAATCTAAATGGCTTATTATTCCTGCTATGATTGGTGGTTCTGCTTTACTTGCCGATGGTATGCTTACACCTGCCGTAACAGTAACTTCGGCTGTTGAAGGTTTACAATTAATTCCTAGCTTTAATACTTTATTTGGTGATAATCAAAATAATATTGTTATAATTGTAATTTGCATTATAACTATTCTTTTCTTTATTCAGCATTTTGGAACTGATTTTATAGGTAAATTATTTGGTCCAATTATGCTACTTTGGTTTTGCTCACTTGCATTCTTTGGTATTATCAACCTTTGTAATGATTTGACTTTATTACGTGCATTTTCACCACATTATGCAATAAAAGTTCTTTTTAGTGATGAAAATAAGTTAGGATTTTTTATTTTGGGAGGTATATTCCTATCATCAACAGGTGCTGAAGCTCTTTATTCAGATCTTGGACATGTTGGGAAAAAAAATATATATTTAACATGGCCTTTCGTTAAAATATGTCTATTAATAAATTATTTTGGACAAGGCTCATGGATATTAGCAGCAAAAAATAATCCAGCTCTCCATGCTATAAAAGATTTAAACCCATTTTACCAAATGATACCTAAACCACTTTTAATGTTTGGTATAATAATTTCAACATTAGCTGCAATTATTGCTTCGCAAGCATTGATTTCAGGTTCTTTTACACTTGTTTCTGAAGCAATTAAATTAAATTTATTTCCTAGACTTCATACATTATACCCATCTCACTCTAAGGGACAATTATATATCCCTTCAATAAATAGAATATTATGGGTTGTTTGTATAGGAATAGTACTTTACTTTAAAAGCTCTGAAAATATGGAAGCAGCTTATGGACTTGCAATTACAGTTACAATGCTAATGACTTCAATCTTATTATTTAACTATTTATTAAAGAAAAAAATACCTTTTATTATTTCTTTAACTATTTTTATTTTCTTTGCTACATTTGAATTTTCATTCTTTATTGCAAATGTAGTTAAATTTACACATGGAGGATTTGTTGCTGTATTAATTGCTTTTATTATTTTATCAGTTATGTATATTTGGATTAAAAGCTATTATATTAAGATGGGATTATTAGAAAATGTCAGAATATCTGATTATAAAGAACAATTAAATAATTTACGCAAAGATGATGCTAGACCAAAGTTTGCAACAAATCTTGTTTATTTAACTAATAGTTATTCTAGTAAAAAGGTAGAAAAAAAGATAATGTATTCTATTCTAGATAAAAGACCTAAAAAAGCTGATGTTTATTGGTTCGTTCATATCTCTGTTACAGATGAGCCTTATCAAGCTGATTATACAGTAGATACATTTGGAACATCTTATATTGTAAGAGTTCAACTTAATCTTGGATTTAGAGTAGAGCAAAACTTAAATGTTTTCTTACGTCAAATTTCAACTGAGTTAGTTGAGAGCGGAGAAATTGAACTTCAATCTAGAACTTATACAACAATAAAAAATAGAATAGTTGGAGATTTTCGTTTTATCTTAATTCAAGAACAACTTTCACAAGAATCAAAGTTAAATCTTTGGGAATCAATTATACTTAAGCTTAATTTATTTATTAAGAAATTTACAGTTTCACCATCAAAATGGTTTGGACTTGATACTAGTGATGTTTATATTGAAAAAGTTCCCCTATTTTTAGGACATAGTAATCCTACTATTTTAAAAAGAAAATACCCAACTCATAAAAGAAACAGTAAAATTTAAAATTTAAATAATGAGAGTAGATAGATTTGTTTTTACAAAAATCTATCTACTCTCAATCTCTTACTAATTATTCCAAATCTATTCCAACTAATATTGAGTCTATCTTTTCTTTAGCACTTTTTATAGCATTTTTTCTTTCTTCTTCACTTGTACCTGTTCCATCTACCTTAAGTTCTTGAACATTTTTAATTCCAATAAACTTCATTATTTTTGCTACATAATTTTCTCCCTTATCCATTATAGGATCTAATATCCAAGGTATATTTCCACCTGCAGACTCTATATATACTAACGCTCTACTCTTATCATTTAGTAATCCCTTTGGTCTTTTTCCTTTTTCAAAAGAAATAGTTTTATCTGCTTGAACTATGCAATCAATATATTCCTTCAATGGTGCCGGAAATGATAAACTCCACATTGGAGCTGCTATTACATACATTTGTGCACTTATAAATTGATCACATAATTCTCTTATTTTTCTTATTTCTTTCTGATCCTTTTCAGGTAACTTCTTCGCATCTTCCTCACTAATTACGCAATTTCTATCTTTAAAATATTGATATTCTAATCTTGGTATGTGCTCCTTATATAAATCTATTTCTTCTACTTCAAAGTCACTATACTTTTCTAAAAATCTATTAATAAAAGTTCTTGCTACAGTTTTAGAAGATGACAACTCTTCTGGTTTTGAATTGACACTTATATACAATAATTTTTTCTTCATACTATACACCTCTTTTCTTTAATATTATTTACTTTTTATATAAATTTAATAACTAAAAAATCCTACAGTAAAATTACTGCAGGATTTTTTATTATTAATATAACTTGTACTCTATTTAAATCATGCTCCCATTCCTATTATCATTCCAACAATATAAGGTACAAGCCATACTATCCAAACAATAATACTAAACTTATGGAACTTAGCTTTTTGCTCCTCATTATTTTTATATAATACCCAAGTTGCCCACACAGCATGAAATAACATTAAAACAATTGCTAAAACCCCTGTTACTCCATGAATCATTTGACTTGTAGTTCCTATTGATTCTATACCTGATTTTGCTATTTTAGACATTGTTAATGTACCTGTTGTATCACACAATAATCCTAACCAAAATATTATGACATGTTTTTTGTTTAAAGTTTTTGATTTTCTTTCTCCAAAAACTCCAATTGTATAAAATAATAATGCTAGCGTTATAGTAATTATTGCAAATATTAACATTCCATTCATTTTCCTCATCCTCCAATAATATTAAAATAAATTATCTAATTCATTTTTATTTTATCTCTTAAATAGGTTAAATTTTTCTTTAACTCTATAATTTCTTCTTCTGTAAAGTTTTTAAATATATTATCAAAACTATCATTTATAGTTTTTCTAAATTCTTTAGCAAATTCTTCTCCCTTATACGAGAAAGTAATATAAGTATTTCTTTTATCTTCATCATTTTTAATTTTTTTAATATAACCCATACTTTCCATTCTTGAAACTATTCCAGAAACTGTTCCTTTTGCTAAAGACATTTCCTCACACAACTTAGATACAGTGACTTGTCCCCTATGAGCAATTAATTTAATTATCATTATTTGTTGATGTGTTAATCCACTTTCCTTTAAACTTTCACTAACTATCCCCATAGTATTAGAATATATTTCTTTTATAAGCATAGCTATTTCAAATGAATCATAACCTTTCATATAATTCACCTCCAACATTACATACTATATTTAGCTTTAGTTTCTTCAAATTTTATTGAACTTATTAAAAATGTTAAACCAGCTAAAAATAACGCTGCCCCTAGTCCCATATAAAAGTTTCCTAATAACGTAGGATTTAATACCCCAAGATTTCTTATGACTATTCCAAATGTCATCATGCATCCCATTACTATATATCCCTTTACATCAAAAAATGAAAATATAAATTGCTTCTCTAATTTACTATTTATAATTCTCTTAGTATGCTTTATAAGTATTTTTTTAAATATAAAATTAAAGAATATATAAAATATAGTGATTGAAAAAACTATACTTATAAATATATTACCTTTATTTAGTAGAACATCTCCTCTTCCTATTGTAAATACTCTTAATCCTGCAAATCCCCATACCAAACCTGCTACAAGCAACAACACTCTTTTACTAACAGCTAATAAGCCACTTTTAGATTTTTCCATTTATACTCTCTCCTTAATTTAGTTTGTATGCAAACTTTTTAGTTACTATGCAAACTATTATACAACTATTATTTATCATGTCAATAATAAATTAACTATCTATCTCTTTTATTTTTTAATTTATCTGAAGCATCAAATAAAAAAATAGCCTTATCCAAACAAAAAGAATGGTTAAGGCTACACATATTTGCTTCTAAAAATATTAAATATATTTATTTTTATAAATTATCTCTTAATTATTTTACTTTCATAAGCACTTAAACAAATTCCATTAAACTCTTTTTTTAATGCTGTATGATTCATGATAAAATAATATTCTTCATTATTTACTTTTCTTTTAACAACTTCTATGCCATCTTCAGATTCAAGAACCTCTATATTTGCTTCTGATAATACTTTTTTAGCTATTATATTCATAATATTATCGTCTACACCAGTACCAATATAATAAACCTCTCCATCACCATACTTATTTAATGTTATAGCTGATAATTCATTAAAAAATTCATCATCATACATGAATAAGCTTTCTGCTGTAGTAGTTTTTAACATATCCCTAAATACAGTTCCACTACCTTCGATGCCCGTAAACTCATCTCTTCCCTTAACTTTAACATCTTGACCTTCTTGAAGAGATTCTACTTCTTCCACAAAACCACCAATTAACTCATTATAAAAACTTGGATTTAATTCTCCTAATGTTAAATTATTATAGTAATCTTTAACTGCAGTTCTAAAGCTAAATACTACTTTACCACCATTCTTAACAAATTCTTTAATTCTTTTTTGAACTTCAGGCTTAAATACAATCATTATTGGTATTAATAAAACTTTATATTCATTAAAATCTACATATGATGGAATAACATCTATATTAATGTTATTTTCATAAAAAGGTCTATACAATCTATATACTTCTTTTTTATAATCCATTAAGAAACTTTGCCTTTGAATTCTAAAGGATGCCATAGATTCATAATCATAAATAACTGCTACCTCTGATTTTATTTCACTATTTATAACATGTTCATTTTCTTTCATATCTTTAAAGAACTCTTGAACTTCATAAAACTTTCTTCTTTTTCTATTATCTTGATCTATTATTCCATAACAATATTGCTCTGCACCTTTAGTTGCTCCTCTATATCTAAAATACATAAGAGAATTACATCCATGAGCCATTGCTTGATATGACCACATTTTAGCCTGATTTGGTCTTGGAAGATACCCTATAACATCATGTCCTTGAGCTCCCATTATAGCTTCTGTAATCCAGAAGTTTTGTCTTTTAGCACCTCTCATGAAATCTAAACCACAAGCAATTTCATGTGGAGGAATTGGCTCCTTTTGACCACCCCATACTGGATAATTATTATAAGCAACTACATCGATATGTTTTGCCACCTTTGAAAAATCAAAGCTTTTGTCAAAATATCCTCCAGAAAAATCATGAATTATTACTGAATCTTCTCCTAATATTTCCTTTAATATTTCAACTTGAAACTTTGCATAATTTTCAACACTTAAACTTCTAAATCTTTCCCATTCCATCCTAAGACTTGGATTATGTGTTGTTATTGTCTTTGCTGGAATTGGTATTTCTTCAAAATCGTTATAAGTTTGAGACCAAAACCTAGTGCCCCAAATTTCATTTAATTTATCTATATCATTATTATAAGTTTTTCTTAAATATTCTCTAAATGTTTTCTTACATTCATTACAATAACATACATCACTACCCTCATGTCCAAATTCATTATCTATTTGCCATGCTACTATAGCCTCTTCCTCCTTAAAATGATTTGCAAGTTCTCTAATTATTGTTTCACTATATTTATAATATGTTTTACTATTAAAGCAGTATTGTCTTCTCCCTCCAAAAACTCTCTTAGTATTGTCTTCAAACTCACCTAAAACATCTGGATGTTTTTTTGCAAGCCATGCTGGCATTGTTGCCGTTGGGGTACCAAATATAACCTTTAATCCTTTTTTCTTAGCTCCATTTATTACATGATCAAAATATGAAAAATCAAATTTACCTTCTTTACTCTCCATCATGTGCCATGCAAATTCACCTATTCTTATTACATTGCTTCCTAATTCTATAATATTATTTAAATCTTCTTCTAACATATCTTCATTCCAGTGCTCTGGATAATAATCAACACCTAAAAACATTTTACCTCTTCCTTTTTACTGTAAATTTTACTAAAATATTATATCAGATTTATTTTTGTATTAATATATTTTTTAAATAAAAATGACAAATTGAGAGTTTAACCTTCAATTTGTCATTTATTAAAACGTTGCTAATAATTATTTATAAGATTTAAACAACTTCTAATTCAAATTCTCTCTTCTTATTTAACTCATCCATTATTTTTTCTTGATATTCACCATGTAACTTATATCCTTTAACATAAATGAAGAATCCTAATAATGTTATTACTGAAGGCACCGCTACCATAAGTATTCTCATACCTAATATTGTTCCTGCTGTTTGTGTTATATTTGGAACATATCCTACTATTGTTAATCCAACACCTATTAACCACCCTGATACAGCTGATGCAGTTTTAACTAACAATGTTTGGAAAGAAGCTATTATACTTTCATTTCTTGAACCAAATCTTACTTCACCATAATCTATAACATCTGCAAGCATAACTGTTGTAGCTCCTAAAGTAAATCCTGAACCTAACTTAAGTATTATTCCTGATAAAGCTATAAGCGCTGCATTTCCTGGTACAAAAATTCCTGCAAATAATAGTATTATTAAACCTACTGCTGGTAAGTAACAAGCTAATCTAAATACACCTTTTTTGCTCATTCTTTTTGAAAGCATTGGGAAAAGCATAAGTGCTGCTATTTCAGCTAATCCAGCAAATGCTGTAAATACTTGATACATATTTTCATTTCCAACAACATACTTGAAATAGTAAATTGACATTCCTCCTGATAATTGAGCCACTAAGTTATATGCAAGTACTACTCCTATAAATACCATAAGTTGATCATTTTCTTTTATAACTTTAACCGCTCTCTTTAAACTTGTCTTCTCCGGTTTTTCATTTACCTCTGCTGCCTTACAACTACTATCTTTAACGTTTACAACAGTTATAATAGAAGTTATCGCAAAAATTATTGCTATTATTATTGCAAAGGATCCATATCCCTTAGTTTGATTTCCATTTCCTAAGGTATTAACTATTGAAAGTCCAAATGCCCCCATTATTAACCATGCACAACTTGCAAATATTCTTGGTATAACTGACATCTGAGCTCTTTCTTCATTAGTTTTAGATAAAGAAGGTAACATTGACCAATAAGGAATATCCATTACTGTATAAGTCATTCCCCATAATATATACATAACTGAATAATAAGCATATAATGAAGTTCCACTTAATCCATCTGGTTTTTTAAATAAAAATACTAATACTATAGCATTAATTAATGTTCCAATTAAAATCCAAGGTCTAAACTTACCCCATTTTGTATTTGTATTATCAACAATCATCCCCATCATAGGGTCATTAATGGCATCCCATAATCTAGCTACTAAGAATAAACTTCCAACGAAAGCAGGAGCTAGTCCAACTAAATCTGTAAAATAAATCATTAGGTAACTAGATACTATTGCATAACATAAATCCTTTCCTAATGCACCAATCCCAAAAGAATACTTTTCTTTAAATGATAATCCCATAATTCTCTCCCTCCAAATACTACATATGTTTTCGCTTATTTTTGTAATTGTTTTCACACTTCATGTTTATATATTAACATATAAGAAAAGGTTTTACAAGTATTTTTACTGTAAAATTTAATATTTTTTTACTAAGTTTTACCCACTAATTTCATTATACATTTCAAAACTATCAATTTATCGCCTAATTTATCTATCTCATCAGCACTGTAAAATATATAAAAATAGATTATTAAACCCTAAAGAACCTATAATTCTACGTTTGTATTTAATAATCTATTTTAAAATAATATTTATTTAAATTTTATTAACCTTTATAATCTCACTAGAGTAATCCCCATATAACTTAATATCTAACCCTCTATTCATTAGATAACTTCCACTTTTAATTATTTCTCTATTATCAATTTTTATTAAATACTTAGAATCACATTCTAACCCTCTAAGTTTAACTGTTATACCTCTATGCCCAATCACACTTTGAGGTAAGAATACAAACAATAAACTTTCATTTTCTTTATTATATTGATAAACACTATAATTATTTTTTGATGTATTTTCTAATCTATAGAAATCTCCTTCTTGGATAATATGTCTTATTTGTTTATATTCTTCTATTAATTCTTGTGATAATTCTATTTCATCCTTATTAAAATTTAATATATTACAGCCAATACCTAAAGTTCCCATCATAGCACTATGATACCTAAATCTTAACGGTATAAACCTTTTTGATAGGAAATTTGGACAATCTGTAACCCAGGCTCTCATGGCCTTAATTGGGTATATATACGAATAACTATCTTGAACAAATAGTCTATCATAAGCATCCGTATTATCACTTGTCCAGAAATCATCAAAAATACTTAAAATACCATAATCAATTCTTCCTCCACCAGATGCACAAGCTTCAAATAATACATTGGGATGTTTAAGTTTTAATTCTCTTACAATATCATAAACTCCTTCTATATGCTTGTACCAAATATCTTTTTCTACTGCTGTTTGTGATATCGGCCTATTGGCATCCCACTTAATATAATCAATATCATAAGTTGATAACAAGTTATCTAGCATATTATAAATAAATCCTTTTACTTCTTTTTTAGTTACATTTAATACATATTGTCCCCTTGATGTATCACTTTCTCTAGTTTCAAAATGATATATCCAATCCGGATGCTCCTTATAAAGCTGTGATAACGGATTTACCATTTCTGGCTCAACCCATATTCCGAACATCATATCCATTTCCTTAACCTTTTTAATTAATGGATCTAATCCCTCAGGGAATTTATCTCTATTTACATACCAATCCCCTAAACCATTATCTATTCCGTGTCTTTCTCCAAACCATCCATCATCTACTACAAATAATTCAGCCCCTATTTCCTTAGCTTTTTCAGCAAGTTTTATTTGTTCATCACAACTTACCTTAAACTCAGTTGCTTCCCATGAATTATATAATACTGGTCTTAATTCCTTTCTTAATATATTATCTTTTGCAAAATTATGAAGGTTATGAGTCATAGTTTCAAAACCTGAATCACTATATCCTACTATAATTGCAGGAGTAACAAACTCCTCTTTTGGTTTAAGCTCCATTAGAAAATCATGTGAGTTTATTCCCATTTGAACTAACGTTTCACCATATTGAGTTTGCTCTATTATTCCACTAAAATTTCCACTTAACTTTAAAGCTCCAAAGAATACCTCACCTGTAGTTTCAGTAGCATCCTTATCTAATATAAAATAAGGATTATGGTTATGAGTTGATATTCCTCTTCTATTTTCTATAACAATCTTTCCATAATTAACTTTTTGAATAAATCTTTGTTGTTCTGCTCCCCAATGACCATGAACATTTGAAAAATTTAGACCTTCATAAGGAATATGAAATTGTCCACTATGTATTTTTTCAATTTCAATAATATCATTAGAATTATTTTTAATAGTTACATATCTTTCTATTAAATCATACTGCTCATAAACTTTATAGTGAAGATTAATATTAAAATCATAGTAAGAATCTTTTAACTTTATTGTTAATTCATCACCATTAATATCATATCCCATATATTCATAAACTAATTCTCTACTTCTATCTGAAAATATAACTTTCAAACAATGCTCTTTATATCTTAAACTACCGTATACAGGATACTCCTCCCTAGTTATTTCATACACTGGATCATTTGTCGATACTTCATTTAATATAGGCATATCAAAATCTTCAACATTTTCAATTTTACTTCCCCAATATAAATTTCTTAATAACCCTTCACTATCTACCCCAAATACATATGAAATATTTTTACTTTGAAGGCTAAATATATTTTCTGATTTATTGATTAAAATTCCCATAACTCTACTAACTCCTCTTACTATAATATTTTTAGATAACGTTTTCTTATAAACATTATAATATATTTACAGTAAAAATTTCAATATTTTTAGTAAAATTTATTTTAAAAACTCTTTTATTATTTTTAGATACTCTAATAATATTTCATCATTTTCACCAAATATCTCATGTTTAGCATTTTCAAATCTTACTTTTTTACACTTCCTAGCTCTTTCACAAAATTTATTTTGTCCTCTATCTTTTACAAATGTATCCTTTCCAGCTTGAAATAGTAATATAGGTATATTTATTTTTTGAACATTTTCCTTTTTTATTATTTTGTCACTAGCTTTTAAGGATTGAAATATCCATTTAAATGATCCACCTGACCTCTGTATTTCTTCATTACTTTTTAGTTCTTCCAAATGATTTTCATATCTATACTTATTACTTGTACCAGCACCTTCTAAATCATATTTTCCATCAAAAGGACCTTGTCCAAATAAATAATTATTTCCATTTCCAACAGCTATATATACACTACTTATTATATAAGAAACCCATTTAGGAAGATCTCCTGTTTTTATTTCCATCATAGGTGCACTTAAAATAGCCTTTTTAAAATATACACTATATTCTTCTAAAAACATAGTTCCTATAGCTCCTCCCATAGAATGTGCATATAGGTATAAATCACTATCTTTTTTAGCTACTATTCTATCTAAAAATATTTTTAAATCCTCTACATAATATATGAATTTATCTATATTAACTTGGCTTTTATGAATATTGCTTAAAGAACCTGATCTTCCATGCCCCCTATGCTCAATTGCATAAACTGAATATCCCATTTCTGTAAAGTAATAAATCATCTCCGTAAACTTATCTATACATTCTGAAAATCCATGTAATATTACTATTCTTCCTTTTTCATTTTCTATACTATATTTCTCGTAATATATATTTGCACTATTTTTTCCTGAAAAATATCCTGCTTCTTTTATTTTTCTCAATTTTTCTCTTATATCTTCTACTATTTTTTTATTACAACCATAATTGTAAATAAACTTATTACTTTTCTCATTCATATTCTTTCTCCCCTATATTTGATCTTTGTTTTTAATATATATAATATCTTATTTATATTTTACTTGCAAATTTACTAGTAAAAAAATTTAAAGAGAATACTTTAATTTCTTAAAAGTACTCCCTTTATTAAGGCTTTATATTATATTTTTCTTACACTATCTCTCAATATAAATTCGCTAGGTATTATAACTTTTTTCGCATAATTTCTTCCCTTTAATTTTTCAAGCATAAGATTTACAGCAACTTCTCCTAAATACTCTATATGTACCCTTATAGCTGTTAATGGTGGGTTTGTATATTGAGATATTATTGTATCATTAAATCCTATTATACTTATATCCTTAGGAACCTTTATGTTTCTTTCATATAACCCTTTAATTACACCACTTGCAATAGCATCATTAGCTGTAAAAAATGCTGTTGGCATCTCTTTTTTACTATCAATATAATTTATTATAGCTCTATGTCCTCCTTCTGCTGTCATATCACTATTTATTATATATTCCTCTTTTAATAAATTATTACCATTCATATATTCATAGAAATACTTTAATCTATCATCAAAACTTGGAAGTTTATTATCACCCAATGTATATTTTTCTCCGATAAAACCAATATCTTTATGCCCAAGTTTAATAAAATATTCTAATCCTTGTTTTACCCCTAGCTTATAATTAACTTTTACACTATCATACAATTCATCGTTTGGTGCAGAATCTATAAACACTATATTTTCTGTTCTATCTGATAATTTTTCTACTTCTTCTGAAGTAAACTTTCCTATAGCAATAATACCTTGTAATTCTACATCTTCAAGAACTTCATAATCATTATCCTTTTTAAAAAGTCTAACTAACTTTATATCATTTTCAAAAGCTTTTTTTTCTACTATATTTCTTAAAAGCAAATAATAAGGGTCTTGTAATTGTTTGACTACATCATACATCTCTACAATCCCTATAGTAGCAATTCTTTTAGCTGTATTTTTATTTTTTCTCTGCTTTGCTGTTTTATAATTTAACTCATCTGCTACCTTGAATATTTGCTCTTTAGTTTCATCTGCTACTAAAATTCCACTATCATTATTTAAAACCCTAGAAACGGTTGCTAAAGATACCCCTACTTTATCCGCAATTTCTTTTAACGTAGCCATTCTTATCCTTCACCTCTATATACATCTAAATTTATACATATAATTATTATTATAATATAACTTATTTTAAGTTTATAGTAGTATATTAAAAGAAATTTATCAAAACTACCATATAAAAAATACGCTAAAATACTAATAAATTTTATTACATTTCAACGTATTTTTATAATTCATAAAATATTATATTTAAGTTGCAGTATTTTCAATTTCTTTAGTAATCTCTATACTTTCCTTACTTGAAATTTTAAATTCCTTTTTCATCTTTTTTAATACACTTATATATCCAGGTATCAAAAATGCATCTGCACATATCCATGCAATTGGACTAGCTAGGCATACTGCAGTAAATCCAAATATAGGAACTAAAACAAATCCACATACTGTTCTAGCTACCATTTCACATACTCCAGCACATATTGCAAATGTTGAGTATCCCATTCCTTGAATAGTAAATCTTACTACATTTACAAAACACAATGGAATATAAAATGCTGCTGTAATTATTAACTGTTTACTCACCATTGAAAGTAACTCTGTTTGATTTCTATCTACAAAAAGTAAAGCTATAGTTTTTCCAAATAAAATAGATATTACAAAAGCAATTATAGAATATACAGATCCTATTATTATACTCTTTTTAATCCCTTCATTTACACGATCTAATTTTTTTGCACCAACATTTTGACCTGCATATGTGGCCATTGTAGATCCTAATGCATCAAATGGACAACTTAAAAACATAGATATCTTATTTCCTGCAGTTACTGTTGCAACAACTAGTGAACCTAATCCATTTACTGCTGTTTGAAGTATTACACTTCCTATTGCTGTTATAGAATACTGTAGCCCCATAGGTATTCCCATGTAACATAATCTTCTCATGCAATGTCCATTAACCTTAAGTTCATCCTTTTCAAACTTAAGAATACTATATCTTTTTTTCATAAATATCAAACAGCATATACCTGATACAGCTTGTGATATAACAGTTGCCCAAGCAGCTCCAGCCACTCCCATTTTAAAAATAATTATAAATGCTAAATCTAAAACAATATTAATTATTGATGACATAATTAAAAATATAAGTGGTGTTTTACTATCTCCAAATGAACGTATTATTCCAGCTAATAAATTATATAAATAAGTAACTGGTATTCCCAAAAATATAACGAAAATATAACTATATGCACCCTCCATTATATCATCAGGTGTATTCATCCACCCTAAAATTTTTCTACAAAGCAAACATACTATTATAGTCATAGCAATTGAAAATATGGCTGATAATATTGCACTATTAAAAACATATTTACGTAAAAGTTTATAATTACGTGCTCCAAATTTTTGTGCTACAGGTATTGCAAATCCATTGCAAACGCCCATACAAAAACCAATTATCATAAAGCTTATTGACCCAGTTGAACCTACTTCTGCTAAAGCAGTAACCCCTAAGTACTTACCAACAATAATTGTATCTACCATACTATAGAACTGTTGAAATAGCATTCCAAATAATAGTGGAATTGAAAACCCTAAAATTAGTTTGAATACATTACCTTGTGTTAAGTCTTTTACCTTATTCTTCTCCATACCTTTTTCCTCTTTATAATTATAATTTTAACTTAATGAGTTTTCTCTTTTTACAACTAAATTCCCTTCCATAAAATTCTATATTTTTTTACCAAGCTATATATTATTACAAATCTAAAATAAATTCCATGTATTTTCTTATACTATTTTTTTATTTTTTTATAATAAAAACCATCTAGAAAATTTACTCCTTCACTAGATGGTAATCTATAATTATATTATTTTATCCTAAGCCAAACTTGCATTTCTCCAACTCCTCTATTTCCCCAATAGTGATATGGAACTAATGTTATTTTTTCATTTTCTAATGTGACATTATTCTCATGATATAAGCTATCGTCATTATCTATTTCTCTATATCCATCAACTATTATTTTAAATAATTCTAAATCATTATGGGTAAATGCTTCTCTTTCAAAATTCTTTGAATCCTTAAATAACAAATTATATAACATATCTCCATTATCTATTTCTTCTGTACAATATACTAATGGTCCATATGTTATAGCAACTTTTCCTGCATCATATCTTACTCTTTTATTAGCTTTTATAACTTTTAATTCAGAATTAAAACTTAAATATATAGAAATATCATTTTTAGGTATATTTCTTAAATATATATATCCATTAATAATTTCATAATCTGCTTCATTATTAAATATCTTTACTGAATGTCCAGAGCTCCAACTAGGTATTCTTAATGCTATATTTTTATTTTCTAAATCACTACCGCCTATTTTGATTTCTATTTCCTGAGACTTTAACAAATCACATTTCATTTCTATATTTACAAAAGACTCTCCTATATTAAGCCTTGAATTATTTGCAATATATTGATGAATATATACTGTATCATTATTAGAAGAATATATATAATCTCCTATGTTTAATAAAAATCTAGCTACATTAGGTGGACAACATGCACAAGGATACCATTTTTGCCTTTCTACTTTTACTTGCTCTAAAACAGGATTAGTATGATTTTTAGGATATACTTCTAATGGATTTACATAAAAGAAAGACTTTCCATCCATTGCTATTCCTGAAATTATTCCATTATATATTTCTTTTTCTATTACATCACTATACTTTGAGTTTATCTCCGTATTTAACATTCTCTTAGCAGCCATAGCAAGTCCTATTGAAGCACATGTTTCTCCATATAAAGAATCATTAGGCAAATCATAGTTTCCTGTAAATGCTTCTCCAACATGTGTAGACCCTATTGCTCCTGTTATATACATTTTTTTGTTCACTATATTATTCCATAACTTTTGACAAGCCTCTAATAAACTATTATCTTTCGACTCTCTAGCGACATCAATCATTCCACATAACATATATACAACTCGAACAGCATGTCCAACTGCTTCATCCTGCTCTCTTACTGGCTTATGGGTTTGATTGTATTCTGCGCCTATACAAGAAATAAAATCTTTTGAGGCATTTGGTGATTCACAAACATTCCATCCATTCCAATAGCTAGTTTTTCCTCTTGCTTCCCATTCCAGTTCAAAGAAATGTGGTGATTGTCCTCTTTCATCAATAAAGAATTTAGCTAAATCTAGATATTTCTTTTCCTTTGTTACACTATATAATGACATAAGTCCTAATTCAACTTCTTCATGTCCATCATATCCTTTTATTTTTCCCTCTTCAGTTCCAAAATTGTTATATATACAATCAGCTAATTTCCTAGCTATTTCAACAACTTTTTCTTTTCCTGTTGCATTATAATAAGCTGTAGCTGCTTCAAAAAAATGTCCTGCACAATATAATTCATGACATTCCCAAAGATCTTTAAACTTCATATCTGGCCTTTCTATTATAAAATAAGTATGAAGATAACCGTCCTCTTGTTGTGCTCTTCCTATTAAATCTATGACTTCATCTGCACATCTTTCTAACTCTTTATTTTCTTTTAAGTGCAAACTATATGCAACTGCTTCTAACCACTTATAAACATCACTATCTTGAAAGATAAATCCATAAAAATTTCCTTCCATTTCTTTTGCTGCTATTTTTAAATTTTTTATTGCAGAGCTTTTTTCTACACCTTCTAATTCATCATTTAATACCTTCCATTGATAAGGTATAACCTCATTAATTATCAAGTTTTGATAATATCCAAAAAACCTATCTGTTATATTTACATTATTAAATTTTATATTGCTTGCAAACTCATTAATAATTGTATTACTCATAATTTTAACCTCCATATCCTCACTACTTTTATTACCTTTAGTACAATTTAATTATAGTTCAATTCCATTTATTAACTCCATTGACTTTAATGATAAGCTCATGTAAAATAATGCACATGTTATATACAAATTTAAATTCAAACTGTTTTAGAAAAGTTGATATGTGCAGTAAATTAATCTTTAATAATACTATTGCTCATCCTGATAGAACTTTACCTTTTCACGATTTAGTTTACGTTGTAAGTGGAGGTTTTAATGTAATTGTTGAAAATGAACTAATCGAAAGTCGTGAAGGTGATATTATGTTTTTACCAGCTTATAAACACCATTATCCACATTCAAATAATCTTAACAACACATCTTGTTATTACATTCATTTTTCTTCTGACATTAAAGATGATGTTATTTTTAATAAACCTGATAAAATTATTGATGATTTTTACTGTATTCCATCAAAATTAAACCTTAAAGATAACCCTAAATTACCCTATTACTTTCAGGAATTATCATCATTATGTAATATAAGTAATACAGATAATACAAAACTAAAAAGTTCAATTTTATCTAGAATTTTAGCTGAAATAGACTTAGAAGTTAATAAAATTGATACACTTCAATATAATCAACTTACAAAAGATATAATATCAATATTGGAAGAAAATATTCAAAATAAGATTAGTATTGATGATTTATCTAGATTATTAAATTTTTCTTCTAGAACTATACAAAAACATTTTAAAAATAATACTGGAAAAAGTATTCATGAATATCATTTAGAGCTTAAACTTAATAACTCTAAATATTTTTTAATTTCTTATCCTGATATGAAGTTAAAAGAGATAGCCAATATCTTTGGCTTTTACGATGAGTTCCATTATAGTAAAGCGTTTAAAAAATTATTTAATACTTCCCCTAATAGCTTTAGAGATAAATCTAGTTAACTTCTCGCCATATAATATATAGTACAAGTAGTTAACTATAGAGTATAAATATTATAAGTCATTACGTGAAGAAAGAAAAAATGAAATATTAATTTGTAAGGAAACATTGAAATTAAGCCGTAGAATTTCATGGTTACTGGAAAATAAATATTTCATTTTTCGCTCCCACGTAATAATCAGTTTATTTAAACTGGTAATAGCAATCCTGATTTTTTTAGTATTGGTCTTATTGCATTATATATGATTGCTACTAAAATTACTGATACTACTGCATTTATAAATGTGGTTGCTGCACTTAATTTAGCTAAAATCATAGCTGCATCTTGAGGTTGCCCAAGTATATACTGCTTATAAAAGAATCCAACTATAGGATCCGCAATTACATTAAAAGCAAGTCCAGCAATTGATGCTATTAAACTCCATTTAAAAATATATTTACTATCATTGCTTTCTCCTATTTTTGCTATTTTATGTGCAATGAATCCTGTTATTAAACCTATGCATAATTTTAAAATAAATGTCTTAGGTGCTACTAGTATATATACAGGATCAATTAAGTCTGCAATTGTCATTCCTATTGCCCCCGCTAATCCTCCATACCACCCTCCAAGTAATAAAGCTGCTAAAACGCAAAATGCATTACCAATATGAAGTGAAGTTGCATCTCCACCTGGTACTGGAATTTTAATTTGTAAGTAAGTAAAAGATACAAAGCATAATGCTGCAAGTAAAGCAGTTTGAATTAATTTTTTAAACCTAATTTGATTGTTCATAATAATTGCCCCCCTATTAATTATAAAATTTTAAATATATTTTATAACTATTTTGCATTTTAAGGCAATTGTATCCATACACATATCAAAACATCACCCCCCTTTTTTTTTCCTTATTCAAATTTTGCATATTAGATAAAAAATAGCAAAACATATACATAGTATAATTGTTATTCAAAGGAGAAAACTATGAAATTAACTAATGATATTAATGTTAATGTTGAAAAACTACGAGAGGAATTAAATTTAGGTAAAAGCTTTGATGTAATTGAGAGAATCATAGAAATTCATAATCATAAATATTACTTTTATTTTCTTGATGGCTTTGTAAAAGATACTAACATGGAATATGTTCGTAGAGATATTTATAATTTAAGCGAAAAAGATTTTAATAGTATAAAAACAGCAAAAGATTTAGTAGAAAAAGCATTATCTTCAATTGAAGCTACTACTGACAATGATATTGGTAACATAATTACTGCTGTTCTTTGTGGCCAAACTGCTATGTTATGTGAAAACTTTAATGAAGCAGTACTATTAGACTATAGAACCTATCCTGCTAGAGGAGTTGAAGAGCCTGAAAAAGAGAAAGTTCTTAGAGGGTCTCATGATGGCTTTGTTGAAACTATTGTTTTCAATACTGCTTTAATTAGAAGAAGAATTCGTGATCCTCATCTTACTTTTGAAATGCACAATATAGGAAGTATTTCAAAAACTGATATTGCAATTGGGTTCTTAGCTGGAACTGTCAAGGAAGATACCCTAAGTAAAATTAGAGATATGATTGATAACTTAAAAGTAAAATCACTAACTTTAGGAGATCAAAGTTTAATTGAATTATTAAATTCATCAAGCTGGCTTAATCCATTGCCTAAAGTAAGATTTACTGAAAGACCTGATGTTGCTGCTGCACAAATAATTGAAGGTAGCGTTGTTATATTAATAGATAATATGCCCTCAGCTTTAATTTTTCCTTCAAATATTTTTGATTTTATTCAATCTATTGATGATTATTATATGCCAGTCTTTACTGGTAACTATCAAAAATTAATTAGAGCTATAGTACTTTTAGTAAATTTATTTTTAACACCTGTATATGTATTGCTCACTGATAATCCAAATTGGCTTGTTGGTCCCCTTAGTTTCTTATTACCAAAGGATCAATATGCAATACCATTATTTTTACAGTTTATTATTGGTGAATTTGCTATTGATGGCCTTAAATTAGCCTCATTAAACACACCTAATGTCTTTGGAACATCTTTATCAATTATAGGTGGTTTAATATTAGGTGATTATGCTGTTCAATCAGGTTGGTTTATTCCTCAAAGCATCTTATATATGGCAATTGTTGCACTTTCAAGTTTTGTTCAACCTAGTGTAGAGCTTACGTTTGCATTAAAATTTATCAGACTACTATTACTTGTCACTACTGGACTTTTTGGCACTTGGGGATTTGTTATTGGTATAATTTTAAGTATTGCAGTTGTGGCTTCAACAAAAACACTTACTGGTGAAAGTTATCTTTACCCTCTAATACCATTTAACTGGGATGCATTAAAACACTTAATGTTTAGAACTAAAAAATCATCAAGTAAAAAATAAAATTATAAATTTTACTAATATTAAAGAGAGTAGTAATCCACTAGAACCTTACTACTCTTCTTATATTATTTTGATACTTTAATATTTATTTTAATTTATAGTAATAATAAATTTAATAAAACCATTTTCTATATAATAATCTATTTTTAAGTCATTTTTTTCACACAGTCTCTTACAAATATATAATCCTAATCCTGAACTTGAAATCTCACTATCATTAGTTCTTCCTTTTATAAATGGCTCTAATAACTTATATTTAATATCCTCATTAATATCTCCGATTCCATTATACAACTTGAAATAACTCTTTTTATCACTTTTACCTAATTCAATATTAATATTCTTTGTTGTAGAATACTTTAGGCTATTCTCTATTAAATTAGTTAATATACTTTCCATATCTTCTTTAATAGCCTTTACCTTAACTTCGTCATTTTCTTCTAACTGAATATTTATCCCCTTATTCTGAATTTGATTATGAAAAGCATCAATAATTCTCTTTGTCATTTTATTAATATTTATTTCCTCAGGATATACTTGTACTAATACTTCTTCTCTTGAAATCATAAGTAACTTTTCCACAAGCTTATTCATCTTTATACTTTCTTCTTCAATTCTTTCTACTGCTCTGAGTACAAATTCATCTTCAAAGTCTTCATCTTGTAACATTTGAGAATATCCTCTTATAGCAGTTAATGGTGTTTTAAGTTCATGAGTTGCATTATTAAATAATTCCTTAGTATTATTTTGCATTTCTGCTATATTATTTTTCATATCATTAAATCCTTCGGTGATTATACTAATATCATCCTTTGTTTCTATAGGTAGATCTTCTATTTCTTGTCCCATACCTAGAGACTCCATTGCTCTTGTCAATTTTCTTAATGGTTTAGTTGACTTATTTGTTATTAAGTATATTACAATAAATAATATAGCAATCATTATCATTTCTGAAGCTAATACCACATTTAGCACACTTTTATTTGATGAAAAAATATCTGAATAATCCTTTTGAATAATTAAATTCCACTCATACTGAGAATTAACATAAAGAGGATAATATAATGTAGCATAAAAAAACTCATTGTTATTACTTAACTTTAATAAAGACTTAGTATCATTCTCTAAATCTTTATATTCATTAATATCATCTTCATATACTACTTGTCCTACATTTTCTCCCTTCCAGTTAATATAAACATTAAATAATGAGCTTATCTTATTTAATGTAATCCAAGTATTATTAGTGTTTTCTAATTGAATTAATGAAGAGCAGCTTTCTTTAGAATAAGTAATTATTCCTTTCATATCACTTTTTATATACTCTTCTAGATTCTTATTTAAAACCATATTAATAACAAAATATGAAATAGTTATTATTGTTATTAGTCCCACCAATAACACTGCTGAAATTTTTCCCTTTAAAGTTATTCTCATAATTACCTCATTACATATCCCACACCAAATACTGTTTTAATAATAGATTTTCCCTTTTCTTCTCCAAGCTTTTCTCTAAGCCTTCTTATATGAACATCAACGGTTCTATCATCTCCATGGTAATCTATTCCCCAAATTTTGTTTAGTAACTGCTCCCTTGAAAAAACAATTTCTTTATTTCTATAAAGAATATAGAGAATATCAAATTCCTTTTTACTTAACTTAATTATTTCTCCATCTTTTTTTACTTCCCTTTTTTCAATATCTATAAATAATCCTTTTTCAATTTCTTTTCTTATAATTATAGTATTTTCTTGTACTTCTAATCTCCTTAAGACTACCTTTACACGCATTTTTACTTCTCTTATATCAAAAGGTTTTGTTATATAATCATCAGCACCTATCTCCATGCCATTAAGCTTGTCTAATATATTACTTTTGGCTGTAATCATTATTACACAAGCCTTCTTGTACATTACTTTACAAAGTTCTTCACCTTTTCCATCTGGAAGCATTAAATCTAACAAAACTAAATCAGGATTAAACCCATTAAATATCCTTTCAGCTTCCTTTGCTGAAAATGCTGATATAACATCATATCCTTCCCTTTTAAGTGAAGTAGTTAATATATCATTTATTGAAATCTCATCTTCTACTATAAGTATTTTTCTCATATTCTCTATAATATTTACCTTTCAATGTTTATTTTAATAATTTCATTTTCAAAATCATTATAGTCATCACTATATAAATCAAACTTCCTAAATTGCAATAAAATTTCTGTATTATCTTCATTTATGATACTATTATAACAAACTATATGTTTATCATTGCTATTCATAATATTTATCTTGTGATATATATCTATTTTATCCTCTTTTAACTCTCCTATATAATATTCTTCTTCCTTTCCATCTTTTTTATCTTTTTTTAATAAGAACAAGTTAGAATTTTCCCAAAAAGAAACAACTTGAAAGTCCATATTTTCACCTTGCATAACCCTTTGAACTTCATTAGTAGATAGATTATACTTTATAAGTAATTCATTGCCTTCGTTAGTATTGCCCATATACTTTTCTTGATAAATTGGAGTATGATTACTAGTATAAGTGTCACTTATAAAAGCATAAAAAATAACGATATCTCCATCTTTATTTATAGATACTTGTTCTTCATTCCATAATGCTATTCCTCCAAGATTTAATTTTTCTTTTTCATTAAGCACTATACTATTACTTTCTAATTCAACTTCATAGACAATTCCCTCTTGATTTATTCCATAAAGTTTTTCTGTATTTTTATCATAAACAACATCTACAATAAATTTAGTATCATCTCCTTCAGACTTATATGAATATACTTTTTCATTTTTAATATCTATGATTTTGAGCGAAGTTAAACTCTTACCATTTCCTTTATAGTTATATAATATATATCCAAAATCATCATTTCCTTCAACTAATCTTTCACTTATTATTTCTATTTCATCTTCTATATAAACTGTACTTCTCGCACTTGCTAAATAATTTTCATTAGCTATAACTTTTTTCTCATTACTTTCATAATCGTAGTAATAAACACACTCTCTTTCTTCACCAAATATATTTGAATTTATTCCTCTTATTCCTTCCCCCTCAAAATAAGTAAGCAACTTATTACCAGTATCTTTAACTACTAAATCTTTTCCTGCTTCATATAAATTTTCTTTCGAAACTCCATATAGAGGAAATTTCTCTGTTCCTTCTAATTTAATTTCTCTTTCTAAAACGCTATCCAAAGTCCCATATAATTTCCCATCCTTATAAAAATAAAAAACAAACTCTGTATCTTCTTCAGGAACTATAAAATTAACTTGTTCTTGAGTTATCTTAACATTATTTGAACTTTCTAAAACATTTTCTTCGAATACAACCTCTTTGCTATTTATCTCTTCCTTTTTAACTGAATTTATATTATTTGTACATCCAACATTAAATATTATTGATGCTATTAATAACATTCCTATAATTTTCTTTTTATTCATTATAACTCCCCCAATCTCTTAACTTAGTTTTATTATAGAAAAAACTTATTACAAAATTATTAAGAAATAATAAAAATTAGTATTTTATTCATATAAAAAGTAGCAATTAATTAAAATGTATTAAAAGATTAATGTAATATATTTGAAATTTATGATAATATAGTATCAAATAAATGAGGAAAAACGAATTGGTTTAATTCTTAAACTAATTGTTAAATTTAAAATTTATAGGAGGATTATTATGGAGTTTTTAATTCTTATTTCTATAGGGTTTATTTTTTGTATAATACAATTTTGGATTTTAAGGAAACTAAAAAAGGCTTGGATTAGGTGGATACCTATTGGGATAACTTTTATTAGTTTGTTATTCTGTTTTATTTTGTATCTTAATGTTTTTGGGCCAAATTCTCAAAGTGTAATTGCTGAGAATCAATACTTTGCGTTATTTCTTGCAATACCATTCAGTGCTGCTTTCATCGGTTGCTTGTTAGGTGGTATTATTTGCAAATTATTCAGTAGATTTTATGAACAATGATATTAAAATACGAAATATATGAGGTGGTTATATGCAGAGTAAAATATTTAAAATTATTAGTATGGCGTTATGTATACCAATGATTTTACTTCTTTTGAATGGATGCAATTCAAATAAATCTGACGGTGTTGAAACAACTATAGAAACTAAGGTTATTGAAAATGATTTATATAATAAGCGATTAATTGTTAGTGGAATTGATAATTCATCAATTTCACAAATAGGAGATAAGTGTGTTCTTAGTTGCAAGGATATTAAAATTTTTGATAAGTCAGGTGAAGAGATATCTCAGGAGAATATTAGGGTGAATGATGTAGTTACTATTATGTATGATGGGTATACACAAGAAACGTATCCTGCTACAATTACTAATCCTAAGTGGATTCAAATAAGAGAATAAAATATAAGTACAAATTAGAGTTTATGAACAACTTGTAATTATTATAAGCGTTAAATAGGAATTTGAAGGGAAGAATTAATATGGAAGAAATTAAAGATTTAAAGGTGGTAACGTTGAAATATGTAATGGAAACATTGCAACTATTGATTGAAAAATACAAATTCAATATAGATACACTTTCAAAATTATTAGAAGTAAAAAAAGACGTTATTTTAAGCAAAGATGAAAAAGCGCTATTTGAAAACTCTAAAAACTTTGATAAGATGTCTGATTTAATTATGATGCTTGAACTTATAGGGAGAGATAATGCCGATTTAAAAATTGGATCATTTTTGCAAGTTTTATTAGAATATCATAATATCTCGGCAGAAACAATTGCATTGATGTCTGGAGTTAGTGAAAAAGAAGTTAATGATTTAGTGGAAAATCCTGAATTAGTTTCTTTAGAAAGTAAATATAAGATATCTAAAACAGTAATGTCATTACGTTTTTTCTTGAAAGAATTAGAACCATAAATTTCAATTTATAGAGTATATAAAATTATTATTTTATCATTAATAGATTGTAATTATGCTAAAAGATTTTAGGGAAAAATAATATTATAATACGATTATTTTTCTAATATAATATCCATATAAGAGCAAACTTAACAAAAGAGTTTTTAGTTTGATGTTTAATATATTAAGGAAGTGATAATAATGAATGTTAATATTTATATTCCTATAAGTTTTATTATAATTGGATTCTTATTAAGAAAGTATCCACCTAAACATCGTAATAATGTACTTGGATATAAATCACCAATTTTCATGAGAAATAAGGATGCATGGTATGAAGGAAATCGATTCTTTAGAAAAATTATTATGTATGGTGGAATTAGTGGAGTAATACTATATCTTTTAGTACCTAAAACTTTAATTGCAGAAAACTCATTTCAGATAGTATATGGTTTAATTTCAGTAATTTCTATAATTTGTACAGAAACACATTTATTCAGGTTGTTTAAAAGTAAACCACTTTCCAAAAAGGATTAAAATTTATGAATAATATTAAATTTATGCAAACTAAAAGGTCGGCAGATATATGCCGACTCTTATTTTTTTGTTTTGTCATGAATTTTCCTGTGAAAGTACTTGTGATTTTTAATGTGAAAAACTTTTTTGCTCCTCAAAACCAACCCCCTTGACTCAATACAGAAGTCATCTTTTAAATTAGTCTACTTTATTTTAATGTCCTTGACTAAGAATACAGTTTATACTTCCACTTCTTTAAAATTTTATTTCATATTTTCATCTAAATACTTAATTACCTCATCCATTACAGTTTTACAATAAAATACGCTACCACCATGATCAGCGTTATCTACAGCAAAAAATTTTGCATTCTTATTATACTTCCTACATAACTCATATAGTTGAACACTTTGTTCAAAAGGAACAAGCCTATCCTTGTTTCCATGCATAATTAATAATGGATCATCATTGCTTTCTTCATTTAAATAATATGGTACAGAAGCTTTTGCTGCCAATTTAGGATTATCTTTAGGCCTTCCCCCTATTAATATTGCCTCTGGTGAATATATAGAATTATGCTCAGTAGCTGAAAATTGCTCACCCATTGTATTCAAATCTACGCACCCATAAAAATCAATAAATCCACGAACATCACATAAGTCTGTTTCCTCTTCATCTACTTTATTATTTTTCCATGTTGCCCAACATAATAAAGAAATATGTCCACCACTAGAATCTCCCGATACAAAAATATTATTTATGTCTATCCTAAGTTCTTCACTATGTTTCATTATATATCTCATAGCATTTTTTGCATCAATAACCTGTGCTGGGAATTTTGCAATACCACTATGGCGATACTCTACAATAGCAACAATAAATCCATGCCTTACTATATCCTTAAAATCCAAAATATGATTATTCAAATCTTGTTTCATCCATGCAGAACCTTGAACATGGAAATATAATGGGTATTTTTTTGTTTCACCTAAATGTTCTGGATAAATCATACGTAATTTAAGATCAACACCATCTCTATTACAATAAATAATATCAGTACTTATTTTTGCGCGTAAATTATTAATATCTCCTTCAATTATTTTCATGCCTTCTACTATTGCTGTTGATTTTTTCATTTCTTCATAACTATACTTTAAACCAAAATTCATATTTATTACCTCTACGTACAAAAATTTATTATAGATTTAATTATATCATATTTTACATAATATTCTATTTTTAAACTATTTTTCACATAACGTATAAAATTATATAATTTTATACTTTTGTAACTTTAAAATACATAATTAGTTGACTTACCCTGTTACTCATTATATACTAAAATTAGTAAATTAAATAAGACAGTTCGTAACCATCCTGTCTCAAAATAAAACTAGGGATTAATAATAGAATACTATTATTATTTATTTGGGATGGATTTTTTCATCCTTTTTTTATTTTTCTGGAGGTGATAGTTATGGAAATTACTATATCAAAAACAAAAAAGCTAACAATTTCAGCAATAGTTATTGCTCTATATGTTGTAATAATGGCAATAACTCAAAGTTTTTCTTTTGGAGCTATACAAATTCGTTTGGCAACTAGCTTATATGCATTAGCTTATATTTTTCCATTTCTAGTTTTACCTTTGGGGCTTTCGAACTTATTATCTAATATGCTCTTAGGAGGTTTAAGTATATTTGATATCCTGGGTGGTGGATTCGTTGGTATATTTACGGCTTTATTAGTATATTGTGTTCGTAAATATAAACTAAATATTACATTTACAATACTACCAATAATACTTATACCAGGACTAATAGTTCCTATTTGGTTATCAATGATATTAAATGTTCCATATAGTACTCTTGCTATTAGCTTATGTTTAGGACAAGTTATACCTGCAATACTTGGTTCATTTTTAATTAAGACACTAAAAGATAAGATTGGAGATTAATTTATGAGAAATGATTTAGATTTAAACCTACTTGGAAATCAAAATGTAAAATATGATTTTGGATATAATCCTGATATTTTAGAAACATTTGATAACAAACATCCTGAAAATGATTATTTTGTTAAATTCAACTGCCCTGAATTTACTAGTTTATGTCCCATTACTTCCCAACCAGATTTTGCTACAATCTATATTTCATATGTTCCAAATATAAAAATGGTTGAAAGTAAATCATTGAAATTATATTTATTTAGTTTTAGAAATCATGGTGATTTCCACGAAGATTGTATGAATATCATAATGAAAGATTTAATAAAATTAATGGATCCTAAATATATTGAGGTTTGGGGTAAATTTACTCCAAGAGGAGGGATTTCTATTGATCCTTACTGTAACTACGGAAAACCAGGAACAAAATGGGAAGAAATAGCTTTTAATAGATTAGTTAATCATGATTTATATCCTGAAAAAATAGATAATAGATAATGAAGATAAACAGTAGACAAGCTTGTATTGTATAAGCCAATCTACTGTTTTTTATTCAAATATTTCTTTATATTTTTCTAACTCTCTTATAGCATCAAGTTCTTCATCTTCCTTCATATACTCTTCAAAGAAATCATTTAATTCTATTGATTTAAGAACATCTTCTAATGCTAATTCTAACTTATTTATACCTACATAAAAGCAAGCTCTATTATAATATAAAAATCCTTCATCTTCATTTTCTAAGATACCTTCATTTATTATTTCAATAGCCCTATAATAATCTTCTTTTTCTCTATACATTACTGCATAATTTAAATAGCTATATGGATAATAAGGGTTTTCTTCTATGGATTTCTTATAGTACTCTTCTGCTAACTCTAAATTTCCTAACTTTTTATTAAATACTCCCATATTAAATAATATTCTAAAATGATTTTTATCTATTTCAATTGCTTTTTCCATATATTCCAAAGCTAATTTAGTGTCTCCTAGTTCATCATAAATACATCCTAAATTAGCGTTTGCCCATAAATCATTTGAATTTAGTTTTAATACTTCTTTATAATTTTTTATTGCCTCTTCTTTATTACCTAATTCATCATAAGCATTAGCTAAAAAGAAATATGCCTTTTCGTATTTTTCATCATACTTTATAGCCTTTTTATAATACTCAATAGCTTCTTCGTATAATTCATCATCATCATAAATTATACCTAATCCATAATAAGCTATAGCATTAGTTTCATCTAATTCTAATACTCTTCTATACATTTTTTCTGCTAAATCAAAATGTGCTATTTTATCATAAAGAAATGCTAAATCCAATATTAAATCTATGTCATCTTTTCCTTCTGGACAATTGTATGCCTTTTTAAAAAACTTTAGAGCTTTTAAATAATTTTTTTCAGTCATAAAATTACGCCCTATGGATATATAGTTATCAAACATGTATGTCTTTTCCAAAGTAACTCCTCCAAATTAAATAAGATTGCACCTTATTGGGTACAATCTTATTTTCAAACTAATTTCATTATATCTAATTTATATTATATTAAATTAAAGTTGCTCCATCAACAAAATTGCTTTTATAATATTAAAAAATTGGCTCTTGATTATTCATTGAATATCCGTCATTTCTAACATCTTTCATATCCACTATAGTATCTTTTACTTCAACTTTGCTAAGCTTTTTAACTACACCATAAGGTTCCTTTAATGATAGTTTATCTCCTCTTCCTGAAATAACCCATAAAACCTTATATCCTCTAGGTTTAACTTGTAATTTATCTTCACCCTTACCATCAGTAAAATAAACTAGTAAATTAATATTTTTACTGTTAGCATATTCAAAAACAGGTGTAAATCTAGTTCCTCCACCAGAAGAACATCTTTCTTTTATATCATTTATAGTTTTTGCTTTATATGCACGTTTAACCTCTTTATCACATTCTATTATAGTTATTTCATGATTATAATTTTTTACTATAGATAGAACTTCCTTAATAGCTTGCTTAAACTCCTCATCACTAATACTTCCACTTATATCAATAGCAACTGCTATTTCTGCCTTGTGATTTCTAAGTTCACCCCGTAAATCTAATCTATTAGGTTGTCTTCTATTTCTTCTTGTTATAGTTTTCTTTTTATTACTTTCTACAGTTCCCATTAATCTCTTAAGATATAGATTCCAAGGAAGTTCTCCTTTACTTTTTCTTAAAGCAGATATCATTCCTTCTACATGAAGAGGAATTGTTCCCTTTTCAGCATTGCTTATGAACTTTTCAGTAAAATCCTTAAGCATTTTTTCATCTATATCTTCATATTCATCCCATAAATCATGAGTTGTTTCTGGATCAAATCCACTATCAGTATCTTCTCCCCAGCTATCATCTTCTTCACCTTCGTCGTCCTCTTCAAGTACATTTAATACATTTTGAATATTTTCCGCATAATATTCAAAGGTATTATAAGGTTCAAGATTTAACTCGTACTTTAAATTTATTCCTTTTAAAGTAATTGCATATGGTGGCAAATTATTAATATATTGATTTACTACTATATCCATAGCTAAATTAATTGCAAGTGTACTAAACTTACCTTTTAATTCTTTAGCTCTTATTAAGTGCATAGATAGTACATGATGAATTTCATGCTTAATAGTACTTTCCATTTGTTTTATATTAAGCTGTAAGAATATTATTGGATTAAAATATATAACATATTTAGCACCTTTAAAATTTATACCAGTAGGAGTACTTATATCAAAGCGTATTTCTCTTCCCATTTGAAATAAGAAATAACCATAGAAATTATCCTTTTCTTCCATAAGACTTAAGTTTACTTTATCTATAAGTTTAAAAAATTCTTCTTCAAAATCTTTAGGAATATCTACATCAAACTTTTCACCAGCACGTAAAGCCTTAAACATAGCTGAACTATTTACTATTTTATCAGCCTTAATATAAAGCTCCTTCTTTAACTTTTCAAAATAACTTTCCATATGCTATCCCCTTATTGCACTATAAGCCTCAAAATAACTTTCTACAAACTCTTCATTTTCTAAAGCTCTTTTATAACTTTCAGGATAACTGCTTTTTATATCCTTCATAATTCCTACCATTAAATCTACAGGATATTCCTTTAAAAACTCAATGAATCTATTGATATGATAAACATCTTCATCATTACTGTTTTTTATGTTTTCTTCTAAATTCTTTAAAATATTTATTGCACTTAAATAAAGTCTAGTATGACTTTCACTTTTAACTTTCTTTATAACTTCTTCACTTAGAGTATCACCTTCAAAAACTTCATCAAAAGATATTAAAGGACTATGTTCTGATTCAACAAAATTTATAAATTCTTCTGCTATAACCTTTCCAACATTACCTTTTATAACATTTAAAAATACTGCTCTAGGTATAGAATCTTTCTTCTCTTTATAAACTTTAAAAGCTTTAGATACTCTTTCATAACTTCTTGGTGTAGCTCTTACATCATCTTCATTTATCTTATGTAAGTATTCTGGGAAAACTCCAATAAACTCTATTACTTTTTGCTCAATTCCAGCTTCCATTGCCCATTTTAACCAAGCTTTATGATCACTTTCCATACTAAGCCATACAAATCTATTTTCTTGAGCTGCATCCATATCAACTACTTGATAATCAAAATCTGAACCATATTTTCCTGATGGATTCATTGCTGCTAATATATTTACATCATCATGCAATTTATATCCATTTATTTCTCTATTTAATATTAAGTTCATAAGTTCTTGTTGTACTGTATGCTCACAACGATTTATTTCATCTATAAATAAAAGTACTTTTTTACCTTTAGCTATTTCTTCATCAATTTCTCTAAGCTTTGTATGTACAGCATATATTGTTGTCTTCTTTTCAATCTTATTCCCTGCAGAATCCATAGACATATATGATTCTACTGTAGGTAATCCCCCTATTTCGCCTTCTTTAAGAAGATTTCCATCAATAACTATTAAACTCCAATTATTTTCCTTTGCTAATTTATTGGCTAAAGCTGTTTTTCCGATTCCACTTTCACCAACTATTAAAGGCACCTCTTCAGTTGCTAATACTAATTCCACACTTCTTAATGTATCTATAAAGTTCATTTCATCTTCCCCCTACATCATCTTTAGTTTTTCATCTACAGCAATTCTTTTTGCTTTCTTGCTTCCATATTTATAAATAAACATAATCTTATCAATAGCTATAACATCACTTTCCTTACCAATAAGACCACAGTTTAAGAAATCTCTCACATACTTTTCTTCCACATCATCTTTTGATAATACTTCTATTAATATTTCTTTTATTTCATCTTGAGATATTTCATTTAACATACTTTTAGTAACATATCTAATTACTAAAATATTAACCTTTAAAAAGCTTAGTAACTTATCTTTATCTAAATTATTTATAAACTTTACAGCTGCTTCATTATTCTTAATAGCTGCAAGTTCTGCCTTATAGCATGGTGTATTAATATATCTTAATGCATCATAACTTATATTTACAGCTGCTTCCTGTACACTTTCATAAGGCTCTTTAATATATTTAATTGAATCATAATCTTTTTTTATAGCTAATAATTGTAATTCTTCATTAGGAGCTTTAGCATATCTAATAGCCCATCCTCTTTGCTCTATAGCTAATTTAATTACTTCATTGCTAGGATTTTTAATATAATTTAAATTACTCCATCCATTATTTATAGCTTCTATCATCATTTCCTCTGTAGGATTATCTATGAACTCAATAGCTCTAGGATTATTCTTCATAGCTAACTCTTGCATTTCTATAGTTGGATTTTTTATATATCTTAATAAAAGTCCATCTTTTTCTATAGCTATTTTTTTCATTTCCTCTGTGGGATTACTTATATTTTTTATAACAATTGGATTTATCTTTATCATTTCAATTACTTTTGCATCATCCATAAAATTTCCTCTATCTCTATTATTAATTTTAATTTCTATTTAATAATAATTATTACCTATATTTATTATAATACTTTTTCAAAATTTTTAAAGTAGATAAATATAGTAGGAATTATTATTTTTTTAAATTATATCTATAATAACCCCTTATACTTATTCTTTTTTATTATATTTATAAATATTAAAATACCTATCAAAACACTATAGTACTTGATAGGCATTTTATAACTTCATTATTAAATTATTTTATAAAATTATAGTTCTTTTGCAATCTTATTTATCTTATCTTTTAATCCCAATAAATTATTTCTAATTTCAGTAAAGTCACCGCTTATTAATTTTTTATTTTTAACAACTACCTTTCCATCAACAATTACTGTATCAATATTACTAGCATTTGCAGAATAAACTATAGCTGCATAATAATCATATATAGGTTGCATATTCACAGATTTAGTTTCTATTAAAGCCAAATCTGCTTTCTTTCCAACTTCAATTGATCCTACTTCCTTATCTAATCCTAATACTTTTGCTCCACCTATAGTTGCCATCTCAACTAACTCTATTGATGGTAATATTGTTCTATCATTATTAAATAATTTATGAGTCTTTCCTACTTGAACCATTTGTCCAATTACATCTAAAGTATTCCCACTCATAGGCCCATCAGTACCAAGACCTATATTAATTCCTTCTTCTTTCATCTTTATTATAGGCGCAACTCCTTTTGCACCTTTTGCATTAGCTCCTATATTATGAGATACCCCTACACCCTTATCTTTTAATATTTTTATATCATCATCATTTACTAATACCGTATGAGCTGATATAAAGTTAGAATCTAGTATACCTAATTTATTTAAATATTGAACAGGTGTCATATTGTATTTTTCCATACACTCTTTAAACTCATAGTCCATTTCAGCAACATGCATTGTCATTGGAACATTATATTTTTTACTTATTTCATAAGCCTCTTTTAATGATTCATCACTATTAGTATATGGTGCATGTGGTGCTATTCCAGGAATTATAAGACTATCATTTTTCCACTTTTCAATAAACTTTCTTGAATAATCTAATCCTCCAAAAGGCTCCTTAGCATCAGGAGCTGAAAAATTCACTATTGTTTCACATAATACTCCTCTCATATTAAGTTCTTTAGAAGCCTTAGCAACTTCATCTTCAAAATAATACATATCACAAAAAGTAGTTACACCACCTAATAACATTTCTGCTATAGCATATTTAGCCCCAATATAAGTTAAATTTTCATCTACTAATTTTTGCTCTAAAGGAAATAAATATCTCTTTAATCTATCTTTATAATCATCAGCTAAACTTCTAAAAGGAACCATTGATGCATGAGTATGACAATTTATCATTCCAGGCATTAATATCCCCTCTTCACCATCTATAATCTCAACTTCATAATTATCTTTATTTATGAAATTTTCTTTTCCCTTATTATCCCCAACATAAATTATTTTATTTTCTTCAAAAACTACTACTCCATTTTCTATGATATCTCTATTTTCATTCATAGTAATAACTGTAGTATTTTCAACTATAGTAATTTTCTTTTTCATTTTAAATCCTCCAACCTGCAGTAAAAGACTATGCACATACATAGTCTCTTTTACTTATTTAAATAGTGATACCACTTTACACTTTTTAACATCAATAAGTCCCTTATCTGTAATTTTTATAGCTGGGCTTACTGGCAAAGATAAGGTGCTAAATGACATTATTTCATTCATATGATTATAACCTAATTCCTTCATAGCACTTCTAACCTTACCTAATTTTTCTCCTATAACTTCAATTGGTTCATCACTAACTATTCCACCTATAGGTAACTCTAATTTTGCTAATATATTGTTATCCTTCACAACAATATATCCTCCATTAAAGTCTATTAAATTATTAACAGCTAAAACCATATCTTCAACATTTCTTCCCATAACCATAACATTATGATTATCATGAGCCCAAGTTGTAGCCACTGCTCCTTCTTTAATAATCTCTCCTTGTACTAATCCAAAAGCTACATTATTATTTTTTCCGTATCTCTCAAAAACAGCAATTAAAGCACAGTTACTATTTTCCCATTTTAAAAGGTTATTTTCTACATCCAAAGAAACTTCCCCTTCTTCTGTAAATGTAGTATTCTTCATAATATTCATAGTTCTACAAGTAACTTTATTATTATATTTTTGTGGTACCCTAACTAATAAATTTTCCTTAGTAATTTGATTTAACTTTATGCTATTATAAAATTTCTTATGAAGATTACTTTTTTTCATAAAACACTTTTCTTTTAAGCCGTTACATCTATTAAATACAACTTCTCCATTTTTATACACTTCATAAATATCAAAGTTTTCTATATCATCAAGTAAAATAAAATCTGCTATTTTTCCTGGTGCTATTGTTCCTCTATCAAAAAGTCTCATTCTTTTAGCAGGGGTATAAGTAGCTACATATATTGCATTTTCTATAGACATACCTAAATTTATGGCTTCTTTTACTAATTCATTAAGGTGTCCTTTAGTTAATTTATCAGCCATAACATCATCTGTAGCTAAAGCAAAATGTTCATATAAATTATTTTCCACTAAAAATTTAATATTTTCTGTAGTCATTGATTTATGTTGCATTTCAATAAACATGCCATTTTTGATTTTTTCTTTAAGAGAGGCTACTGACTGTTGTGTATGATCTCCATCAACACCTCTGTAAATATAAAATGATAAGTCAACTCCATCTATTTTAGGACAATGCCCTTCCAATGGAATATTCTTATCTTTACTAACATTAATAATATTATTTATAGCTGAATTTTCATCTTCTATTAAGTCTTTAAAGTTCATTACTTCCCCAAGACAAAGTATATTTTCATAAGATAATAATTCTTTTACTTCATTAACAGTTATTTCTCCTCCAGTAGTCTCTAAATCATTACTAGTTGAAGGTACAGAACTTGGTATACCATAAAAAATATCAAGCTTTTCTTTAGACTTAATAAATTCCTTTATTCCTTCAATCCCAAAAACATTTGCAATTTCATGAGGGTCAGCTACAACTGTAGTGACCCCCTGTTTTATTGCTGCTTTAGAAAACTCACTTGGTATTGTCATTGAGCTTTCTATATGCATGTGTATATCTATTAATCCTGGAATCATGTACTTATTATTTCCGTCTATAATATTTTTAGAGCTTAATCTATCCTCATAATTATTTCCTATATGAATAAATTTCCCATCATTTATTACAACGTCACCTTGTATAAACTTTTTAAAATAACTGTTATATACTTTTAAGTTTTTAATAATTAATTGTACTTCCATTTTTATACCCATAATACTAGTTCATTATTCTGTTCCAAGTATTAACCCATTCATCCATTAATGTATTAACAAATTTAAAATCAATTATTTTAGCATTATCAACTACTGAACCATATGTTAAATTTGTAGCTTCTTCCTCTGTTAATTCAACGTCAGTATTAACTGGTGATTCACTTAAAGCCTTAGCAGTTCTTTCTTGAACTTCTTCACTTAATGCATAGTTAATAAATTCATAAGCTAACTCTTTGTTTTTTGAATTTTTGTTTATATTAATTGTATTAAAGTTTAAGTAAGTTCCTGATTCTGGCACTACATAAGTTACTTCTGGTTTTGCTTTTGCAATATTTCCATAAGCGAAATCTGCTGCTATTGCTGCCACTATTTCACCACTTGCAAACATATTTGCTAAATCTGAAGATTTGCTATAAGTTTTAACAATATTAGGTTTTAAAGCTTCTAATTCTTTAAATGCAGCTTCTCCATTGTCTGTTTGTACATCAACACCAGCTTTTTCTGCCGCTATTTCAACTATTGCAGGTCCATTAGTAGTTGTTATATCTGGAATAGCTATTTTATTAGCTAATTCAGGCTTCCATAAATCTTCCCATGAATTAATCTCTATTCCTGCAGATGGATCTACAACTATTCCAATACTATTTAATGTATAAGCTGGACCAAATCCTCTTTCTACAGTAGTTTGCGCTTTACTATTAAGCTTTTCAGCATTAGGAATCTTTGAATAATCTAACTCTTCAAATATTCCAGCCTCTATTCCTTGTTCTGCAAAAGATTCTGCTAAATAAGTTATATCTATTTGAGAGTTTGGATTGTTTTTCATTTTAGTTAATCTCTCAGAGTTATTTCCTACTTCTAAAACAATTTCTACTCCATATTCTTCTTCAAAAGGTTCAAATACTGTCTCTTTTAAAACATCTTCATTTAATCCCCAAGTTGAGATTACAAGTTTTTTATTTGATGATTCTCCTTCTGCACTTCCACATCCCACTAATGCTGTTGCAGATAGAACTCCTGCTAATAATACTGATAAAATTCTCTTTTTCATAAGTAAACTCCTTAATATAAATATTTTTATAATATTACAATTTTATTTGATGGTAATTGAAGTTTTATTTTCTCACCTTTTTCATATACAACATTATTTTCACTATTTACAATAATGTTACCCATAGCTGTTTTCACATCATATTGATAAGCTTTCCCTAAGAAAGTTCTTATCTCTATAGTACCTTCTACTGTATTTTCCAAATCATCTTCAACTATCCTTATATCATCTGGTCTTATAGTTCCTTTTGCCTTAGAATTTTCCTTTGCTCTTGTAACCTTTAATTTAATTCCACCTTCATTTTCATAAGTATCTTCAGATATCTTATTTAATTCAAAGAAATTTTCAAATCCTACAAATCTTGCAACAAACTCTGTTGCTGGATTTGAGTATATATTTTCTGGAGTATCAAATTGCTCTATTACTCCTTTATTAAGTACTGCTACTCTATCAGAAATTGAAAAACATTCTTCTTGATCGTGAGTAACAAATAATGTTGTTATTCCTAGTTTTTGTTGAAGCTTTCTTATTTCAACTCTCATTTTTAATCTTAATTTAGCATCAAGATTACTTAATGGCTCATCTAAAAGTAAAAGGCTTGGTTCAATAACTAAAGCTCTTGCTATAGCTACTCTTTGTCTTTGTCCACCAGATAACTCCTTAGGATATCTCTTAGCTAAATGACTCATATCAACCGTTTCTAATATTTCTGCTACTTTTGTTTTTATCTCTTCTTTAGGCATCTTTTTCATCTTTAATCCAAAGGCCACATTTTCTTCTACAGTTAAGTGCGGGAATAAGGCATAACTTTGAAACACTAATCCAAAATTTCTATTATGTACAGGTATTTTTGTATAATCTTTATCACCTAATAAAAATTTACCTGCTGTTGGCTCTATAAACCCTGCTACAACTCTTAAAGTAGTAGTTTTTCCACAACCACTTGGTCCAAGTAGAGAAACTAACTCTCCTTTTTTAACCTTTAAATTTAAATTTTCTAATATGTTATTTTTCTTATCATATGAAACATTTATATTTTGTAAATTTATTAAATCCATCTTTATTGTCCTCCAACTAATTATTTAGTTCTAACTTTATCCTGCAAAATTATTAAGACCTAATGTTTTTTCTAATATGTACATAATTCCAATAGTTAATATCATTAATATTACTGACAATGCTGATACTGTTGGGTCATAATTATATTCAACATAATTCATCATTGTTATAGGTAATGTACTTACCCCTGGTCCAGTTAAGAACATAGATACTGGAACATTATTAAATGAATTTATAAATGCTAACATAAAAGCTGCCATTACACCTGATGTTATATTAGGTAATACTACCTTAAAGAATGTTAATGACTTTTTACATCCTAAACTCATAGCTGCTTCTTCTATAGAATAATCAAACCCTTCTAAACTCGATCCTACAACTCTTATAATGTAAGGAATAATTACTACTGTATGTCCAATAAATAAACTCATATATACCGAAAGATTTAATTTTACTAATAAGAATTGGAAAAGCGAAAAACCTACTACTATTCCAGGTACTATTAATGGTGAAAAGAAGAAGCTTTTAACAAGAGCTTTTCCTTTAAAGTTAAATCTACTTAATCCATAGGCTGCTGGCATACCTATTATTAATGCTGCTAATGTAGCTATTCCAGATATTATAAAGCTTGTCCCCATACTCTTTATAAATGATTGTGATTCAAAAACTGTAATAAACCACTTTAAAGAAAATCCCTTTGGTGGAAATGCTATATAATTTTCTGTTCCTATACTTGTCATTGCAATAATAACTAATGGTGCAAATAAGAATATATATGTCAATATAACAAACACTGTTAAAACTTTATTTTTTTTCATCTTATGAAACACCTCTCTTATCTAATCTTGATGCTAGGAAATTGATTCCTTTTATCACTATTAAAGTTACTACAATCATTATAGTTGCTACTACTGCAGCACCCTGCCAATCTCCTAATGTCATAGTTTTTTGATATATTAATGTTGCTAAAACTGTATTTTTGTTTCCTCCTAGTAATTGTGGGGTTGTGTATGCAGTTAAAGAACCTGTAAATACTAGAACAGTTCCAACTATTAATCCTGGTAAACTTAAAGGAAACACAACTTTAAAGAATGACTTTAATTTATTTGCTCCTAGGCTTTCTGCTGCCTCTAATAAATCATTATCTATATTTTCCATAACACCTACTAATGAAATAATCATTAAAGGTAAGAATATATATACAGTACCAACTATAATTGCTCCTTCTGTATATAAAAGAGATAATGGTTCATTTATTATATTTAACTTCATAAGTAAAGTATTTATTATTCCACTTTTCCCTAATATGCTCATCCAAGCAAATGAACGCACAACTGAGTTTGTTAATATAGGAAAGACTGTTAATGCAATAAATAATCCTCTTAACTTTTTAGATACCCTTGATATGTAATAAGATACTGGTACCCCTATAATCATACAAATTACTGATGATATTAATGATATTTTGATTGTTCTTAAAAATATAGACATCATATATGAGTCTGCAAAAAACTCCTTATACGCACTAAACATTCCATCTTCTGTATTTGTAAAAGTAGGAATTATTATCTCTACTAATGGAACTATCATAAAATAAGCTACCAATACTATGCAGGGAATAAATAGTAAATAACGACCTTTTCTTTTCATACTTTTCCTCCATCTTAAGTAATATATATTCGACTTTTTTTAATTTTATTCTTCATATTTAACTATTATTCTATTCCCCGTTACGAATATTGTCAATATTTTTGTTATTATTTTTCGTAATATTTAACTTAACTTCTTTCAAATACGAAAAATAAGAGATTAAATTCAATAATTATACTCAATTTCTTATTCAACTGTTATAGATTTTAACTCTTATGTAAAAACAAAAAACTCTCTATGTATTGTAACTTAATCAATACGTAGAGAGTTCTTATCTAAACCACGCTTTTATAGACTTCATACAATTTATCCCAAGTTAATTTTCCTACTATCCCATCATCTACTAACCCTGCCCATCTTTGAAATATCATTACAACTTCTCTAGTTCTATCTCCAAATATTCCATCAACAGTAACTGCTGGAATAAATGGATATTTTGAATTAATTGCATCTAACCAAGTTTGAATAAGCCTTACTGATTCACCCTTCTTTCCCTTCTTTAGCACATACCCTGGATATTTAATTAATTTCCCTGAAGAATCTAGTATATAAGGTTCTAGAGTTTTATAAACTTCTATCAGCTTACTCCATGTTTTAGGTCCAATAATCCCATCCACAGTTAAATTAAATTGCCTTTGGAATGATCTTACTGACTCCTCTGTTTCATTATCATATTTTCCAGTAATTTTTACCGGTAATATTTCATCATAAAAAGCTCCTATAACAGCTAATAAGTATTGTGCAATCTTTACGTTTTCTCCTTCAGCACCTAATCTTATTGTTTCTGTTGGCGCAGTTTCAGGTAAAGGTAACTTTTCTCCCTCTGAATTAAGTTCTGCTAGTTTTTTTACACCTACATAAATTTGTGATATCTTATACCATGTTTGTTTTCCTACTATTCCATCTTGAGTTAAATTAAAAATCTTTTGAAAGGTTTTTACAGCATTTTTAGTTGCCTCATTAAACTCTCCATTTACATTTGTTATTTCAGGAATTTCAGGATAATTTTTTCTTATTCTATTTAGTTGCATTTGAATTGTTTTAACATCCTCACCACTATCACCTACTCTTAGTGCCTTACCAGGATAGGATTGTATGGTGCCATATTCATAATTAGCTGTTCTTAATTCAATATTATTACCATAATACACCTGTAATATTTTAAATGCATCATATCCTTGATCTGCATAACTTACTGTTCCCCATTGAGATAATCCATCACAAGTAACAGTTGTCCCATTACAATATTGAGCCAATAATGGTTCTTTAAATTGAATTCTAGATATATATTCGTTGAATATATCATCTACAACTTCACTTATAGTATCATAAATATTTCTTCCATTTACAAAATAATGGTCATAAGCTGTTGAATTTGTAATATCAAAATCATATCCTCTACTTCTATACCATTCAGTGTATATTCTATTTAAAGTAAATGAAATTTGAGCATAAATGTTACTTTCTAATGCCGCTCTTGGCCATGTTGGATATATTTCACTTGATGCAACATTTTTTAAATAATCAGTAAATAATACAGTCACATTTTGTGCACTTGAATTTGGAGAACCTAAATGAACAGTTATATATTCAGGTATAACAACTTCCTTTAGTATTTTTGCACCTTTTTCATTACTAGCTTCCATTGCAATATTTTTAACCCCTATTTTTTCTTCAGCTATTACTTCTTCACTTGCAATTAACCCATTTGGTGGTATATCTATAATATCAATTGCATTTAATCCCCTTGCTTTTGGAGTCATCTGAACTTTTTGAATAGATGTTATACCAGCAAAAATAGGGATATTTTTTATATATTTATTTTGTAGTGTATTACTAATAATAATAGCATCATAAGTTTTATATGGCTTGATAGATGCATCAGGTTCTTCTGATAAATATCTCTCATAGGTATATAAACTCACAGGTTTACTTTTACCATTACTATCTACCTTTAAAACCTTATTACTAAAAATATCTGCCGTATCTGTATTCAAAATAATTATTTCAGCATCAGTAACTGGTAACGCCTCTTCCCCCACATATAAAATAAATTCTAATTTTCCAAAACTCATTTTACCACCTTAATTTAATACTTCGTTATTAATATATTAAATCTGTATTATTATGTGAGTATACATCCCCTATATTAAAGCTTTTATCTAATATTTACATTTATTATATCAAAACTATTTTTTAAAATATTGTAATTATACTAAAATTTCCATAAATAATATGCACTATATTTTTTATGTTGAGTATACTATAGTATAAAACAAATTTAACAGAATATGAATTAAGTTTTCATATTTCATAGGAGGAAAATTTATGGGAAGATCTTGTAATAATCGTAACAGAAATTGTTGTAGAAATAATTGTGGTAGAAATAATTGTAGTAATTTTAATAACTGCGGCTGTAGAAATTGTGGCTTTAATAACTGTGGTTCTGGAAACTGCGGCTTTGGTAACAACTGGCTAATATGGCCATTATTATTCTTATTTTTCTAGCACACTAAGCTAATATTAAACGCAATTCTTATATAACTACTCTATCTTTGGTACTATTATTTTTATTTATATAATTTACAGAAAAAAAGTTAGGATTATATCTCCAATCCTAACTTTTATTTTTTATATTTCTCTTGTCTCTATTTTTAATAATTCTTTTTCTTCTTCATTTAAATAAGGTGAAAGTTTATCATATACTTTCTTATGATAATTATTTAGCCATTCTTTCTCATCATCATTTAACAATTCTACTTTAACTCCATTTAAATCTATAGGACAGTATGATATTGTATCAAATTTATAAAACTCTCCACAATCATTAATCTCATCCTTAACTACTACCATAACATTTTCAGTTCTTATTCCAAATTTACCTTCCTTATAGACGCCAGGTTCATTAGTTAATATCATTCCTGGCTCCAATGGAACTGTATTTCCATTTTGTCTTATACTTTGTGGTCCTTCATGAACATTTAATAAAAATCCAATTCCATGCCCTGTTCCACATTTATAATCTAAACCATATTGCCACAATGGGCCTCTAGCTAAAATATCTAAATTACAACCTGTAGATCCCTTTAAAAATTTAGCTTTTGCCAAATTAATATGACCTTTCAATACTAAAGTAAAATCTCTTTTCTCCTCTTCTGTAATATCTCCTAATACAAAAGTTCTTGTTATATCAGTAGTTCCATCTAAATATTGTCCACCTGAATCAACTAAAAATAATCCCTGTAGCTTTAATTCATAATCACTTTCAGGTGTAGCACTATAATGCATCATAGCTGCATGTTCTTTATATCCTGCTATTGTACCAAAGCTATCTCCCTTTGCTAGTTCACCTTGACTTCTTAGCTCTGATAACTTTTTACTAGCTGATATTTCAGTAATTTTTTCTTTACCAATATTATCTTTTAAATATTTTATAAATTTAACCATGGCAACGCCATCTTTAATATGAGCATTTTCAAAATTAGCTATTTCAATTTCATTTTTTATAGCTTTTAAATTAGTAGTTATATTTAATCTTTCTATTATTGTGCAAGATAATAAAGAATAAAGCTTAGCATTAACCTTAGCCGGATCTATTAATGTATTTCCATTAAGCTGTTTTACATGATCCTCAATTTCATTATATTCATATATAAAAACTTCTTGTACTTTTAATGCTGACTGTACTTCATCATCAACTTTAGTTTTGTTAACATAAAGCTTTGCTTCATTTTCTGTTATTATTGCATAACTTAATGCTACTGGATTGAATAAAATATCATTTCCTCTAATATTAAAAAGCCAAGCTATATCATCTAAAGAAGTTAATAAGTAGTTTTGAACTTTATTTTCCTTCATATATTTTCTAACTTCGCTTAGTTTTTCTTTTACGCTTTTTCCACAATATTTTTCATCATGAACAAAAATCTTATCTTCTGGCAAGCTTGGTCTATCACTCCATATTTCTTCTAATAAATCCTTGTCCATATTTATATTAAAATTGTTCTTCTTAGCTATCTTTAATAACTCTTTATATTGATTAGTACTATAACAACTTCCATCAAAACCTAAGGTATCATTTTCTTTAATGTTCTTTTCTACCCATTGATTAATAGTATCATATCCTGGTGTTGCCATCTTCATTAAATCAATTCCAGTACCTTGTAACTGCTCTGCTGCTTGTATGAAATATCTTCCATCAGTCCATAATTTAGCTTCTTTTTCTCCAACTAATAATGTACCAGCAGAACCAGTAAATCCTGAAACTTCTGCTCTTCCTCTATAATACTCTGATACATATTCACTTTGATGAGGATCTGCACTTGGAATTATATAATAATTAATATTATATTTTTTCATAACATCTCTTAATTTCTTAAGTTTACTCATTTTTCTTTCCTCCTATTTATAATAATCTTATTACTATTTGTATAATATTTACTTTAATAGCAATTCTAAAATATTTCAATTGTTTTAAAAAATAAATTTCTACTATGCTAATTACTATTTTCCTTATCCAAATTATTGCAATAAAATTTTATCTTATTTATAAATTTGTTATCTACCTTTAATACATAAGTACATATAAAAATACTTATTGGAATTATAAGTAAACATCCTATATTAGAAATAGCCAAACTGAATAAATTTTGATAAAATTCTTTAGAATTAATAACACTTTCAAGAGTATAATTATTTTTCATAAATAAAATACTAATCATCATAGTTTCACCTATTGTAGCAAAGAAAAGTGTATTAACTGTAGTTCCTAATATGTCTCTTCCTACACTAAATCCCATCTTTATTAACTCTTTAATAGTAATCTCACTATTAACTTCATTGAATTCAAATAACGATGAGGTTATTGCCATTGCTGTATCCATTATTGCTCCTAATAAACTTACTATAATCATACATATCATTAATTGATTCATATTAATATTTACATTAGACGATAAATAAATACTAATATCTGAACTTAAATCTAATTCACTATATCCACCAAAACTAGATTTACTTCCAATAAAAGTAATCATTAGACTTAATAACAAAGTAACAAGAGCAACTGAAATAACTGCTGAATATGTTTTTAAATTGTGTCCATTTTGATATATCAATGTTATCTGACAAAAAACTATAACACCTAAAATAGTTACTATTATTGGATTAATTCCTAAAATTATAAGATAAAGACCTATTACTAAAGCAAAAATATTGCATATAAGTGCAATAAATGACTTTGCCCCTCTATCTCCCCCTATTATAATCATTAATACTAATAACACTATCGCTAATATCAGTATCATCTTTCTTCATCCCTTTCCTAAAAAATAATACTGCAACTAAAGCAGATATAGGTACAGCAGCAACTATTCCTATAGAACCAATTAGAAATCTAACTATTTCAAATGAAATATCAAATTTAAGCATCCTTACCAAGTTATATCCATTTATTATTTTCAATATAACAATAGCTAAACTTCCTCCCATATAAGAAAACATTAATACATTTATCATAGTTCCCATAATATCATGTCCAATTTCTCTTATAGATTTAACTAATTGCTTTACAGTAATAGACTTTGTTGAGTTAACAATTTCATTAACAGCAGAATTAATTGTTATACTTACATCCATAACAGCTCCCAAACATCCAATTATTACACCTGATAAAAATATATTTTCTATATCATTAGGTCCTGCTATATAGTCCATCAATTCATAATGTAAATCCCCACCAAATTCTATAGTTAGCTTATATAACACATATATTAACGAAGTTGTTATTAATGTTGATATTATTGCACCTATATTTTTTCTTGAGAAACCTCCAAGTAGCAATAATGTTACAATACTAAAGAATATTATCATTAATAAATTTATTAACATAAAGTCTTTTCCTGAAATATATAACTTTATAAAATATATAAATGC
>SKEA01000285.1_pt1 | contig 54037 bp, 43 predicted proteins | sample 4826601 | NCBI WGS metagenome assembly SKEA01 (sample SAMN11008821, study PRJNA524170) | human gut metagenome | biome: Human fecal sample; material: Feces; isolation source: fecal sample from pouch patient p13, p53 | host: Homo sapiens | place: Israel: Tel-Aviv | collected 2016-07-06 | reverse complement strand
ATAGGTGTTAAAAATTAATATTATACTAAACAAAAATTTAACATGTAAGATAGATGAAAATAACTTGTAATAAGTTTATAGTTACTATATAATATAAATATTGAATTATATAAGAAAGATGAGGTGAAATAATATGGTTAATAAAATTGATAATAAATATATAAAAAAAATTACAGAAGAGATATCTAATACATCAATGATACCTTATGAAGAGTTACCGAAATATGATCTTTTTTTATCTCAAGTAATAGACTTTTTAAATGATAAGTTTGTTGAAGATAAATATACTAATAATATAGTTCAAAATTATATAAAAAGTGAAGTTATTAGTAAACCCGAAGATGGTAAAAAAAGAGGGTATACTAAGATACATTTAGTTCAGCTTGTATTATTAAGTTATATGAGACCAATACTTACCACAGAAGAAATTAAAAAAGTATTTAGTTTAGCTTTTAATGAAATAAACGATAGATCAGATGATATTATAGATTGGGAAACAGCATATAAGTTATTTTTTGAAATTCAAGAAGAAAGTTTTGATAAAAACTTAAATGCTACAGCAATAAATGATGAAAAGCTAGATTTGATTATTAAAGAATTTCAGCTAGATGATAAGGACGAAAATAGCATTAGAACTTTTGTTATAGTATTATCTTTAATAGCTCAAGCTAGCGCTATTAAAAAACTAGTTCAAAAAATAGTAAAAGAATATCATTCATAAATTTAAGCTGCCGATTTAATTGGTAGCTTTTTTGTTATAATAAAATAGTAATGTAAGAGAGGAATGATTATGAAGGAGAAATTACTATTTAGAGAATCAGTTAGAGGAATAATAGAATATGTATTAAAAAGTGGAAGCTTAGATGATAGATTTGTATCTAGAGGCCGTGCTGTAGATGGAACAATTGCTCATGGAAAACTTCAAAAAGATAATGAATTAATATATGAGAATTATGAAAAAGAAATAAGGATGCAGCATGAATTTTATAAAGATAATATAATTTTACTAGTTGATGGTAGAGCTGATGGAATTATAAATGAAAATGGCAATATAATTATAGAAGAGATAAAGTCAACTTATATGGATTTAAGTTATTTATATGAAGATTACAATTTACTTCATTGGGCTCAAGGGAAGTTTTATGGGTATATTTATTGTATAGATAATAATATAAAAAACATAACTATAAGGTTAAGTTATTTTAATATAAATACAGATCAAGTTAGATCTTTTGATCATATATATACCTTAAAAGAGTTAGAAGATTTTATATATGAGTTGATAAATAAATATTTAGAGATATTAACTTTAAAAGAGTCATTCAAAATAGAGAGGGATAAAAGTATAAAAGAGTTACAATTTCCCTTTAAATCATATAGAAAAGGACAAAGAGAGCTAGCAGTAAGCTGTTATAGTAATATAAGAAAAAAAGGAATATTATTTGCACAAGCTCCTACAGGGATAGGAAAAACTATATCAACCATTTTTCCTGCTATAAAGGCAATAGGAGAAGGCATGGGAGAAAAAATAATATATTTAACAGCTAAGACAATAACTAGGACTGTAGCAGAAGAGGCATATATTAAATTATTTAAAAACAATTTGAAGTTTAAAGTAGTTACTATTACTGCAAAAGAAAAAATATGTCTTAATAATGAAGTAAAATGTAATCCAGATGATTGTATTTATGCAAAAGATTATTTTACAAAAATAAATGATGTAATAAATAATTTAATAAAAAGTAATAATATATTTTTTAGAGAAGAAATAGTTGAATATGCTAAGAAGTATAAGGTATGTCCTTTTGAACTTTCTTTAGATTTAAGTAATTGGTGCGATGGGGTTATTTGTGATTATAACTATGCTTTTGATCCTAGGGTAAAGCTAAAAAGAATATTTGAAGAGAGAAATGAAGAAAATATAGTGTTAATAGATGAGGCACATAATCTTGTTAATAGAGCTAGAGAAATGTATAGTTGTACTTTAGAAAAAAGTAAAGTAATGAGTGTTAATAAGATTATAAAGGGAAAAGTACCGAAGCTATATAAAATTTCTAATTCTATAAATAAAGAAATGATACATATAAGAAGAGAATTAGAGGAAATAAATAAAAAGATTAAATATCATAATGAGCAATATAAAGAATTAATAGGGCTATTGAGGGCATTTGTTAATGAAGCAGATAATTATTTAGTAAAAAGTAAGGGAACAGAAGGATATGAAGAAGTACTAGAGTTTTATTATGAAGCAAGAAATTTTATTTCAGCAAGTGAATTATATGATAAAGAATATACAACTATTTTAAAAAGTGATAAAAGTGAATTTAGTATAAAAATATTTTGTATTAACCCTGCTAAAAATTTAAGGAAAGTCATTAAAAATACTTATTCGAGTATTATATTTTCTGCTACTTTATCTCCTATAAAGTATTATGTTGATTTAATAGGAGGAGATGAAGAAAGTTTTAAATTAAGATTCGATTCACCATTTAATAGAGAAAACTTATCAACTTATGTATATCCTCTAGATATGAGATATGTTAATAGAGAAAAGAATATTGATATATTATGTAATATTATATATAAGTTTATTAATGAAAAAAAAGGTAATTATATGGTGTTTTTACCCTCCTTTGAATATTTATATAAGGTATATTCAAGATATATAGATATATATGGAGAAGAAGGAACCATGATACAAGAGGAAAGTTTGTCGGAAATAAAGAAAGAAGAGTTTTTAAATGCTTTTAAGAAAGATAATAATATTATTGGATTTACAGTTGTAGGTGGTATGTTTTCAGAGGGAGTAGATTTACCGGGCGACAAATTGATCGGAGTTGTAATAGTAGGAGTTGGATTTCCGATGGTTTCTATTGAAAATAATATAATATCAGAATACTTTGAAGAAAGTGGCTTTGATTACTCTTATACTTATCCAGGTATAAATAAAGTTCTTCAATCTGCAGGAAGAGTAATAAGAACAGAGAGTGATAAAGGAAGAGTATTATTGATAGATAGAAGATATAAAAGCCATAAATATAAATTCATTTTACCTAAGGAATGGGAGGTAGAAGATTATAAGTTTATCTGTAAAAAATAGTAGTTATGTATATAATAAGGGATATATTAGAAAGGAAAAATGGTGATATTATGTCTAAAAAAGAGGAGGCAAAAAAAAGGGGATTTTTTGATTTTGTAGTTTATTTTATAGTTAAAATAAGAGATGATGATATTTTTGCTTTAGCAGCTCAATTAGCATACTACTTAATATTATCATTTTTCCCTTTTTTAATTTTTTTATTAACATTAGTTGGGTTTAGTAATTTAGATTCTATGGAGGTATTAGGGGCATTAAGAGCTATGTTGCCTACTAGTGCATTTGAACTTATTTATAATGTGATTATAGAAATTATTGAAAAACAAAATACTGGATTATTAGGAGCATCTTTACTATTGGTAATTTGGTCTGCATCTTCAGCTTTTAGGGCAGTAATTAAAGGGATAAATAAAGCATACGGATTAATCGAAAATAGATCGTTTATTAAAAGAGCCTTTATAGCAGTTATATGTACATTTGCATTAGCTTTTCTAATAATGTTAACATTAGTAATGTTAGTATTTGGACGTTTAATAGGAGATTTATTAGCATCATATTTACCATTTCCAAGTATGGTATATAAAGTATGGAATTTTCTTAGATATGTACTTGTTGTATTTATGATGATATTAATTTTTGCTAGTATATATAGATATACTCCTTCAAAAAGACTGAGGTGGAGGGAAGTTCTACCAGGGGCTGTTGCATGTACAGGTGGATGGTTGATTGTTTCTTTAGGTTTTTCATTTTATATAAATAATTTTAGCAATTATTCTAAAATATATGGTGGTTTAGGTGCTGTTATTATATTAATAACATGGTTGTATCTTACTTCAATAATTTTGATTGGTGGAGGTGAGATTAATTCAGTTATAGTTATAAGAAAAACTAATTTATCTGAATAGAAAAATTTGAAGTGGTTATACTCAAAGGTGAAATATTCAGGAGGTGTAATTAAATGAATAAAATAGTATTATTAGGAAAACTTATAAAGGACCCTGAACTAAAAACTATAGAGAGTGGTGAAAAAGTTTTTACAAGGTTCATAATAGCAGTAGATAGAAATTTTAAATCTGCTGATGGAACTAGAAAGGCTGATTTAATTCCAGTAACTATATGGGGAAGAAAAGCAGAAGTTGTTTGTAAGTATATGACTAAAGGAAGTTATATTAGCTTAAGTGGTAGATTAAAAACAGGAAGTTATGAAGATAAACAAGGGAATAAAAAATATATAGCGGAAGTTGTTGCCGAGGACTTCAAATTTGTTGGAAATAGAAGAGAAGTTAGAGAGAATAACGAAGTTATTGGCGAAGAATAAGGTGTTAAATAGGGGTTGTTATAAAACAATCTCTATTTTTTTGGAATAAAATACTTCATAGTAGTATAGCTTTCGACAGTTATTTCTATATATTAAATAACATAATTAGTAAGTAAAGTTATAATGTTAACTGAAAAAAGTGTAATAAATTACAATTATGTTGAAAGGTAAGGGAAATTTTATTTTGTATAGCACCACCATTTGACATAATTTTAATTCAATGTATGGTATTGTTTTATTATTAAATAATATGTAGAGGGGTAAGGATATTATGAAGATAAATAAAACATTAAGTAAAATAGTAAATGTTGAGGAGAATGAAGTTAAATATATTTATAGAATGACTGAAAAGAGCATAAAAAATAGACAAGCATTTGGAATTGAAATAGAAAGACAAGACTTTAATAATGGAGAAATAATAAATTTAGAGAGAGATTCTGTAAGCTTAGTAGCAAGTGAAGAGATGAAAGCTAATGATATACTAGTAATGTTATTTAATAATTTAGTTTCACCTATTCATTTAGTTGATATTGTTGGTGAATATTCAGACTTGTGCGCCGCCGAATTTTAAATTTTAAAATTATATTTACATAAGGGAGATTTACAGATGATAATTAAGTTATTCTATATATAGTTTAACAAAAGAGGTGATTTCATGATATTGGGAATTGGAACAGACATAATAGAAATTGAGAGAATTGATAGAGCAATAAAAAATACACCAATGTTTTTAGAAAAGATATTTACTAAAAGAGAACTTGATGAATTAAATAAAAGTACACTTAGAGTTGAAAGTGTGGCTGGAAATTTTGCTGTAAAGGAAGCTGTAAGCAAGGCTGTAGGAACTGGTATGAGGGGATTTAGCTTTAATGATATAGAAGTCTTTAGAGATGAACTAGGAAAACCAATAGTACAAGTATCTGATAAAGTAAAAGATATAATAAAAGTTGATAATTATACATTTAATGTTTCTATTTCTCATAATAGAACTTGCGCAATTGCGTTTGTGATACTAGAATCGAACCAACCTACATAATATTTATATAGTAATAAGTAACATAAATAATATTTTTTTAAGTAACTTAGTAATAAAACATGAATAAAATCTATAGTTTCTTAATATTAGTAATAATGAAATAGTGCTTATGGGAGGATATATGAAGAAAAAAATTATTATAACATTATTACTAATTATACCTTTTGTATCTATCTTTCTCGTTATTATTTTTAGGGGGATACTTTCACCTGATAATGAGGAGATAATTAGGAATTTAAAAAATATTAAATGTTATGAAACAAAAGTTGAGTACATAGTTAAGAATAGCAAAGGAGAAGAACGAGAGAATACAATTCAATATTATTCAAAAGAAGAGGGAGTAAGAGTTGAATTTGATGATGATAAAGTTAAGCTTTATAAATCAGATGGAATTCATGTAAAGGATAATTCATCTACTGGTGAATATGTGATTGAAAGTGATATGGACATACTTCATTCAATGGCATTTATGGATAAGATATTATCTTATCCACTAAAGAGTGATTCTATAAAAGAGGGACAAGAAGAGTGGGGAGATAAAATATATATACAAGTGGATACAGAGTTATTTTTAAACAATGAACATTTTAATAGCGCTAGGATTTTTATAAATAAAAAGACTAAGACACCTATTGGAATTATAATTTATGATAAAGATGGTAATGACTCAGTACGAATAATTTATGAAGATTTTAAAGTTGTTAAAGAGGTTGATAAAAACTTGTTTAACTAAGCTTTATTAAAATCATTAGATGAATACTGGATATAAATTCAGTATTCATCATATAAGTTATAAAAATGATAAGAGTTAAATTAAACAAATGATTAAATATAGATAAATGATATAAAGAAAATTTAGCCATTGTAGTATTTAGTTCAGCCTAATTGTATTAACCATAGTGACAAAATAAGTACATAGTGATCATTTTATAGAATAATGATTAAAAATATACTTTTAAAGGGTTAACAATTGTAAAAAAATATAAAATTTACGCATATAATTACATTTCTATTTACAAAATGACATATTTTGAAATATAATTTTCTTATACATAGGAAATAGAACTCCTAGGAGGTCGAATATGTCAAAAAAGATAGATAATATAATAATCCGTAAATTTAAAAATGATTTTGAAAAAAGTAGTAAATTTATTAAAGATAGTTTAATAGTATATAGTGAGGAGAATGAAGCAAGTGAGTTCTTTGAATTAATGAAAAATGGGTATAAAGAGATGTCGAAAATTAATTTAGAACTTGCATATGATGCTAATTCATCACAAAAGTCACTTAAATACAAATTTGATGATATAAATGAATATGAGAAATGGCTTTGCGGAGTGTGATTTTTTAATGACTACTATGGTTGTAAAAAGAGGGGATATTTTTTATGCAGATTTAAGTCCTGTTATAGGCTCTGAGCAAGGTGGAATTAGGCCAGTGATTATAATACAAAATGATATAGGAAATAAGTATAGTCCTACAGTAATAGTAGCGGCGATAACTTCTCAAATCAATAAAGCCAAGCTTCCAACACATGTGGAAATTTCATCAGAAGAATATGGATTGAATAGAGATTCAGTTGTGTTATTAGAGCAAATAAGGACACTAGATAAAAAAAGGCTTAAAGAGAAAATAGGGCATATGACAGATGCTGATATGAGAAAGGTAGATAAATCATTACTTATTAGTATAAGTCTAGCTTAAAAGTTTAATTTAACCAATTATTAAGACAAAGTAGATATACTTTGTCTTTTCTAGTATAAAAATAAATATATTTTATAATTTATATTATATGTGATATACAATTTAAAAACAATAATGTATACTTTAATTTAAAATAGTATATACAAATAGAAATACTTATGTTAAAATAAATTTGGGTAATTTACATAATTATAGAGTATAATAAAGTATATTAATATAAATTGTTACGACGGAGGCTTTTAAATGGTTAATAATGTAGAAGAATTAAAATCAATATCTAAACTAATCAGAAAAGATATAGTTTCAATGTTAACAGAATCAGCATCAGGACATCCAGGTGGATCTTTATCTGCAACTGATATTGTAACTACACTTTTCTTTAAGGAAATGAATATAGATTCAAGCAATCCAAAGAATCCAGATAGGGACAGATTTGTATTGTCAAAAGGTCATGCTGCACCAGTCTTATATAGTGCATTAGCAAGAAAAGGATTCTTCCCAGTAGAAGAATTAAGTACTTTAAGAAAGTTTGGATCAAGATTACAAGGTCATCCAAGTATGAAGTGTTTACCAGGAATAGATATGTCAACTGGTTCTTTAGGTCAAGGAATTTCTTCAGCTGTAGGAATGGCTTTAGCAGGGAAAATAGATAACAAAGCATATAGAGTATATACTATTTTAGGTGATGGTGAATTAGAAGAAGGTCAAGTATGGGAAGCTTCTATGTGTGCAGCTCACTATAAATTAGATAACTTAACTGCTTTTGTAGATTTTAATGGACTACAAATAGATGGAAACATAGAAGATGTTATGAATCCATCACCAATAGATAAAAAGTTTGAAGCTTTTGGTTGGAATGTATTAGTTATTGACGGACATAACTATGATGAAATAATAGATGCTATAGAAAAAGCAAAAGAATGTAAGGGTATGCCAACAGTAGTTATATGTAAAACTGTTAAAGGAAAAGGTGTATCATTTATGGAAAATGAAGCAGCATGGCATGGTACAGCACCAAGCAAGGAACAATGTGAAAAAGCTTTAGCTGAGATTGGAGGAGACAGATAATGAGTAAGAAAATCGCTACAAGAGAAGCATATGGAAAAGCATTAGCAGAATTAGCAAAAGAAAATGAAAATGTAGTAGTATTAGATGCGGATTTATCTAAATCTACTAAAACGGCTGACTTTAAGGCAGTTTCTCCAGAAAGATTTTTTAATATGGGGATTGCTGAAGGAAATATGATGGGTGTTGCTGCAGGTTTATCAACTTGTGGAAAAATTCCATATGTAAGTACATTTGCAATGTTTGCAGCAGGTAGAGCTTTTGAACAAATAAGAAACTCAATCTGTTATCCTAAATTAAATGTTAAAGTTTGTGCTACACATGCTGGATTAACAGTTGGAGAAGATGGTGCATCTCACCAAACTGTTGAAGATTTATCATTAATGAGAAGTATACCAAATATGGTAGTTATCTCACCTGCAGATGCAGTTGAAACTATGGCTGCAATTAAGGCTATAGCTAAATATGATGGACCTTGCTATGTAAGATTAGGAAGAGCTGCAGTTAATGTAATAAATGATGAAAATACTTATGAATTCAAATTAGGAAAAGGTGTTGTAGTATCAGAAGGTAAAGATGTGACTATAGTTGCAACTGGAATTATGGTTGATGCTGCTATAGAAGCAAAAGAAATTTTAGTACAAGAAGGAATTGATGCTAAGGTTATAAATATACACACAATAAAACCTTTAGACAATGAGTTAATTATAGAAGCTGCTAAAGAAACAGGAGCTATAGTAACTGCTGAAGAACATAGCATAATTGGTGGATTAGGTTCTGCAGTTTCAGAAGTTGTTACTGAAAAATATCCAGTACCAGTTTTAAAGGTTGGAATTAATGATACTTTTGGAGAAAGTGGTAAGCCAGATGAACTACTAAAGGCTTATAACTTAACAGCACAAGATATAGTTAATAAAGTTAAACAAGCAATTACTTTAAAAAAATAGATTATAAACCACAAAACAGCTATTTTACCACTTAAAAACTGCGATAAAAAAATCGCAGTTTTTTTGTTGTTAAAAAAGGTATATAATGGTGACGTGTATTAAATCATTTGGGATAAAAAGAGTGGAGTGAGGGAAAATAATACAAATAGTTTAAATATGTAAGGAGTATTTTTATGAGAAAAGATAATTTAAAGGAGTTTTTATTAATAACTATTGGAATACTTTTAGTTGCAGTATCAGTTGTATATTTTTTTGAACCTAATAGTATTGCGGCTGGAGGAATAACTGGTTTAGCAATTGTTATAAATCACTATATACCATTTATATCAATTGGACCACTTGTTCTTATTATGGATGCTACTTTATTTGTGATTGCGTTAATAGCAATAGGACCTAAGTTTGGAGCTAAAAGTATATATTGTAGTTTTTTATTATCAACATCTATGTGGATAATGCAAAAGTTTTTTCCATTTACCATAACAAATGATTTAATGTTAGCTACTATATTTGGGACATTAATAGCAGCCTTAGGAATGGCAATAGTATTTAATGCTAATGCATCAAGTGGAGGAACAGATATAATAGCTAAGATATTAAATAAATTTTTTCATTTTAATATAGGAAAATCATTGCTTATGGTTGATTTTTTAGTTACTCTATTAGGGGCAATAACATTTGGTATAAATATAGGACTTTATGGATTGTTAGCTGTTATAATAAATGGTGTTGTTATAGATAAGATAATAGCTGGGTTTAAAGTTAAAAGTGAAATTACAATAATAAGTCATAGAAATAAAGAAATAAGTGAATATATTTTAAATGATTTAGAAAGAGGATGCACATTTATAAAAGGTATAGGTGGTTTTACGGGTAAAGATACATCACTATTATATACAGTATTGGATAGAAGTGAGTTTATAAAATTAAAAAATCATATTAGTAGTATTGATAAAAATGCGTTTATTACAGTTGGAGAGGTCCATGAAGTTATGGGAGAAGGATTTAAGTGGATAGATGAAGATTAAAAAGTGGAAGATAGGAGATAATTATGCAAAAGATTAAAGAGTATTTATTAACGACAATAGGGATAGCATTAACTGCAATAGCATTAGAGTATTTTTTCTTTCCAGCAGATATTGCAGCAGGGGGAGTATCTGGTATAGGATTAGTAATAAATAAATTAATAGGTTTAGATACCAGTATAGTTGTATTGGTTCTTAATGTTTTCCTTTTTATATTAGCATTTCTTGTTTTAGGAAAATCTTTTGGAGCAAAAAGTATTTATGCAACAATAATGCTTTCAGTATTTATGTGGATAATTGAAAAGTTTTTTACTCCAGGGATTTTAACTGAAAATATGTTTTTAGCTAGTTTTTTTGGATCAATAATTTTAGGAATGGGGGCAGCCATTGTTTTTCATCAAGGTGCATCTACAGGTGGAACTAGTATTATAGCTGCAATTATTAGTAAGTTTACTCCAATTGGAATAGGAATATCTGTATTGCTTACAGATTCATCTGTTTGTATATTGGCAATTAGTGTATTTGGTGTAGATAAAGGATTATTTGGATTCTTTAGTGTTATTTTAATAGGTTTAGTTATAGATAAATTTATAGATGGATTTAATAGCTGTAAGCAAGTATTTATAATAACATCAAAAGAGAAAGCGATAGTTAATCACATAATTAAAAAAATTGATAGAGGGTGTACAGTACTTAATGGAAATGGTGGATATACTGGAAGTGATGTAAAAATAATATACACAGTATTAAGTTCAAGTGAGTTCATAGCCTTAAAAAAAGATGTGAAAGAAATAGACCCAGATGCCTTTTTAACTGTTAATGAATCAACAGAAGTATTAGGAAAAGGATTTACAGATTTTCAATAAAAATATAGTAAAATGAGGCAAATAGCCCTTTAATATTGGTATTATAGCTTTTTGTATGATATAATGGCTTTAAAGTTAAAGTTGTAAGAGGTGTTATTTATGATAGAATTTAAGGACGTGTCCAAGATATATGACAATAATGTTAAAGCGTTATCAAATGTAAATATAAAAATAGATTCAGGGGATTTTGTTTTCTTAGTTGGACCATCTGGTGCAGGTAAGTCTACTTTTATAAAAATGTTATTAAAAGAAGTAGATCCAACTATGGGAGAGATTGTAGTAGCTGATAAGGAATTATCTAAGGTAACTAGAAAACAAATACCATATTACAGAAGAAAAATCGGAATGGTATTCCAAGACTTTAGATTAATACCTACTTTAAATGTATATGAAAATGTTGCATTTGCAATGAGAGTAGTGGAGGCATCTCAAAAAGAAATAAGAAGGAGAGTGCCTATGGTATTATCTTTAGTAGGTTTATCTCACAAGTATAAAATGTTTCCTAATGAGTTATCAGGAGGAGAGCAACAAAGAGTATCTTTAGCAAGAGCAATAGTTAATAATCCATCAGTTTTAATAGCTGATGAGCCTACAGGTAACTTAGACCCAGAGACAGCAAAAGAAATAATGGAATTATTAGAGGACATAAATAGATCAGGAACAACTATATTAATGGCAACTCATGCAAAAGACATAGTAGATAATATGCAAAAGAGAGTTATAGCTATTGATAAGGGAATGGTTGTAAGAGATGATAGAAAGGGGATGTACGAAAATGAAAATTAGCACGATAAATTATTTTATAGTAGATGCTTTAAAAAGCATAAAAAGAAATAGGACAATTAGTATTGCTGCTATGATAACTGTATTAATAACTTTTTTCGTATTTGGTACATTTACTCTATTAGCATTAAATTTTAATAAAAGTATTGAAGATGTAGCATCTAAAATTCAAATTCAAGTATATTTAAATGAAGACATAAAATTAGTTGATCAAAAAGAAATAGAACTTAAGTTGATGGAAAATGACCAAGTTAGTGAAGTTACATATGAATCTAAAGATGAAGCATTTTTAAATTTAAAGGAAAACTTAGGAAGTAATGCTGGATTATTAGAAGGTTATGATTTAACTAATAATCCATTACCAAGTTCTTTTATAGTTAACTTAAAAGATCCTTCATATGCTGAAGAAGTAAGTGAATCAGTAGAAAATATGACTGGTGTTGAAGGAATAGGGAACCAACAAGACGTAATTGATACAATAAGTAAATTTGTTGATGTAGTTCAAATAGTAGGAATAGGGTTATTTATAGTATTTATAGGTGTATCAGTGTTTTTAATAATGAACACAATAAAGCTTACAGTTTACTCAAGAAGAAGAGAAGTTGGAATAATGAAGTTTGTTGGTGCAACAGACTGGTTTATTAGATGGCCTTTTGTTATTGAAGGTATAATAATTGGTGCAATAGGTTCATTAGCATCAAGTATAGTATTATACTTTGCATATAGCGGAGTATTTAAGTGGATTGTTTCATCTATGTTTATAGTAAACTTAGTACAACCACAATTTGTTTTAACAACTTTATTAGCTTGCTTTGTTGGAGGCGGTATAGTAGTTGGAGCAATAGGAAGTATATTTGCATTAAGAAAATTCTTAGTGGTTTAGTATATAGAATTTGATAAATAGGCAAAAATAAAAATATATATAGAATTATTTTAAAACTACAACTCATTACTTTGGTTTTGGGTTGTAGTTTTAAGTGAATAAAGGGAAATTTAAAATAACATAAGTTATTTTATAAAAATAGGAAGGAGTATTTATGGAGAATTTTAATGAAGAAGAGAAAAAGCCTAGAAAAACTGGAAGGAAGGTATTTAAATACTTAATTTTATTAGTGGTATTATTAACAACATATTGGGGAGTGTTTTATCTAGGAAATACACTTGCTACTAAAGGGTTGATTATGGGATCAGTACCTGAAAATGCTGTTGCCGATTTAGAAGATATTCAAGATACTGAAAAATATTCTAATCTATTTAATCTACGAAGTATGTTATTTTCGATGTATGATGGAGAGATAGATGATGAGAAACTTTTAGAAGGTGCTATGAAAGGTATGGCTGAAGCTATAGGAGATCCATATACTGTTTATATGGATAAAGAGGAATTTACAACATTTATGGAATCAAGTCAAGGAAGTTTCTATGGAATAGGAGCTCAAATAGGAGTTAGAGATGATAATGTAACTATAATAGCTCCAGTTGAAGGATCACCATCAGAAAAAGCAGGATTAAAAGCTGGAGATATAATATTAAAGGTTGATGATTATGAGGTTACAGATTTAAATACAGAAGCAGTTGTATCTAGAGTTAGAGGAGAAGAAGGTGTTCCAGTTACTTTAACTATTAAACGTGAAGGTGTAGATGAGCCATTTGAAGTTGAAATAGTAAGAGCGGAAATAAAGACTGAGTCAGTAAAAGGTGAAATCCTAGAAGATGGAATAGGATATATTCAAATAACAACTTTTAGCGATGAAGAAGTAAGTGATAAGTTTAGTGAAAAATTAAATGAATTAAAACAACAAGGAATGAAAAAACTAATATTAGATTTAAGAGGAAACCCAGGTGGATACTTAAATGAATGTGTTGAAATAGCTTCTAATTTTATTCCAGAAGGAGAAGTAGTTACTTATACAATTGACAAGTATAACAAGAAGGTAATATCAAATTCAATAGGCGGAGATGCTATTGGAATGCCATTAGTAGTACTTGTTGATGGTGGAAGTGCTAGTGCTTCAGAAGTTGTAACTGGGGCTTTAAGAGATTATGAAGCTGCAACAATAATTGGAACAACGACGTTTGGTAAAGGGATAGTGCAACAACTTAAGGTTTTACCTAATGATATGGGAGGACTTAAAGTTACAACATCGAAGTATTATACACCAAATGGTGAAAATATTCATGGTACAGGAATAGAGGCAGATGTAGTTGTAGAAATTCCACAAGAAGTATTAGAAATGGATTATGATAGAAGTATTGATCCACAATTTCAAAAAGCTTTAGAGGTAGTAAGAGAGAAGAATTAATTAGGAGGCTCAGAATGGATTTAATAATTCATAGTTTAAAGTCTGTAGCAACAGCAATAATTGAGCCAATGCATTTAGTTATGCTTTTAGTGTTTGGGATAATATTTTATTTTAAAAATGTTAGAATAGTTTCTATTCAAAAAATGACATTAGGAGGGGGGTTAAATACCCCTCTAGAACTTACATTATCTCAAGTTGTATTAGGAATATTAGCAGGTGCAATTGGAAGTGTAATATTATCTATACTTGGAGTCACGTTTAGTGAAAGCTCTGGAATAGAGTTTATATTTATGATATCAATATTATCTTTATTTTATAAAAAGAAATATATATCATATGCATACTCCACAGCTATATTAGGTGCTATAGGTATTGTTTTAAAGTTTATAAGTAATATTACTGAAATGAAACTGTTTTTAAATACTGATATATTATCACTGATGACTTTCGTAGGAGTAATATACATATTAGAAGGATTTTTAATTATATTTGATGGAAGTAGAGGAGCAATACCTGTATTTACAAAGAAAGAAGAAAAAATAGTTGGAGGGTTTTCGTTTAATAGATATTGGCCAATACCTGTTGCAATACTTATGATTTTTACAAATAGTGTAGTGGGTGAAGAATCAATTTATTCTAATATAGCATCATGGTGGCCTATTATAAATAATAAATCAATAGTATCTTTATTAGCTACTGCAATGATAGCAAGTATTCCTTTGTATGGAATAATGGGTTATAGTAATGTTACATTTACCCAAGAGAAGAAAACTAAGTCATTAAGGTGTGGTATTGCTATTTTAATATATGGTATATCAGTTTCTTTAGTTGCACAGTTAGCTAGCATTAATATATTAGGACAAATAATAGCTATAATATATACACCATTAGCTTTTGAATTGATAATGAGATATGAGTATAGTGTTGAAAAGAAAGGTGAATGCTTATATGTAAGTGATGATGAAGGAATAATGGTTCTTGAAGTTACACCTAATTCACCAGCATATGAAGTAGGAATTAAACGTGGAGATAAAATAATAGAAATTAATGGACAAAATATAAAATCAGAAGGAGATATATTTAAGGCTGCTAGAGATAGTATACTTAAAGTACCAATTAAAGTTAAAAATAATTCGGGACAAGTATTAGAATATATTGTACAACCTAGAAATAAAAGGTTAGGACTTCTGTTAGTTCCTAAGATGGTTAAAAGAGAAGATATGTTTGAAATAAAACCAGATGATTTAAAAAATATAATAAATGAGCTTAAGAATAAAAAGTAGAGATTAGCTTGGATGTTAGTCTCTATTTTCTTAATAAGTAATAATTTGGAGGTGAGTATATGGGAGAATTTAAGATTCATTCTAAATTTAAACCAACAGGAGATCAGCCAGCAGCAATTGAAAGTTTAGCAAATGGTATAAATAATAATGAGAAATATCAAACTCTTTTAGGGGTAACAGGTTCAGGGAAAACATATACTATGGCGAATATAATTGAAAAGGTGCAAAAGCCAACTATAGTTTTAGCACATAACAAAACTTTAGCAGCACAATTATGTTCTGAGTTTAAGGAATTTTTCCCAGATAATATAGTTGAATATTTTGTTTCTTATTATGATTATTATCAACCAGAGGCATATGTTCCTCAAACTGATACATTTATTGAAAAAGATGCATCTATAAATGATGAAATAGATAAGTTAAGACACTCTGCTACATCAGCACTATTTGAAAGAAGAGATGTAATAATAGTAGCTTCAGTTTCTTGTATTTATGGATTAGGTAATCCGGATGAATATAAAAAACTTACTATTTCTTTAAGAGTAGGCATGGAGAAGGATAGAGATGAGATAATAAAGAAACTTATAGAAATTCAATATGAAAGAAATGATATTGATTTTTCAAGAGGTACTTTTAGAGTAAGAGGAGACTCTTTAGATATTATTCCAGCTTCATCTTCCACAAAAGGAATTAGAATTGAATTCTTTGGTGATGAAATAGATAGGATAAGAGAGTTTGATGTTTTAACAGGAAAGATATTAGGGGAAAGAGAGCATGTTGCTATATTCCCAGCATCTCACTTTGCTGCATCACAAGAAACTTTAGATAAGGCAATAAAAGAAATAGAAGATGAACTTGAGGATAGATTAAGAGAACTAACATCGCAAGATAAGTTATTAGAAGCTCAGAGATTAAGACAAAGAACCAATTATGATATAGAAATGATTAAAGAAATGGGATATTGTAGTGGGATAGAAAATTACTCAAGAGTATTAGATGGAAGAGCACCAGGTACTCCCCCTAAGACATTATTAGATTACTTCCCAGATGATTATTTAATGTTTATAGATGAAAGTCATGTTACATTACCACAATGTAGAGCAATGTATGCAGGTGATAGATCTAGAAAAGATACATTAGTTGAATATGGATTTAGGCTTCCATGTGCTTATGATAATAGACCATTAAAATTTACTGAGTTTGAAAAAAAGGTAAATCAAGTTGTTTTTGTATCTGCAACTCCAGCACAGTATGAATTAGATCATTCAACTAATATAGCTGAACAAATAATTAGACCAACAGGTTTATTAGATCCAATAGTTGAAATAAGACCAGTAACAGGTCAAATAGATAATCTTTATGCTGAAATATTAAAAACAACAGAAAGAGGATTTAGAACCTTAGTAACAACTTTAACTAAGAGAATGGCAGAAGATTTAACTAAGTATTTAACTGAATTAGGCGTTAAAACTACATATATGCATTCAGACATAAAAACCATTGAAAGAATGGAAATAATAAGAGATTTAAGATTAGGAGAATTTGATGTTCTTGTAGGAATAAATCTATTAAGAGAAGGGCTAGATATTCCTGAAGTTGCACTAGTTGCAATTTTAGATGCAGATAAGGAGGGATTTTTACGTTCTGAAACTTCAATGATTCAAACTATAGGAAGAGCTGCAAGAAACTCTGAAAGTAAGGTCATAATGTATGCAGATAAAATGACTGGATCCATGGATAGAGCTATTAAGGAAACTAATAGAAGAAGAGAAATCCAAATGAAGTATAATGAAGAACATGGAATTATACCTAAAACTATTATTAAGGATGTAAGAGCTGTAATTGAAGCAACAAAGGTTGCAGAGGAATCTGCAGACTATAATGTGGAGGAAGCAGTTGAGTTAACTGCTAAAGATAAGAAGAAGTTAATTAAACAATATACAGAGGAAATGAAAGATGCAGCTAAAAATCTTCAATTTGAAAGAGCGGCTGAACTTAGAGATATGATTAATAAGCTTAAGGATTGAAGCATTTCCTAGGAAATTTAATAAGTGAAAATGGTATTATAAAAAGGGTGTTTAGGGGGAAAATATGAAAAGGTTAGATATAAAAATACTAACTATGATTATTATTGGAGTAATAGCATTTAGTGGATATAAGCTATACGAATATGGGAGGAAATCCATAAGTGAAGTTGAAGTTATACTTTTTACAGCATCTGTAGTAGAACCAGAAATAAATCCAAAAAGAATAGTTAATGAAGAAATTTTAGCAAATGAAAATACTTTAAAAGAAAAAAATAGTGATTATAAAATGTGGATTAAAATGAATGAAACAAATATTAATTATCCAGTTGTTCAAGGAAAGGATAATGATTTTTACTTATATGCTGATTTTAATGGAGACTATTATTACCCAGGCAGTATATTTATTGATTATAGAAATGATATAGAAAATGATAATAATCTATGGATATTTGGTCATCATATGGCAGATGGAAGCATGTTTGCTGATCTTATAAAACTTAAAGATGAAGCTTACTTTAATGAAAATCCAGAAATAGTTTTAGTCAAAGATGGAATACAGTATGTATATGAAATATTTGCAGTAAATGTTGTTCCAGCAGATGGGGCAGAAATTATTTTTAATTTTGATAATGAAGATGAAATGAATAGATATATAGAAAGTGTAAAAGAAAAATCAATATTTTATAGAGATATAAAGGCAGAGGATATAGTAGATGAAGAGGGGATTAGTAGCTTAATAACAATGGTAACATGTAGTTATGAGTTTGATGATGCAAGAACTTTAGTATCGGCATCATTAAAGCCGGTCCAATAAAAATTATGATAAATGCAAAAAGTAGAATAGTATTGAAATATAAGAGCTTAAAAAATACAAGTAGATATAAATAAGATATTTACTTGTATTTTTTAAGCTCTTATAATTGAAAAAATTTGAAATTATATTGAAAAGAGAATACTAATATGCTAGTATACTAGTAGGAGCTATTAAAATTTATTGTTAAAAGCTATTTTATAAGTTAGTGTTAATGCAAGTAGATAGATATCAATAACTTACACCATTTACCTAAATTAATATCCCATAATAGCATTAACACTAACAATATTAAATATTTAAATAACTAATAGTAGGTGAAAGAAAAATGAGTAATATTTTAGAACAATTTAATAAGCAAAAAGATTTTCTTATCTGTATAGATTCTGATGGATGTGCCATAGACACTATGGATATAAAGCATATAAAGTGTTTTGGACCATGTATGGTAACAGAGTGGAATCTTGAAGAATGGAGAGAGCCTATATTAGAAAGCTGGAATGAAGTTAATCTTTATACATTAACAAGAGGAATAAATAGATTCAAAGGGTTAGCAGTAGCTCTTACAGAAATTAATGATAAATATATAAAAATTGAAGGGTTAGATGAATTTATAAAATGGACTGAAGAAACTAAAGAACTTTCAAATGAAGCCTTAGAACTTGAAATAGAAAAGGTAAATAATATTTGTTTAAAAAAGGCTTTAGAATGGTCTAAGTCTGTAAATAAATCAATTGATTTATTAAGCGATGATGAAAAATGTCCATTTGAAGGAGTAAAAGAAGCAATATTAGAAGCTACAAATATAGCTGATATAGCAATAGTATCATCTGCAAATGAAAAAGCTGTTTTAGATGAGTGGAGTCAACATGGACTTTTAGAAAGTGTTGATATAGTTTTAACTCAAAATATTGGATCAAAGGCTTACTGTATAAGTAAACTTGTTGAAAAGGGATATAATAGAAAAAATGTATTAATGGTTGGCGATGCTTTAGGTGATCTTAAGGCAGCTGAAGAAAATGAAGTTCTATTTTATCCAATAATGGTTAGAAAAGAAAAAGAATCATGGAATAGATTTACTAAAGAGGTTTTGAATAAATTTACTAATAATTTATTTATTGGAGAATATCAAGAAAAGGTTATAAATGAATTTAAATCAAATTTATCTAAATAGAATTTTAAATAAGGATGGGGTTTAAGTGAAAGATTTAGGATTCAAAAGCAAAAAAGTATTAGGGTTTGGGGAAATAATGTTAAGGCTTACTCCTCCTAATAATCAAAAGATAATACAGGCAAATTCTTTTGAGGCTGTATATTCTGGGGGAGAAGCAAATGTAATAGCAAGTCTTGCTATATTAGGTCATAATACTAAGTTTATAACTAAGCTTCCTGATAATTATCTGGGAAAGAAAGTAATAAGTAAATTTAGAGGTTATAACGTTGATGTAAACGATGTTGTATTTGGTGAAGGAAGATTAGGTGTTTATTATTCAGAAATAGGACATGGACTTAGAAGCACAGAAGTTATATACGATAGAAAGTATTCAGCAATATCCATGGCAGAAAAAGATGAATTTAATATAAAAAATATGTTAAATGGTGTTGGATTAGTCCACTTATCAGGAATAACTCCAGCATTAAGCAATAATTTAAAGGAATTAATAATAGATATTGTTAAAGAATGTAGAAAACAAGGTGTATTAGTTTCTTATGATTCTAATTATAGATCAAAGTTATGGTCTATAGATGAGGCTAAAGAAGTATTAGAAGAAATATTACCATATATAGATTTTGCTTTTTTAGGATATTTAGACATGGTAAATATATTAAAGTTTGATGATATTAATTTAGAATTTGATGAAAAATTAAAGTATCATTATAAAAATTTATTCGAAAAATATCCAAATTTAAAATATGCTGCATGCACTAAAAGAACTGTAAACTCAATAAACAATAATACTTTACAAGGATATTTATTTGATGGAAATGAGCTTTTTAAGTCAAATTCATATACATTTGATATATTAGATAGAGTAGGTGGAGGAGATGCTTTCACCGCAGGAATACTTCATGGAATTTTAAATGAAATGGGAAATGAAAGAATTATAGAGTTTGGAACTTGTGCAAGCTCTTTAAAACATTCAATAATAGGAGATATAAATATTATTGATGAAGATACAATTAATTCACTTATAAATAATGGATTATGTAATGTAAAAAGATAGTATATAACTATTTAATAAATTATAAATATTATATTTTAGGAGGAGAATTTATGTTATATCCAATAATTACAGAATCAAGACAATTAATAAATTTAAATGGTATATGGAAGTTTAAATTAGATAAGGGGTATGGTTTAACTGAGGAGTTAAGTAAGTCACCATTAAAAGATACTATAGAAATGGCTGTTCCAGCATCATATAATGACTTAGTAGAAAGTCAAGAAGTAAGAGATCATGTTGGGTGGGTATGGTATGAAAGAAATTTTATAATACCTAAATATCTACTTAATGAAAGAATAGTATTAAGATTTGGATCAGCAACACATGAAGCAAAAGTATACTTAAATGGAGAATTTTTAGTTGAACATAAGGGTGGATTTACACCTTTTGAAGCTGAGATAAATAATTTATTGGTAGATGGAGAAAATAGACTTACAGTTGCTGTTAATAATATAATTGATGAAACTACTTTACCAGTAGGTTTAGTAAAAGAAGAAGAGATAGATGGAAAAAAAGTTATAAAAAATGCAGTTAACTTTGATTTCTTTAACTATGCTGGAATACATAGACCAGTAAAAATATATACAACACCAAAAAATTATGTAGAAGATATAACTATTGTTACTAACTTTGAAGAAAATACTGGATATATTAACTATGAAGTAAAAACTATTGTAGAAGGAAACATAAAAGTATCAATAATTGATGAAGATAACAATATAGTTTCAGAAGGTACAGGAAACAATGGAAATCTTACTATAGATAATGTTAAACTATGGGAGCCTATGAATGCATATTTATATAGATTAAAGGTGGAATTAATAAAGGATGATTCTATAGTTGATACTTATTTAGAAGAGTTTGGGGTAAGAACTGTTGAAGTCAAAGAAGGAAAGTTCTTAATTAATAATAAGCCATTTTATTTTAAAGGATTTGGTAAACATGAGGATTCATATATAAATGGAAGAGGAATAAATGAAGCTGTTAATATAAAAGATTTCAATTTAATGAAGTGGATTGGAGCAAATTCATTTAGAACTGCACACTACCCTTATTCAGAAGAGATAATGAGATTAGCAGATAGGGAAGGAATAGTAGTAATAGATGAAACTCCAGCAGTTGGAGTACATTTAAACTTTATGGCTACTGGTCTTTTTGGTGAGAGTGTTAAGAGAGATACATGGAAGGAAATCGGAACTAAAGCGGCTCATGAACAAGTTTTAAGAGAGCTAGTTGCAAGAGATAAAAATCATCCATGTGTTGTAATGTGGTCTGTAGCAAATGAACCAGATTCTGATTCTGAAGGAGCAAAGGAATATTTTGAACCATTAATAAAATTAACAAAAGAGTTAGATCCTCAAAAGAGACCTGTTACTGTAGTTACTTATTTAATGTCTACACCTGATAAGTGTAAGGTTGGAGATATAGTAGATGTATTATGCCTAAATAGATATTATGGATGGTATGTAGCAGGGGGAGACCTAGAAGAAGCTAAGAGAATGTTAGACGATGAGTTAAAGGGATGGGAGGAGAGATGTCCTAATACCCCTATAATGTTTACTGAATATGGAGCTGATACTGTAGCTGGTATGCATGATACAGTTCCAGTTATGTTTACTGAAGAATATCAAGTAGAATATTACAAGGCAAATCATGAAGTTGTAGATAAATGTAAAAACTTTGTTGGTGAACAAGTATGGAATTTTGCAGATTTTGCAACAAGCCAAGGAATTATTAGAGTTCAAGGAAATAAAAAAGGTATATTTACAAGAGAAAGAAAACCTAAAATGATAGCTCATTCATTACGTGAAAGATGGATAAATATACCTGAGTTTGGATATAAAAAATAATATATTAATGGAATTTTATAATTTAAATTAGGTATATTTATATACCTAATTTTTTTTTTGTTAACAATATGATATACTAGTGTACTAGAGGCAAATTTTAAATTAGTATTTATAGTAGTATTAATGGGGGGAAAAGAATGATTCTTTATGAAAAGTTAGATAAAGAAACAGGTAAAGACTATGTATATAGAGTATTAAAAGACAATATTATGAGTTTAGAACTTAAACCAGGAGAATTATTAAGTGAATCTGAGCTAGCTAAAAAGTTAAATGTATCAAGAACACCTATAAGAGAAGTATTAATAAAGCTTAAGAGTGAAAAATTAATAGAGGTTAAACCGCAAGCTGGAACTTATGTTTCTTTAATAGATTGGAATTTAATAGAAGAGGCTATTTTTATTAGATATAATTTAGAAAGGGAAGCATTAAAGGAAGCATGTCAAAACTTTTCTGGAGATATATTGATGGAAATGGAGAAGTGTTTATTTGCACAAAAATTAGTTGCGCAAAAGGGAGATAACTTATTAGAGTTTCATAATTTAGATAAGGAATTCCATAAACTGCTGTTTGTTGGGATAAATAAATCAAATGTATGGGAATCTATTTGTAATATAAGCACTCATTATAATAGAATGAGATTACTTGCAGAAAAGAAACTAAATAAAGAGTTTTTAGTAGATCAACATATAACATATTTAGATATTATAAAAAATAAAAATAGTGATATTATTGATGAGGTTGTGTCACATCATATTAAAGAACCAGTTGAGCAGTGGAAAAAATTAATAAAAGAGGATAGTGAAATAACTAATTATATAGTTTAATCTAGAAATAAAAAATATCAAATTTATTTATTAAAACTAAAATTATATTACAAAATAGAGTCATAAAATAAAGAATTAAATATTTTATGGCTTTTTATTATATCTATAAGTTAAATGTTTTCAAAAAACTATTGCAATTTATATATTAATATGCTAGTATACAAGTATAGTAGTTGCAAGGAGGAATGCAAAATGAAATTACCATTTAATATTGATTTAAAAGATAAAGTTTGTGTTGTAACAGGTGGAACAGGAATTCTTTGTGGAGCAATGGCAAATGCACTTGCAGAATGTGGAGCAAAAGTTGCAGTTCTAGCATTAGGACAAGAAGCTTGTGATAATAAAGCTAAAGAAATAAATGAAAAAGGTGGACAAGCAATTGGTATTGAAGCCAATGTTTTAGATAAAGAAAGCTTAAGAAAAGCCCATGAAATAATTCTTAAAGAATTTGGACCAGTTGATATATTAATAAATGGAGCTGGGGGAAATCATCCAAAAGGAACTACTACTAAAGAGTATTTAGAAATTGAAGATTTAGAAAATGAAGAATTAACAACATTCTTTGATTTAGATCCAAAAGGTGTAGAATTTGTATTTAATTTAAACTTCTTAGGAACATTACTTCCATCACAAGAGTTTAGTAAAGATATGATTAACAGAGAGGGTGCTACAATAATTAATATATCATCTATGAATGCATTTACACCACTTACAAAGATACCAGCATATTCAGGAGCTAAGGCAGCAGTAAGTAACTTTACTCAATGGCTTGCAGTACATATGTCTAAGGTTGGAGTTAGAGTTAATGCAATAGCACCAGGATTCTTTGTAACAGATCAAAATAGAAGATTATTATTTAATGAAGATGGAACGCCAACACCAAGAACTGAAAAGATATTAAATAGTACACCTATGAGAAGATTTGGTGAAGCTGATGAATTAATAGGAACATTATTATACTTAGTATCTGAAGAAGCATCAGGTTTTGTAAACGGAGTAGTTATTCCAGTAGATGGAGCATTTTCAGCTTATTCAGGAGTATAGGGGGGGAAAAACAATGATTTTAAGTGAATTAAAAGCAAATGGAATAGTAGCTGTAGTTAGAGGTAAAAGTCATGAAGAAGCTAGGGGCTACATGGAAGCTTGCTTAAGAGGTGGAATTAAATCATTGGAACTTACTTATACAATACCAGATGTATGTGAGCTTATAAAAGAATATAGCTCACATACAGAGGCATTAATTGGAGTTGGAAGTGTTTTAAATGCTAAAATGGCTTCTGATGCAATTGAAGCTGGAGCAAAATATGTTGTAAGTCCAGGATATAGTGATGAAGTTAATAAAGTTTGTAAAGAAATGAATGTTCTTTATTTACCAGGTTGTATGACAGTAAGTGAAATTATGAAGGCAATGGATGCTGGAAATAAAATGATTAAGTTATTCCCTGGAGATGTATTTGGAGCAAAATATGTGAAAGCGATAAAAGTACCTATTCCTAATATTGAAATAATGCCAACAGGAGGAGTTTCAGTAGATAATATTGAAGAGTGGTTTGCAAATGGAGTTTCTTGTGTTGGAGTTGGAAGTTCGTTAATCAAAGGATCGCTTGAAGATATAGAAAACACAGCAAAAGCTTTTGTGAAAAAGATGGATAAAATTAGAGCTTAAATTTTTTTGATAAAACTAGTATACTAGTATTCGGAGAGTGTGCTAAAAGTGTTAAAAAAGTAGAGACTTATTTATTAAAGGAGGAAAAAATCATGGAAATGACATTCAGATGGTATGGCAAAGATGATCCAGTTAAAATTGAATACATCAAGCAAATACCAGGAATGAAGGGAATTGTTACAGCTATATATGATATTCCAGTTGGAGAAGTATGGCCACTTGAAAGAATTTTAGAATTAAAAAATGAAATAGAAAGTCATGGCTTAAAGCTTTCTGTAATAGAAAGTGTGCCTGTACATGAAGATATAAAACTTGGATTACCAACAAGAGATAAATATATAGATAACTATATACAAACAATTAGAAATTTAGCAGAGGCAGGTATAGACACGATATGCTATAACTTTATGCCAGTATTTGATTGGACAAGATCTGATTTAAATTATGAATTAGAAGATGGATCAACGTGTTTAATATATGATGAAGAACAAGTTAGAAAGATGGATCCAGCTTTAGGTGAATTAGAACTACCAGGATGGGACACTTCTTATGGTGAAGGTGGACTTAAAGGTTTATTAGAACAATATAAAGATATAGATGAAGAAATATTATGGAGCAATTTAAATTACTTTATACAAAGAATAATGAAGGTTGCTGATGAAGTAAGAATGAAAATGGCAATACATCCGGATGATCCACCATGGGGAATATTTGGATTACCAAGAATTATAACTAATTTTGAAAATTTAAAGAGATTTATAGATTTATATGATAGTCCTTATCATGGAATAACATTATGTACAGGTTCTTTAGGATGTACTAAAGTTAATGATATGGTTAAGATGATTAATTACTTTGGTAAAGAAAGAAATAGAATTCATTTTGCTCACCTTAGAAATGTAAAAATAACGGGAGATAGCAGCTTCAATGAAGTAGCTCATTTATCAGAAGCAGGGTCTTTAGATTTCTATGAAATAGTTAAGGCATATTGTGATTACGACTTTACAGGTCCATATAGACCAGACCATGGAAGAATGATTTGGGGAGAAACTGGTAGACCGGGATATGGATTATATGATAGAGCATTAGGTGCAGTATATATTAATGGATTAATTGAAGCAATTAATAAAAATAAAAAGAATAATTAATTTTAAGGGGATAAAAAAATGAAGAAGTTTATGGATAAAGACTTTTTACTAGAAAATGAAGTATCAAAAGTTTTATACCATAATTATGCTTCAAAGGTGCCAGTGTTTGATTATCACTGTCACCTAGTTCCTATGGAAATAGCCACAGATCATGAGTTTAAAAATGTAACTGAAATGTGGCTATACCATGACCACTATAAGTGGAGAGCTATGAGAAGCTTTGGTATAGATGAAGAATATATAACTGGGAATGCAAGTGATTATGATAAATTTTATCAATTTGCAAAGATGATGCCATATTTAATTGGAAATCCTATTTATCATTGGTCACATTTAGAACTTAAAAGATTCTTTGCTGTAGAAGAAACTTTAAGTGAAAAAACTGCTAATATTATTTGGAATAAATGTAATAAAGCTATAAAAGAAAATAAATTGACAGCAAAGAAGTTAATTGAAATGGCAAATGTAGTTTATATTGGGACTACAGATGATCCTATAGATGATTTAAAATATCATAAGCAAATAAAAGAAGATGATAATTTCAAATGCTCAGTTAATCCAAGTTTTAGACCTGAAAAAGCAATGAAGATACAAAATAAAGGGTTTAAAGAGTATATAAATAAATTATCAGAAGTTACTAATATTGAAATTAAGTCATTTAGTGATTTAGAAAAGGCTCTGGAAGTTAGATTAGATTATTTTTATGAAAATGGATGTATGATTACTGATCATAGCTTAGAAAGAGTTGTTTTTTATAATTACACATGTGAAGAAATTAACAAGATTTTTATAAAGGCATTAAATGATGAAGATATAACTAATGAAGAAGCATCAAAATATTCTATTGCATTATTAATATCTTTAGGAAAGATGTATTCATCAAGAAAAATGATAATGCAACTTCATATAGGAGCATTAAGAAATAATAATACAAGAATGTTCAACAGAGTAGGAGCGGATGCAGGATTTGATAGTATTGACGATGGTGAAATAGCATATTCACTTTCAAGAATATTAGATGAATTAGACAAGGAAAACAAGCTTCCAAAAACTATTTTATACTGCTTAAATCCTAAGGATAATGAAGTTATTGGAACAATGATTGGTAATTTCCAAGGTGGGAATATAGCTGGAAAAATCCAATTTGGTTCAGGATGGTGGTTTAATGACCAAAAAGATGGCATGGAAAGACAAATGATGGCATTATCACAACTTGGTCTTATAAGTCAATTTGTAGGAATGGTAACTGATTCAAGAAGCTTTTTATCTTATACAAGGCATGAATATTTCAGAAGAATATTATGTAACTATTTAGGATATTTAGTTGAAAGTGGTCAATATCCATATGATCAAGAAATACTTGGTGAAATTGTTGAAAATATTTGTTACAAAAATTCAGCTCAATATTTTAAAAGATAAAAATAATCATATAAAGTGGAAATATTAATAAACAACATTTCCATTTTATATGAGATGTTATACTAATTTAAATGTAAATGTATTCAAAAACGAAAGAATTGTTTTGGGAGGATAAATAATTATGGTTCTTGATTTAATAAGTAAAAAAGAAGAACAAGTTAAATCATTTAATATAGGAGATAAAATTGGATATGCACTTGGTGACTTTGGGTGTGCAACATTCTTTGCATTTGTAAGTAGCTATTTAATGGTTTTCTATACAGATGTATTAGGAATTAGTGCAGCTGCTGTTGGGGTATTATTTGTAATAGCTAGAGTATGGGATTCTATAACTGATGTTATAATGGGTGTTATTGTTGATAAAATAGGAACTACTAGGCATGGTAAGTTTAGACCTTATGTTGTTAGATTTGGATTACCATTGGTTATAGTAGGGGTATTCTGTTTTACTTTAATTCCAGGTTTACCTGAAAATATGAAGTTACCATATGCTTATGTAACATATATTTTATTTGGTATGTTATATACAGCAGTAAATATTCCATATGGTTCTTTAGCATCTGTTATGAGTAATGATCCAGATGAAAGAACTGCATTATCAACATTTAGAAATATTGGATCTATGGGAGCAAATATTTTAGTAATGTTTTTTGTTCCAAAGGTAATTTTTAATGCTCAAGGGGCAGTAACAGCAGAAGGATTTATAACTTGTGCAGTAATACTTGCTATAATATCTACAGTATCATTTTTCCTAAACTTTAGATTAACTAGAGAAAGAATCGTTCATAAGACAAATGAAAATAAAAAAAGTTTATTAAGTACTTTAAAAATATTATTAAAGAATAGAGCTTTTGTAGGGGTTTCATTAGCATCATTTGCTATGATGAGTGGATCTTTAACTGTTAGTGCTTTAAATGTATATTTATTTAAAGATTATTTTAATAGTCCTGGGTTAACAGCATTAGGTGGAATGGTAGGTATGCTTGCTAGTTTTTGTGTTATTCCATTTGCAGGAACTATAGTTAAGAAGATTGGTAAAAAAGAAACCGCTGTTTTAGGTGGGGCACTTGCAACAATTATTTATGGAGCAATGTTAATTATACCAAATTTAACAGTTATGATTTATATAGTATTATCATTCTTGGCTGGATTAGGAACAGGATTGATTAATACAATAATATGGGCATTAGTTAGCGATGTTATTGATTATCAAGAATATATTAGTGGAGAAAGAAATGAAGGGACTGTTTATTCACTTTATTCATTAGCAAGAAAGTTAGCACAAGCTATATCTGGAGGTGTTGGTGGATTTGCATTATCACTATTAGGATATAAGTCTGGAGTTGCGGTGCAAGCAGCATCAGTAGGTGAAGGAATTAAAAATATGGCTATAGGATCAGCTACAGTTGGATATTTAATAACAACAATAATATTATTATTTGTATATAATCTTTCTAAGAATAAATTAGTAGAAATTAATAATGAGTTAGCAAAGAAAAGAGTTATGGTATAACACTTAAGTAAACGATTTTGTTAGAAGTAATTAATTTTTATATAAAAAGAATCTTTGTATACACAGTGATGTATACTAGTATTCAAAAAATAAAGAGATGTTAATGGAGGAAAGAAAAATGGTAAACTTAAAAGCAAAACCATATAATTTAGATGAAGAATCTATAAAATGGGTAGAAGATACAATAAGAAATATGTCTATTGAAGAAAAAATAGGACAACTATTTGTGAACATGGGATCAAGTAGAGACGAAGAGTATTTAAAAAGTATTTTAGATAATTATCATATTGGAGCTGTTCGTTATAATCCAGGTAAGGCTGAAGAAGTATATGAACAAAACAAAATATTACAAGAAAATTCTAAAATCCCAATATTAATAGCAGCTAATACGGAAATGGGTGGAAATGGAGCTTGTACAGATGGGACATATGTTGGTAATGAGGTTAAAATTGCTGCAACTCAAAATCCACACTATGCTTATGAGTTAGGAAGAATATCTGGTGTTGAAGCATCTGCTATAGGATGTAACTGGAGTTTTGCTCCAATTGTTGATATAAACAGAAACTGGAGAAATCCAATAATCTCTACTAGAACTTGGTCTGCAGATGCTGATCAAACTTTAGAATTATCTTTAGAATACATGAGAGGTATAATGGAGTCTGGAATTTTACCAGCTGCTAAACATTTCCCAGGAGATGGTATAGATGAAAGAGATCAGCATTTATCATTTGCTCCAAATACTTTATCAGTAGAAGAGTGGGATGCTACTTTTGGAAAAGTATATGGTGGATTAATTGAAGCAGGTCTTCCATCAATAATGGCTGGACATATTGCTTTACCAGAATACGTAAAACATTTTAATCCAGAGGCTACAATTCAAGAAATGAATATGCCTGCAACTTTAAGTAAATATGTGTTAACAGATTTATTGAAGGGGAAAATGGGCTTCAATGGATTAGTTGTAACTGATGCATCTCATATGGTTGCTATGACTTCAGCTATGAAGCGTAAAGATATGTTACCAACTGCAATTGCTGCAGGTAGTGATTTATTCTTATTCTTCAATGATCCAGATGAAGATTTCCAATGGATGATGGAAGGATATAAAAATGGAGTTATAACTGAAGAAAGACTTCATGATGCATTAAGTAGAATATTAGGTTTAAAAGCTTCTATAGGATTACATAAGAAAGCTAAAACTGAAATATTACAACCAAAAGAAGAAGCTATGGCTAAGATTGGTTTAGAAGAAAATAAAAAAGTAGCTGTAGAAATAGCTGATAAAGGTATAACTTTAGTTAAGAATAATGAAGAAATATTCCCAATTTCACCAGATAAAACTAAGAGAGTATTACTTGTAAATGCTAAAGGTTTTGAAGGGGGATTTGGTAAGTTTATAGCTCTTATGCAAGGAGTACAAAAAGGTCCTATAGATATAATGAAAGAATTATTAGAGCAAGAAGGATTCCAAGTAGAAATATATGAATCACCAATAGATAAGATTATGAAGCTACCAAAAGAAGAAATGGGCGCAGCTCTTGGTAATGTTTATGCTGGTAAGCGTCCAATAGCTGAATTAACTTCAAAATATGATTTAATTATAAACTTAGCTGATGTAGGTGCAAGTGTTGACCAACGTCTTCAATGGCCACCAAGCAAGGGTACTCCAGATATTCCATTCTATGTAAATGAAATACCTACTATCTTTGTTTCAGTGCAATGTCCATTCCATTTGGCAGATGTACCACAAGTTAAGACTTATATAAATACTTATGATGGTAAGGATTATACTCTTAAAGCATTAGTTGATAAAATGATGGGACGTTCAGAGTTTAAAGGGGTTAGCCCAGTAGATGCATTCTGTGGTCTTGGAGATACTAGATATTAATAAAAATATAAATATTATTAAAAAATAAAACCTATTTCGATACTAACTACACATTTAAAATATTATAGAAAATAAATTAAGAATAAAAAGCATTTTCTTATAATTTAAGGAAATGCTTTTTATCATTGTAAAAAATTAGAGTAAACAAAATATAAAATTCATTGACAATAAAAATCAATAATTCTAAAATTAAATAAAGAATGTTTGTTCGAGAGTAAAATATACTATTTCTGACAAAAATAAAATTGAAGTATATTGAAGAGGTTAAAAAAATGAAAGATAAGATTATAGTAAAAGGTGCAAGAGTACATAATTTAAAAAATGTATCATTAGAAATACCAAGAGATAAATTAATAGTATTTACAGGGTTATCAGGTTCAGGAAAATCTTCTTTAGCATTTGATACATTATATGCAGAAGGACAAAGAAGATATGTTGAATCTTTATCATCATATGCAAGACAATTTTTAGGACAAATGAATAAGCCAGATGTTGATTATATTGAAGGATTATCACCTGCAATATCAATAGATCAAAAGACAACTAGCAAAAATCCAAGATCTACAGTAGGAACAATAACAGAAATATACGATTATCTAAGATTATTATATGCAAGAATAGGTATTCCACATTGTCCTAAGTGTGGTAAGGTAATAAGCCAACAATCTGTGGATCAAATTGTGGATCAAATAATGGCTATTGGGGATAGAACTAAGATTCAAGTTTTAGCTCCAATTATAAGAGGAAAAAAAGGAACATATGAAAAAGTATTAGAAAGTATTAAGAAAAATGGATATGTAAGGGCCAGAGTTGATGGTGAAATATACGAATTAGCAGAAGAAGAAATAAAGTTAGAAAAGACTAAAAAACATAATATAGAAGCTGTAGTAGATAGACTTGTTATTAAAGAAGGAATTGAAGGAAGATTAAGTGATTCTTTAGAAGCTGCATTAAAGTTAGGAGAAGGCTTAGTAATTATAAATATAATTGGAGATAAGGATATATTATTTAGTGAAAACTTTGCTTGCCCTGATTGTGGAATTAATATACAAGAATTTGAACCAAGAATGTTCTCGTTTAATGCTCCATTTGGAAAATGTGAAAAATGTGATGGTTTAGGAACATTAATGGAAATAGATCCGGACTTAGTTATTCCAAATAAAAACCTAAGTGTAATGGAAGGTGCAATTGCAACATGGGGAGAAGGGAGATTAAAAGACGATTCGTGGACTTATGCAATTTTAAAGGCATTGAGCGAAGAGTATGACTTAGATTTAAATAGACCTATAAAGGAATTATCAAAAGAACATGTGGATTTATTATTATATGGAACAAATGGACATAAGTTAATAGTTACTTACACTAAGGATGGGGTAAAAGGTAAATATTCATATTCATATGATGGAGAAATAAATTCACTTGTAAGAAGATATAAAGAAACAAATTCAGATGTAATTAAAGGCGAAATTGAACAATATATGAGTAATAAATATTGTCCAAAATGTAAAGGAGCTAGACTTAATAAAGAGGTTTTAGCAGTTACAGTTGGTGACAAAAACATATATGAATTTACACAAATGCCTATTAAAGAAGAATTAGATTTTATTAATTCACTAGATTTCACCGAAAAGGAAAGAATAATAAGTGATCAAATAGTTAAGGAGATTAAAAGTAGATTAAAATTCTTAGTAGATGTTGGATTAGATTATTTAAATTTATCAAGAAGCTCAGGAACCCTTTCAGGAGGAGAAGCTCAAAGAATTAGACTTGCTACTCAAATTGGATCTGCTTTAATGGGAGTTCTATATATTTTAGATGAACCTAGCATTGGATTACATCAAAGAGATAATGATAAATTAATCCAAACTTTAAAGAATCTAAGAGATGTTGGAAATACTGTTATAGTTGTTGAACATGATGAAGATACTATGAGAGAAGCAGATTTTATAGTAGATATTGGTCCTAGAGCAGGAGAGCATGGAGGACAAATTATTGCTGCCGGAACTGTAGATGAAATTAAAGCATGCAAAGAATCTATAACTGGTCAATATTTGACAGGAGAAAAAGAGGTTAAGGTTCCAGAAGTAAGAAGAGAAGGTAATGGACAGTTTATAACTGTTGTAGGAGCTAAGGAGAATAATCTTAAAAATCTAACTGTTAAATTCCCATTAGGTGTATTAACAATGGTTACTGGTGTTTCTGGTTCTGGTAAGAGTACATTAGTAAATGAAATTCTTTATAAAGGATTAAATAAGATAATAAATAAGAGTAAGAATCCAACCGGAGCATACAAAGAAATAAATGGTTATGAAAGTATAGACAAGATTATAGATATAGATCAAAGTCCAATAGGAAGAACACCACGTTCAAATCCAGCAACTTATACAGGAACTTTTGATATAATAAGAGAGTTATTCTCTCAAACACCAGAAGCCAAAATGAGAGGGTATAAACCAGGAAGATTTAGTTTTAATGTAAAAGGTGGAAGATGTGAAGCGTGCTCAGGAGATGGAATTATAAAGATAGAAATGCAATTCTTATCTGATGTTTATGTACCTTGTGAAGTTTGTAAAGGTAAGAGGTATAATAGAGAAACTCTTGAGGTTAAATATAAAGGAAAAAATATTGATGATGTTTTAAATATGACTGTAGAAGAAGCATTAGAGTTCTTTGAAAATATACCAAGGATAAAGAATAAGATTCAAACATTAAAGGATGTAGGGTTAGGCTATATAAGATTAGGTCAACCATCAACGCAATTATCAGGTGGTGAAGCTCAAAGAATTAAGCTTGCATTTGAATTGTCAAAGAGAAGTACAGGGAAAACATTATATATCTTAGATGAACCAACAACAGGACTTCATGTTGATGATGTTAATAGATTAGTATATATATTACAAAGATTAGTTGATGCTGGAAACACTGTTGTAGTTATTGAACATAATTTAGATATGATTAAGTGTGCTGATTATATAATAGATTTAGGACCAGAAGGCGGAGATAAAGGTGGTACTTTAGTAGCACAAGGTACGCCGGAGGAAATAGTTAAAAAAGATAAATCATATACGGGGAAATATCTTAAGAAGTTATTAAGATAATTAAGATGGCTTGTTATTTTTTACAATAGGATTTAATATATAATGGTAAATATACATTAATTTGAGGTGAAAATATGAGTTTTGGGAAGGTAGCCACTTTTATAGCTGGAATAATTTTTATAATTTTGTTATATGTCATTATATATTATGCATTAAAGATAATGTATAAGGATGTTAAAACTGGTGGAAAGCGAAAAAATAACAATTCAGGTATAAGATATGGTATAGAAGTTATTCAAACAGGTGTTAACTCGACCTTAGAGCAGGGTTCAGTAGTACCAATTAGAGGAATAACAACTTTAGGAAGAAAACCAGATAATATAATTGTCTTAACAGAGCCTTTTGTATCAGGAAATCATGCAAAGATATATACTAAAAATAATAATTTATATATTGAAGATTTAAATAGTACAAATGGTGTATATGTTAATAGCGAAAAAATAGAAGAAAAGTTCAAGCTTATTGCTGATGATGAAATTAAAATAGGAAGTGCTATTTTTAAAGTTTTAAAATCAGGTAAGTAAAACTCTAAATTTATGATTTAGTTTGGTTGAGGCTGTAGCTTTGACCATAGGAAAAGATGTTTCATTTAAAGAGTAGAGGTGGATTTATGAAAGCATTAAAGCGTGAAAAAAAATTACTTAGACTAGTATATTTGCTATGCTTACTACTTTTTACAACATTGGGGTTTTTACAAAAGCCTTTTGATACCTTTGCATTAATAATGGGAGTAGTCTTATGTGTTCTAATAGGCTATTCCCACTTTGTAGTTAGAAGATTTTACCCGGATGGAGATAAATTTATACTAATTTTTGCAAGTATATTGGCGGTAGTAGGAGTAGCAACATTATATAGAATAAATAGAGTAACTGCAATTAAGCAACTAGTATGGATTGCTATAGGTGTAGTAGGTTATATTTTAATTGTAGTAATTTTGCCTGATTTAAGGAGTTTTGCAAAATATAAAAAGGTATATATGATAATAACGTTAGTATTAATGCCATTGGCATTAATATTTGGTACAGAATTATACGGTGCAAAAAACTGGATTATAATAGGAAAGGTCATTTCTTTTCAACCATCAGAGTTTGGAAAAATAGCTCTTGTATTGTACTTAGCTTCGGCTTTAGCTACATATGAAAATAAGAATAATTTCAAACAAGATTTTAAAGAGTTATGGCAACCAGCATTGGTAGCTGGATTTTCTATGGGATGTATGGTACTTCAAAGGGATTTAGGAAGTGCATTAATATTTTTTGGTATTTCAATAACATTATTATATGTTGCAACATCTAAGAAGAAGTATGTATTTACAGCATTAGGTTTAGCTGCAATTGGGTCAGTGGCTGGTTATTCGATGTTTAGACACGTAAGGGAAAGAGTTAAGATTTGGCTAGATCCATGGAAATATGCTTTAGGAGAATCCTATCAAATAGTTGAAGGAATGTATTCAATTGCTGCTGGAGGATTATTTGGTGTTGGAGTAGGTCAAGGTCATTTTCAAAACTTGCCAGTTAAAGAAAGTGATATGATTTATGCAATTATTTGTGAGGAGTTTGGAGTAATATTTGCAATTGGATTAATGATAATATATTTCTTATTATTCTATAGAGGTATAAGAGCAGCATTTGTTACAGATGATAAGTATTCACAATTAATAGCTGTTGGCTTTAGTACAATGATAGCTTGCCAAACATTAGTTATAATAGGAGGAATTTTTGCAGTTATTCCATTAACAGGAATAACATTACCTATTATAAGCTATGGTGGTTCGTCAGTATTAACAATATTCTTTGCTTTAGGAATATTGCAAAAGATATCAGAGGAGGCATAAGGATATGAATGACTTAGCAAAAAGTGTTAAAAACGTAATGACTGTATTTTTAGTTTTCTTTATAGCATTAATATCCTATATTGCTTATTTTCAATTAATTAAGAGTCCTAAGATTAACGAAATGTCAGGTAATACAAGAGTTATTGCTGTAAAAAATGAAGTTTTAAGAGGAACTATATATGATAGAAATGGTACAGCCCTAACAACTAGTGAAAGATTAAATGAAACATCTCAAAAAAGAGATTACTTATATGACAACTTATATGTGCATGCATTAGGATATACAAGTGCTGTTTATGGAACAACTGGCTTAGAGGAAGAGTATGATAATGAATTAACAACTTATAATGCTTTTGGAAATAATTTTAGGCAGTTCTTAAGCAGTATTGATGTAAAAGGTCTTATAGAAAATATAAAAAATGATAAAACTAATACAGGAAGTTTTAATTTTTCAAGCAATTTTAAGGCTTTTATGGATGGAATTAATTTTGAGGAATTAACAAAAGAAGCTGATAAAGTTGGAAATGGCGTAGTAACAACTTTAGATACAACATTACAACAAGTAGCCTCAGATGCATTAGGAGATAATAAAGGAGCTGTTGTTGCATTAAATCCTAAAACAGGAGAAATATTAGCAATGGTGTCAAAACCTACATTTAATCCTAATAATTTGGCTAATGAAATGAATAAAGCTAATAGTGGGAGTGCAGATGATACACCATTAATTAATAGAGCTATAAATGGACTTTATCCTCCAGGTTCTGTGTTTAAGACTGTCACATTAACAAGTGCTTTAGAAAATATATCATCAGTATCTAATAGAACATTTGAAGATGAAGGCAAGATAAAATTCCAAGATGGAAGAACCTTAAGCAACTTTGCTAATAATGTATATGGTTCAATAGATTTAAAACAAGCATATAAGGTATCAAGCAACGTTGTATTTGGTACATTAGCAATGGAACTTGGAAATGATGCGTTAAAAGCTACAGCAGAAGATTATGGATTTAATTCAGTAATAACTGGACCAGGAGTATCTATAACATCAAGTAGATTCCCATCTTTAGATAGTTCAGAGGTTGGTAATATAGCTCAAAGTGGAATAGGGCAAGGAAGTGTTTTATCTACACCTATGCAAATGGCTTTAGTAGCAGCTACAGTGGCTAATGATGGCGTTATGATGCAACCTAAATTAGTTAATTCAATTGTTGATAAAGATCAAAATGTAATAAAAACTATAGATAGTAAAGAATTGAAGCAAGTTATGTCCAGTGATATTGCAGAGACAATTCAAGAGTATATGACTAATTTAGTTGATAGCAATTTAAGTAAATGGCCAGCATTTAAAGGAACTAATGCTGGAGGAAAAACTGGTACAGCAGACTATACTTTAGCAGATGGAACTGAAGCGACTCCACACAGTTGGTTTATAGCAGCAGCACCAATGGATGATCCACAAATAGCAGTTGCAGTAATTGTCGAAAATGGTGGCACTGGTTCAGGAGCAGCTGCAACAGTAGCTAGTAAGGTTGTTAGGCAAGCAGTTTTAGGATATTAAAGTTAATAATTTATAAGTATATAGTAAATGGACCTAATAGATAAATGTTAATTTAGAGCAGTTAAGAGTTAAGAAAGAGAGTTAAGAGTTTAGGATTAAATTCAGATTTAGCTGAATTTATAAAGAAGAGTATCTAAGAAATTCCTTGTGGAGTTTATCCTTTAGCTTTTAACTATCAAATCTTAACTCTTAATTTTTTACATAAGAAAGGGGAGTAAGATGTTTGATTTTGAGTATCATCTAAAAAATTTACCAGATAAACCTGGGGTTTATTTGATGAAGAATTCATTAGGTGAAGTTATTTATGTTGGAAAAGCTAAGATTTTAAAAAATAGAGTAAAAAGTTATTTTCAAAATTCAAAGAATCATTCTGAAAAAGTAAGGGTTATGGTAAAGAATATTGCCGAATTTGAATATATAGTTACAGATTCAGAGATGGAAGCACTTATTTTAGAGTGTAATTTAATAAAGAAATATAGTCCTAAGTATAATATCCTGTTAAAAGATGATAAATTCTATCCTTTTATAAAAATAACTACAAAGGATGACTTTCCTAGGGTTTTTGTAACTAGAAATTTTGCTAAGGATGGAAGCAAGTATTTTGGGCCATATACTAATGGAGCAGCAGTATATGAAACTATAAATTTGATATATAAAATATTCCCTTTAAGAACATGTAAATTATCAATAAAGGAAAATGGGGAAGCTGTGAGACCATGCTTAAATTATCATATAAAGAAATGTCTTGGACCTTGTGGAGGACATATAGGTAAAGAAGAGTATGGAAAGATGATAAGTGACATAATTGATATTTTAAGTGGAAAAGAAACTTATGTTACTAGAATGCTTAAAACAAAAATGGAAAATGCAGCAGAAAATTTAGAGTTTGAAAAAGCTGCGTCATTAAGAGATAAGATATTAGCAATAGAAGCCATAGTTGAAAAACAAAAAATATTTAAGACTATGGAAGGTGATGAAGATTTTATAAATATTGATCAAGATGAGAAGGATAGTTGTATTCAAGTATTTTTCTCTAGAGATGGAAAGATACTTGGAAGAGAACATTTTATATTTGAAAATACAGCAAATGAAAGCATAGCAGAGATATTAGAGGAGTTTATGGCATCATTTTATGGGGGCACAGCTAAAGTTCCTAAAACAATATATGTTCCTGAAGTTAATGAAGCAGAGTTAATGGAAGAGTATTTAACTATAAAAAGAGGATCTAAAGTATGGCTTAAAGTCCCACAAAAAGGACAAAAAAAGGATATGATAGAAATGGTTAAGAATAATGCTAAGATAACTTTAGAGAAATTTAAGGATAAATATTTAAAGGATAAAGAAATAAATAGAATAGCATTACAAGAACTTCAAGATTTATTAGAGCTTGATGAGTGGCCAGCTAGAATAGAAGCATATGACATATCTAATATTCAAGGTGTGGATTCAGTAGGAACAATGGTTGTATTTGAAGAGGGAAGATCAAAAAATAGTGATTATAGAAGATTTAAAATAAAAACTGTAAAAGGGGCTAATGATTATGATAGCATGAGAGAAATTTTGACTAGAAGATTTAATCATGGCCTTGAAGAAATAAAAGCAATTCAAGAAAGAAACTTAAAGTTATCTGCAGGTAAATTTTCTAACTTTCCTGATTTAATAATGATGGATGGTGGTAAAGGACAAGTAAATATAGCTCTAGAGGTATTAGAAAGTTTAAATATAAATATTCCAGTATGCGGTTTAGTTAAAGATGATAAACACCAAACTAGGGGGATAGTGTATAATAATAAAGAATTAATAATTAATAGAAGCTCAAATTTAATGCAGCTAATAAGAAGAATACAGGATGAAGTTCATAGATTTGCAATAACATATCATAGAAGCTTAAGAGATAAGAGAACTTTACATTCTATTCTAGATGATATACCTAATGTTGGAGAAAAGAGAAGAAGAGCTTTATTAATGAAGTTTGGAAGTGTAGATAATATTAAAAAAGCAACAGTGGAAGAGCTACTAAAGGTACCATCTATAGATAAAAAATCGGCAGAAAGTATTTATATTTACTTTAATGGCAATAATTAAAAGAAAATCACTTGTTTAATAGGATAATATACTTTATACTATTAAACTGTAAATATTTTATGTTTTAAGGAGCTTATCATGAATAAATACGGTAAATTTGTAGGGCTATTTAGGGAATTTTACAATGAAGATAATATTAAAATAGATGAGAAATTAAGTGGTTATGTTAATTTTAAAGTTGGAGGACCAGCAGATATATTATTAATTCCAGATTCAAAGGAACAAGTAAAGAAGAGTATTTGTATTTGTAGAGAAAATAATATTCCGGTTTATGTTATTGGTAATGGATCTAACATATTAGTTAGAGATGGTGGATTTAGAGGTGTTGTTATATCACTAAAAGGCGTTCACAATGTAACTGTAAATGATGAGAGAATTGAAGCAGAGTGCGGTGCAATGTTAAAAGAAGTTTCTGATAAGGCAATGGAAAATTCATTAACTGGATTTGAATTTGCATGTGGAATACCAGGAACTATTGGTGGAGCAGTATTTATGAATGCTGGTGCTTATGATGGAGAAATTTCACATGTTGTTGAAAGTGCTGAAGTAATTGATGAAAATTGTAATATAATAAACCTTACAAATGAAGAATTAGATTTCGGATATAGGTCCTCTTTAGTTATGAAAAAAGGATATATAGTATTATCAGCTGTATTTAAATTAAAAAAAGGCCAAGTAAAAACTATTAAGGAATTAGTTAATGATTTAACTAATAAAAGAGAGTCTAAACAACCACTTGAATATCCATCAGCAGGAAGTACATTTAAGAGACCAACAGGGTACTTTGCTGGTAAGCTTATTCAAGATGCTGGACTAAAGGGATACTCTATAGGTGGTGCTGCTGTATCAGAAAAGCATTCGGGATTTGTAATTAACAAGGGAAATGCTACAGCTAAAGATATTACTGACTTAATAGAGCATATTCAATATGAAGTTAAAAATCAGTTTGGAGTTGACCTTCATACAGAAGTAAGAATAATAGGTGAAAAATAAGAAGTTACCAATTGGTAGCTTCTTTTTATATATTTTAATATAACATGTATTAATTCTTATAAAAATAAAGAAGATATTTTTATAATGTCTTTATTAAATAAGATATTTAACATTTATAATGAATAGTTAAAATTTTGATATATATGATATAATTGAAATAAGTTATTTTAACGTAGAATTATAAATTTTAATTATTGAACTTTTCACACTCAACATAAATTGAGAATGTGCTTTCGACATTAATAAATAGATTTTTGGAGGTATGACATGAGATTTATTATAGTTACAGGATTATCAGGAGCAGGTAAATCAGAAGCGACTAAAAGTTTAGAAGATATGGGATATTTTTGTGTAGATAATCTTCCACCAACATTAATAACAAAATTTGCAGAGGTATGTAGACAAAGTGATGGGAAAATAGATAAGGTTGCATTAGTTATAGATATAAGAGGTGGAATATTCTTTAATGATCTATTCCAAAGCTTAAGAGAATTAGAAAAAGAGCAATTTAAATATGAAATATTATTCTTAGATGCAACTGATGAAGTGCTAGTAAAGAGATTTAAAGAAAAGAGAAGAAGTCATCCATTATCGGGGGGAGGAAGAGTAATAACTGGAATAGAACTAGAAAGAAAAAAATTAAGAGAAGTTAAAGATAAATCAGATATTATAATAGATACTTCAAAATATAAAATAGGTGATTTAAGAGAGGAAATGACTAAGTATTTTGGAGATGAAACATTGCCAGAAAAGCAATTATCAATTACTGTATTAAGCTTTGGATTTAAATATGGTATACCAGTTGATTCTGATTTAGTATTTGATGTTAGATTTATACCAAATCCATTTTATATACCAGATTTAAAACCATTTTCTGGCTTAGATACACCAGTTAGAGATTATGTATTAAAGCAAGAGGAAACTAAAGTATTCTTAGAGAAAATAAATGACATGCTAGAGTTTTTAATTCCTAACTACCAAAAAGAAGGAAAGAGACAGCTTATTATTTCAATAGGATGTACAGGTGGAAGACATAGATCAGTAGCTATAGCAAATCAAATTTATGAGAATTTATATGATAAGAACTATAATGTATATATTGAACATAGAGATATTAAAGAAGATGTTCATAAAGGGGATAAAAAACTATGATAATGGAATTTTTAATGAAACCGGGAATAAGAATGAAAAGATGGATATTCCTTGGGTTCGTTGGGGTAGTTATACTTGTACTAGGTGTTGTTGAAATTTTTTCAAATAAAGATTATAACAGCACTATAAGAGTTTTATATTTATTTTTAAGTTTAATTGGAATTGTAATAATGTATATAGCATTTTCTGAATTTGTTAAGTCCTTTATTTCTTTAATAAATTCTGAAAAAGTCAAGATAACAATAAATGATAAGAATATAGAAGAACTTGTAGATGAGAAGAGAGTTCATGTAGGTGGTCCTAAAGTAGTTGTTATTGGTGGAGGAACAGGATTATCTACAATGTTGAGAGGGTTAAAATTATATACAAATAATATAACTGCAATAGTAACAGTTGGAGATGATGGAGGAGGGTCAGGAAAGCTTAGAGCAGACCTGGGAATGCTTCCTCCTGGTGATATACGTAACTGTATTTTAGCATTAGCAGATACTGAGCCTATTATGGAGGATTTGCTTCAATATAGATTTAAAGAAGGTTCATTAAAAGGACAGAACTTTGGTAATTTATTCTTAGCTGCAATGGCAGGAATAAGTGATAATTTTGAAGATGCTGTACAAAAAATGAGTTCAGTACTTGCAGTAACAGGAAAGGTATTGCCTGTTACACTTGATGATATGAAGCTTATAGCAGAGCTTGAAAATGGAAGTGTAATAGAAGGCGAATCTATAATACCAGAAGAGGCTGTAAAACAAAAAAGTAAGATAAAACAATTAAGAATTAACCCAGAAAGAGCTAAGCCCTTAATGGATGCACTTATAGCTATTAAAGAAGCTGATGCTATTGTTATGGGACCTGGTAGTCTTTATACTAGTATAATACCTAATTTATTAGTTGAAGATATAGTTGAAGGAATAAATAAGAGTGATGCAATAAAGATATATATATCTAATGTAATGACTCAACCAGGTGAAACAGATGATTTTGCAGTGTCTGATCATATAAAGACATTAATGAAGTATAGTGGGAAAAATAGTGTTCAATATGTTATTGCAAATAACGGGACAATCCCTGAAGAAATAGAAGAAAGATATTTAAGTCAAGGTTCTAAATTAGTAAAATTGGATTATGAAAACATAGAGGACTTAAACGTAAAAGTAGTTGAGACTGACTTAGTTAAGATAACTAGGGGGTATGTAAAGCATGATTCTGAACATTTAGCACAAGTTTTAATGACAACTATTTTAGATAAAAGATTGCTTTATGATAAAAAGAAGATTATAGAGTATATGTATTTGTCTAAAAAGATAAGAAATAAAAAATAATATGTTGTATCTAAGTTAACTGCCCCCTGTGAAGTACACAGGGGGCAGTTAAAAGTTTTAGGGAAATAGCCTATTTATTTTCCAATATTATAATATGATACATACGGCACAGTTTATGGTATAATGAAGTATACATTTATAGTTAGTTAGGAGAAGAATTTATGTCGTTTTCAGCGAAAGTAAAAGGAGAAATATGTAGATATACTGATATATCTAAAGAGGAAGCATTAGCAGAGCTTTCAGCAATAATGAAAGGTAGTGGAACAATAGGATTTAGTGGGAAGGGTCTTAGCTTTAGAATTACAACAGAAAATCCAGCTTCAGCAAGACATATATTCACTATACTAAAGGAACACTTCAATATACATTCAAAATTAATGGTTAAAAAGAGTAACTCTTTGAAAAAAAACAATATATATATGGTTTTAATTGAAGAATATATGGGGGTTAGGGACTTACTTCAAGAAACAGGAATTTTTAGAGAAATAGATGGAGTACTAACTATTGATTATAAAATAGATCCTGAAATGGTGAAAACAGAAGAGTATAAGAAGTCATACATTAGAGGAGCATTCATTGGTGGAGGAAGTGTAACTAATCCTGAAAAGACTTATCATTTGGAGTTTGTAACTCATAGTGAAGAATATGCAAAAGATTTATCTAAGCTTATTAATTCTTTTGGATTAAATTCAAAAGTTATTCAAAGAAAAAATAGCTTTATAATATATATAAAAGAAGGTGAGCAAATAGTTGATCTTCTAAATATTGTTGGAGCTCATACTTCATTACTTGAACTTGAGAATATAAGAATAATGAAGGAAATGAGAAATAACGTAAATAGACTTGTTAATTGTGAAACAGCAAATTTAAGTAAGACAGTTAATGCTGCAGTAAGACAAGTGGAAAGTATAAAGCTTATACAAAATAGTATAGGACTTCAAAGATTACCTAAAAATCTTCAAGAAGTTGCTGAGCTTAGATTAAGTTATCCTGATGAATCACTTAAGGAACTAGGAGAAATGTTAGATCCACCAGTAGGTAAATCAGGAATAAACCATAGGTTAAGAAAAATAGAAAAAATAGCTGAAGAAATTAGGAGTGGAAACTACTAAATAGTCAAAATAAGGAGGTGTCTTATTGGAAAATAAAAAGTTCTGTCATCTTCACCTACATACTGAATATAGTTTACTTGATAGCTCAGCTAAAATTAAGAAAGTTATTAGTAGGGCAAAGGAACTTGGAATGGATAGTATAGCCATTACTGATCATGGTGTTATGTATGGATGTGTTGCATTCTACAAGGAAGCTATAGCACAAGGTATTAAACCTATACTTGGTTGTGAAGTATATGTAGCAGGAAAGTCTATGAACATTAAAATCAATGACAAGGATAATGGTACATATCACTTAGTTTTATTAGTAAAAAATGAGGTTGGTTATGAAAATCTAATGGAAATAGTATCAGCAGCATCTATTGATGGATTTTACTATAAGCCCAGAGTTGACCATGATTTCTTAAGAAAACATAGTGAAGGTCTAATAGCTTTAAGTGCTTGCTTAGGTGGAGAAGTACAAAAGAATTTATTAAGAGAAGACTATGAAAAGGCAAAAGAAGTTGCATTAATGTATAAGGATATCTTTAAAGAGGGTTTTTATTTAGAAATACAAGATCATGGAATGGAGGAGCAGAGAAAGGTTACAGAAGGTAATATTAAGTTATCTAGAGAAACTGGAATTCCTTTAATTGCAACTAATGATGTCCATTATATTAATCAGGAAGATTCAAAAGCACATGATATTTTAATGTGTATTCAAACAGGAAAGACTGTAGAGGATCAGAATAGGAGAAGATATCCTTCGGATCAGTTCTATTTAAAGTCTCCAGAGGAAATGTGGGATATGTTCTCCTATGTTCCAGAAGCATTGGAGAATACAATTAAGATTGCTGATGAATGTAATTTTGATTATGAGTTCCATGTTTCTAAGTTACCAAATTTCCCAGTTCCACAGGAATATAAAACTCACTTTGATTATCTTGAAGAGGTGTGTTTTGAAGGGTTAGTTGAAAGATATGATGTATTTGAAAAGTTTAGGGATAAGTTAATTAATGTTCAAGAGATAAAGGGCTTTGCAGAAACTAATGATGAAGCAAAGGAATATGTTGATAGATTAAATTATGAACTTGGTGTAATTAATCAAATGGGATATGTTGATTATTTCTTGATTACTTGGGACTTTATTAAGTACTCAAATGATCATGGGATACCAACTGGACCAGGGCGTGGATCTGCAGCTGGGTCTATAGTTGCATATACTCTGGGAATAACAAAAATAAATCCTATAAAGTATAGCTTGCTTTTTGAACGTTTCCTAAATCCTGAAAGGGTAAGTATGCCTGATATAGATTCGGATTTTTGTTATGAAAGAAGACAGGAAGTAATTGATTATGTTGTTGAAAAATATGGAGTTAAAAATGTATCACAAATAATTACATTTGGTACAATGGCCGCTAGATTGTGTTTAAGAGACGTAGGAAGAGCTATGAACTATTCCTATGCAGAAGTGGATAGAATAGCTAAAATGATTCCTACAATGCTTGGAATAACAATAGAAAAGGCATTAGATTTAAATCCTGAGCTTAAGGCAGCATATGATAATGAAGATAGAGTAAAAACATTAATAGATGTTAGCAAAACTCTAGAAGGGTTACCAAGACATTCATCAACTCATGCAGCTGGTGTAGTTATAGCATCAAAGCCATTAGTTGAATATGTACCACTTCAAAAAAATGAAGATATGATAGTAACCCAATTTGATATGACAACATTAGAAGAACTTGGACTTTTAAAGATGGATTTCCTTGGGCTAAGAACTTTAACAGTTATGAGTGACGCTGTTAAGATGATTAAAGAAAATAAAGGAAGAGATATCGATCTAGATAAAATAGATTTTGAAGATAAAAATGTTTATAACATGATTGGTGAAGGAAAAACAGCTGGTGTATTCCAATTAGAGTCTCCAGGAATGACATCATTCATGAAGGAACTTAAACCTGACTGTTTGGAAGATATTATAGCGGGAATATCATTATATAGACCGGGACCAATGTCAGAGATTCCAAGGTATATAGAAGGTAAAAGAAATAAAGACAGTGTGCATTATGAGACACCAGAACTTGAAAGTATACTGGATGTCACATATGGGGTAATGGTATATCAAGAGCAAGTTATGCAAATAGTTAGAGACTTAGGGGGATACTCTCTAGGTAGAAGTGATATGGTTAGAAGAGCAATGTCAAAGAAAAAGCACAGTGTCATGGAACAAGAAAGAAAGAATTTTATATATGGAATAGTAGATGAAGAGGGTAATGTAGAAGTACCAGGTTGTTTGAGAAATGGTATAAGTGAAAAAGCAGCAAATGAAATTTTCGATCAGATGATTGACTTTGCTTCTTATGCATTCGTAGAAAATTCATATGAATATTATGTATAAATCTCCTATAACTATAGAATCATACTTAATGAGGTGAATATATCTTTGAGTAAAAGTTATAAGGAAATTAATATAAAAGATAGAAATAATATAGTTGATTATTATTATAAGCATAAAGATATTAGTATAAATAATATTGCGATAAATTTAAATATATCTAATAGAGCAGTAAGAAGAGTATTAAAAGAGGAAGGCATAAATACAAAATTAAAAAATAGATATATTTTAGATGAAAATTATTTTGATTATATTGATACAGAGGCTAAGGCATATATATTAGGTTTTATATATGCAGATGGATTTGTAGGAGACGAAAAGTTTAATAATATAGTGATATCAGTAAATGATTTAGAAATTTTAGAATTTATAGCAAAAGAATTTAAATTTACAGGAAATATTAGAAAAACTAAAAAAGGTGGATTTGAAAATTCAAAGAGTGGATATTCATTAAATTTTTCATCTAAAATAATGGCATCTAGATTAAGGGAAATAGGGTTATATCCTAATAAATCATTAAGTATAGATAAATTGCCTTGTATAGATAAAAAGTTAATAAGACATTTTATAAGAGGCTACTTTGATTGAGATGGAAGTATAGTACTGTCTCATAATACAAGTTATTATAAAGCAGCTTATGGAATTATAAAGTATATATATCCAACGTATTGTTTTATGATATTAGGAACTAAAGAGTTTTTAGAAGAAATTATTAAAGAAGCAGAATTTAACTATGCAAAAATATATGATACTAAATCAGATAAAATAAAGTGTATAAGGATAAATGCTAAGAAAGAGTTTGATAATATATTTAAATACTTGTATGATAACTCAACTATAAAATTAGAGAGAAAATATAATAAGTGGAATGAAATAAAGAGTGCCTTTGCAGCAGGAGCTGTAAAGAAAATAGGGTGAATTGCGGGAAAGACCTTAGAGCCTTAAATACTAACTTAGTCTAGCAATAGAGCTAAGGGCTTAGAGTAATTATCTAAGAAAGAGTAAAAAGTTTAAGGATTGGTTAATCCGCAGCCAAGTTTCCTAGAAATAGGTTAAAGGTTCAGAGACTAGATAAAGTAGCCTAAGTAAAGATTTATATGGTGAAATATCCACGAGTGCCCTATATCCTAAATTTATTTAGGATAATGATATAGTCCGATCTTTATAGAGATATAAAGTATAAAACATAAAAGTTTTATAATAACGTAAATGTCAACAAATCTCACGCAGCAGCCTATGCAGTAATAGGCTATCAGACAGCATACTTAATGCATTACTACCCAGTAGAAACTATAGCAGCAATGGTTAATTCTGTTATGGGAATAAGTGAAAAAGTAGCGCATTACATTAAGTTTGCAGAAAGCTTAGGTATACAGGTGTTACCACCAGACATAAATGAAAGCTATTCAAAGTTTACTGTTAAAGGAAATAGTATAAGATTTGGTTTAGCAGCAATAAAAAACGTTGGGTTAAATGTTGTTGAAGGAATAGTTGAAGCTAGAGAAAATAAAGGTAAATTCGAGTCATTAGTTGATTTTATAAATAAAATTGACTTATCAACAATAAACAAAAGAGCTGTAGAAAGCTTAATAAAAGCAGGAGCTTTTGATGAGTTTAAAATATTTAGATCAAAATTATTAGCTGTTTATGAAAAACTAATGGATAGTGTAGCTAGTGATAAAAAAAGAAATATAGATGGTCAAATTAGTCTTTTTGGTATGGCAGATGAAAGTATAAATGTACCAGAAGTAAAATATCCAGATATAAAAGAATTTGCAAAAAATAATTTATTATCAATGGAAAAAGAAATGACTGGTCTTTATATATCAGGTCATCCTTTAGATGAATACGAAAAAAGCTTAAAGATGATGACATCAACTACAGTAGAAAAAATATTTCAATCATATGAAGCCATTATGGATGGATTAAGTGATGATGAACATTTAATTCAAGATAATCAAAGGGTAATACTTGGAGGAATATTAGCAGAAGTAAACCAAAAGGTAACTAGAAATAATTCAATAATGGCTTTTTTAAAATTAGAAGATTTAACAGGGGTTATTGAGGTTGTAGTATTCCCTAAAACTTTAGATAAAGTAAGGAATTTAATTAATTTAGATTCAATGGTTGTCATTAATGGTAGAGTTAATATAAAGGAAGATGAAGAACCTAAACTTATTTGTGAGAGTATAGAGCCTTTAGAAAAGGTAAATAGCAGTAAACTATATATAAGAGTTGATGATTTACAAAAGGCAAAAGAAATGAAGCCTAAGTTAATAGAGACTATAAGGGAATATAAAGGTGATTCTGCGCTTTATGTATTTACTTCAAAGGATAGAAAAAATTATAGAATGCCAAGAGAAATGTGGATAGATTTAAATACAGATGTTGTTCTTGAATTAAAAAAGGTTTTTGGGGATGATAATGTAAAAATAGTTGAATAAAAAGAGGCAAAGATTTTTAAATATCTTCACAAAAAAAGAATTTGTGAAGATATTTTTTTGCTTTTATAAAATTTGTAAGATTTCACAAAAAATAAATTGAAAGAATATTTTACAAAATAAAAAAATTTCAATAAAATGAATGTTAATTAAATAACAATAATAAAAAATCTTGAATTTACAGAGTTTTCAGATAAAATATAGTAAAATAGTATATGTAAAAAGGTATAAAGAATAAAATTGTAATTAATAATTAGGTATATAATTTCGATAAATTTAGGGTAAAATAAACATATAGATTTATAAATAAATGATAATTTTAGACAGAAGTATATTTATTTTAGTTGCATTACTATCAGTTTACAAGTAAAATAAATAAGGTGGTAAAAAGTTTAACAATAAACAAAATAGTAATATGATAACAAATATTTCAAAGTGAGTGGACATGCAGAGTCCTTAGTAGTATCGAGGAGGAATATTTTATGAAGAAAATAGCTGTTTTAACAAGTGGTGGAGATGCTCCAGGAATGAATGCTGCAATAAGAGCAGTAGTAAGAACTGCAATACATAATGGTATTGAAGTTATGGGAGTACAAAGAGGATATGCTGGATTAATTAATGGTGAATTATTCCCAATGAATAGATCATCAGTTTCAGATATAATTCAAAGAGGCGGTACAATTTTAAGAACTGCTAGATGTGTAGAATTTAAACAAGAAGAAGTAAGAAAAGAAGCTGCAAAAATTCTTGCAGATAATGGTGTAGATGCTTTAGTAGTTATTGGTGGAGATGGATCTTTCACTGGTGCTAAATTATTATCTAAATTAGGAGTAAAAACAATAGGTTTACCAGGAACTATTGATAATGATTTAACTTACACTGATTATACAATAGGATTTGATACAGCATTAAATACTGTAGTTGATGCTATAGATAAAATTAGAGATACTTCAACTTCTCACGAAAGAGTATCTATCGTAGAAGTTATGGGAAGAGATTGTGGAGATATAGCTGTTCATACAGGTGTAGCTTGTGGGGCTGAATATATAATCACACCAGAAAAAGGTTATGATAAAGATGAATTATGCAGAGTTATCTTAGAAGGTAAAAAAGCTGGAAAGATGCATAACTTAGTTTTACTTGCAGAAGGTGTTGGTGGAGCTTCAGAATTAGCTAAATATGTAGAGGCTCAAACAGGAATCGAAACAAGAGCAACAGTTTTAGGTCATATCCAAAGAGGTGGAGCTCCAAGTGCTTTCGATAGAGTATTAGCTTCAAGAATGGGTTCAAGAGCAATCGAACTATTAATGGAAGGTAAAACTTCAAGAGTTGTTGGTATCAAAAATAATCAAATATTTGATCAAGATATAGATGAAGCTTTAGCTTTAGACAGAACTTTTGATGAAAAATTATATGAAATTTCAGAAGAGATTTCTAAATAATTTTAATAAATACGCTAATAATTTATTTTAAATACATTAAATTTAGAGATTAAAGGAGAGTTTTAAATGAGAAAAACTAAAATCATTTGCACTATCGGTCCAGCTAGTGAAAAACCAGAAATATTATCACAAATAATTGAAGCAGGAATGAATGTTTCAAGACACAACTTCTCTCACGGAGATCACGAAGAACATGCAGGAAGAATAAACTTAGTTAAAGAATTAGCTAAGAAACATAACAAAGAAATTGCTGTTATGTTAGATACAAAAGGACCAGAAATAAGAACTGGTAAATTTGATCCAAAGAAGGTTGAATTACAAGCAGGTGCTAAATTCACTGTTCATGCTGGTGGAGATGTTATCGGTAATACTGAAGAGTGTTCAGTAACTTATGCTGGGTTAGCTAATGATGTTAAACCAGGAGATACTATCCTTATAGATGACGGTTTAGTAGGATTAACTGTTGAATCAATTGATGGCAACAAAATTCACTGTACAGTTCAAAACACTGGATTTGTTGCAACTCACAAAGGAGTTAACGTTCCAGGAGTTTCAATCAAATTACCAGCTTTAACAGAAAAAGATATAGCTGACTTAAAATTTGGTTGTGAAATCGGAGTTAATGCTGTTGCTGCTTCATTCATAAGAAAAGCTTCAGACGTTGAAACAATCAGACAAATATTAAATGAAAATGGTGGAGAGCATATCCAAATTATCTCTAAAATCGAAAACCAAGAAGGTGTTGATAACATAGATTCAATATTAGCAGTTTCTGATGGATTAATGGTTGCTAGAGGAGACCTAGGAGTTGAAATTCCATTTGAAAAGTTACCAGCTGTTCAAAAGATGATGATTGAAAAATGTAACGCTGCTGGAAAACCAGTTGTAACTGCAACTCAAATGTTAGACTCAATGATGAGAAACCCAAGACCAACAAGAGCAGAAGTTTCTGACGTAGCTAACGCTATATTAGATGGAACAGATGCAATCATGTTATCTGGAGAATCAGCTAACGGAGATTGGCCAGTAGAATCAGTTCAAACAATGGCTAAAATAGCTGCTGAAACTGAAAAGAAATTAAACTATGAAACTGCAGTTTCTAAAGCTAAATCTCACGTACCAGCTACATCAGGAGTTATCTCAAGAGCTGCTTGCAATGCTGCTAATGAATTAAAAGCTGCTGCAATAGTTTCTTCAACTAAGAGTGGAGCAACTGCAAGAAGAATTTCTCAATGCAGACCAGAATGCCCAATCGTAGCTGTAACTCCATGTGAAAAAGTTGCTAAGAGCTTAGCATTCTGCTTCGGAGTATATCCAGTAGTTGCTGAAGATCAAAACTCAACAGATGCTATGATGGCTAACGCTACTAAGATAGCTGTTGAAAATGGATTTGCTAAATCTGGAGATACAGTTGTAATAGCCGCTGGATTAGATCAAGTTGGATCAACTAACCTTTTAAAAGTAAGCGTAGTAGAATAATTTGACATAAAATAAGAAGTGTAATATTTACACTTCTTATTTTTTACATTTGAAGGGTGTGCCTCTGGGAATAATCCAATATATGGATTATCCCCGGATATACGCCCATATATTGGTTATAAATTGTGAAAATGAATAAATTTATTCGTTAAGTAGTAAAAATAGTATTAAAAATGCAAGATAGACCAGCAAAAATTAATGAAAAATAAAAAGTTAACAAAAAGTTAACAATTAATATTGAAAAAGTAGGTTATAATTGATAATATCATAATAGTTCGAAAGAATTAAAATGGTACAGTGTGGCAACTGATTCTATTTAAAAATACACCGTATGGTGTATTTTTTTTATGTAAAATTATATTTGTAATGGTATAGTAATATTATAAAAGAGAATATTTATAAAATAAAATTTTATCTAGATAAGTAGAGTATATTTTAATAAGTACAAATATGTATACTATGTTTATAAGGGATATAATATAGTATATAATATTAATGGTTTATTAATTTAAAAATTCGGTATATTAATATAAAAATAATTAACACAAATAAAAAAGATAAAATGTGATTGATAGGTGATAAATTTGGTAGAAAAGAATAAAGAGTACATATTAGGTATTATTTCTCAAGGATACGAAGGAGAAGGGATAGCTAAAATTAATGAAACATTTCCTATATTTATAGAAGGTGCATTAAAAGGTGAAAAAGTTAAAGCGAGAATAGTAAAATCTAAAAAGAATTTTGCTTATGCTAAGTTAATTGATGTAATAGAAGCATCAAAGGAAAGATGTGAAGCAAAATGCAATATAAATAAAAGATGCGGTGGTTGTAAGTTACAACATTCTACATATAAAGAGCAATTAAATTTCAAATTTGAAAGGGTAAAAGATTGTATAACTAAAATAGGAAAATTAGATGATAGCATAGTTAAATTTCCATTAGGTATGGAGGAGCCTTGGAGATATAGAAATAAAGTTCAATTACCTATAGGTATGATAAATGGAGAGTTGAAAATAGGCTTCTTTGCACCAAGAAGTCATGAAATAATAGATATGGAAACTTGTTTAATTCAAGATGAAGTAGCTGATAAAGTTGTTGAATTAACAAGACAATGGATAAAAAAGAACAATATAAAGCCATACAACATTGATGGAAGTTATGACGAAACTGGAATTCTTAGACATATAATGATTAGACGTGGATTTACCACTAATGAGGTAATGGTTGTTTTAGTTACTAATGGAAACAAATTACCGAATAAAGATGAGTTTGTACAATTAATGGTTGAGAATATAGCAGGAATAAAGAGTATAGTACAAAATGTTAATTCTAAACCTACTAATGTAATATTAGGGCAAGAATGCATAACATTATGGGGAGAGCCTACTATAAGTGATTATATAGGTGATTTCAAATTTAATATATCACCATTATCATTCTTCCAAGTCAATCCTATTCAAACAGAAGTTTTATATGGTAAGGCTTTGGAATACGCTCAATTAACTGGAGATGAAACTGTATTTGATGCATATTGTGGAACTGGAACAATAACTTTATTTCTATCACAAAAAGCAAAGAAGGTTTATGGTGTAGAAATAATTCCACAAGCTATTGAAAATGCAAATATAAATGCTAAAGAAAACAACGTTGATAATGTTGAGTTTTTTGTTGGAGAATCAGAAGTTGTTATACCAGATTTAATAAATAAAGGGGTAAAAGCTGATGTAGTTGTTGTAGATCCACCAAGAAAAGGCTGCGATGTTAAGTTATTAAATGCTATAACTAATATTGATGCTGAAAGAATTGTATATGTAAGTTGTGATCCAAGTACTCTAGCTAGAGACCTAGTTGTTTTAGAAGAAAATGGATATAAAACACTAGAAGTTCAGCCAGTAGACATGTTCCCACATACTAGTCATGTAGAATGCGTAGGATTACTAAGGAGAAAGTAATTGTAGAATATTGAGGATTAGTAACTTTTTATAGAAGTATATATTTTTATTAAAAATTTTAGAAAGTCCTATATATTTTTGTGTGTTGTGCATAGTTAATAATGGTTATTAGCACTGAGTGTGAAAGTATACTTAGTTTTCTTAATATATTTTTGAATTTAAATATATAAATAGAATAAAAGGCGTTAGAATATATATTAATAATTAGTATTTAAAATAAGATTAGATGATAAAAAGAAACTTTTTAAATGCTTTTATAGTAGCATATATTAAGTTTCTTTTCTTTTTAAATGTATCTGAAAATATTATAAATATTAATACAGATTATTAGTAACATTAATAAAATAAATAATTTATCGACTTTTTCATTATTCATTTTTTTGTTTAATATATTACC
>SKEA01000281.1_pt1 | contig 54599 bp, 37 predicted proteins | sample 4826601 | NCBI WGS metagenome assembly SKEA01 (sample SAMN11008821, study PRJNA524170) | human gut metagenome | biome: Human fecal sample; material: Feces; isolation source: fecal sample from pouch patient p13, p53 | host: Homo sapiens | place: Israel: Tel-Aviv | collected 2016-07-06 | reverse complement strand
TATTTTTGCTATGCAGCGTTCTGGGAAAGCCTTCTTAGCTGATTATTAAGCGTGCGATTTTATACGGAGCGAGTATCCGACAACGGATGCTCTTGTTTGCTATACCAATTTTCACCACCTTAAAATTTCTCTCGAAAATTTTGTTTTGGGGCTTGACTTTTAATAGTTAGTCTTTCCCTAGATGATGTTTTCTCTGAACGTTTGCTCTAAATGTGTTATTGACAAGAGCTAAGAGCGTCGTTATAATTGAAATGTGAAAACTGATTTCGCATTTATTATATCAATGGGAAAATAACCTGTCAAGAGGTTTGCATTGAAATGAGAAGCTTATTTTCTCATAGTGTGCAAAAGATGACACAGCAAAGAGGCTGATAGAAGACGAGGGGGCGAGGAATTGGAGTGCTTTTCGCATGATAGGGGACCGGTTGTCCGTATGGCTCGACCGGAAAACCCCAATGAAATAGATGAATATGTGAATCCGTTCTGCACAAAGCTGGATGAAATCGGATCATTTCAGAGCTACTGTATCGGGCACTTTGAGCACGAGTGGTTGGATGCGCTGGGCCAGATGATCGCGGAGGGGCGAGTACCGATTACGGATGCACCGAGGGTGGATGATCCAACAGAGCTGCGCCACATGGATAGCGGATACATTCATAGGATGGAGTTTTCACGTCTGGATCGGGGGCACTTCTATGCGGAGGCCATCGTATAATGAAGCCAACGGATTAGAAAAGATGCGTAGTTTTGTTGATGCAGCAATGATCAACAGGAAAGATTGATTTTGAACGCACCTGACCATGATGCTAGCCAAAAGTGTATACATCGTACTCAAGGTGTCGCTGTTTCTCCGATACGGTGTCGCTACTGCACCGATATATGCAATACTAATTATCAACTTCGCAGTCATGTGTAAGCATGGCTACTGTCACAGCCGGAGCATTTTGTCGGCGTTGACAAAATGCTCCGGCTATGATACTGATCAATAAGATTAGGTTGACATACAATGAGGCTGTTGTATACTAAACTTTGACGTACACTTAAAGCAAAGTGTCAAAACTTATTTTGCTGTGAGCGCGGACACACTTATGAGCAGGCGATGGACAGATTGAAGGCGTCTTTTGCCAGGCCGCGATAAAACTGCCAATTAAAATTATAACGAGGTATCCTCCATTTTTATAATGGAAAACTTATACCATAAAACAGCGAAGATAGGTGGTTATGCTGCCGCTGCCCCCTTTATTGACCATCAATTACTGGAAAATGCGGTTCATCTCATTCTGCTTCCACTCCCAACAGGTATGCACATAACGCTTTAATGTAATGTCAGAGCTGGCATGCCCCAACAGCTCACTCAACGTCTTTATGTTGCAACCTGCTTGCAGGCAGGTCGTTGCAAAGGTGTGCCGCAGTGCATGGGAATTCACTACCGTAACGCCCGCTCCTTTGAGATAGCAGTGTACACTTTTGCGGTAGCAGCGCGGCTCAACAGGTTTGGATTCATTGCCCGTCAAAAACCAGGCTTTGCAGCTTCCTTTCTGCTGCAACTGCTTCAGCATTCCCAAAATGCCGTGAGGAATCGGGATTTTTCTCTCAGAGCTTCGCGTTTTTGGCGATTGAATGACAACCCTCGTCTGGCCTGTGCCCACATAAATTCGTTTTACTGTCCGTTCAATGGATAAAATGCCATGATCTAAATCAAAGTCAGCCCACTGTAGACCACAGACTTCACCTATGCGCAGTCCCATCTGCATCATGAGCAGTGCGCCAAGCTTCCGAGTAGTTGGGGCAAATTCAACATAGCTCTGCAAGCATTTCTGTTCAGATTTGCTGAGCGTAGCAGGCGTAGCCATAGGTGGTTTTGCCATCTTAACGTCAATCTCAAGTGACCGCATAAGGTGCAAGTGTGCTGCATATCGGCAAATGCGGCGTACAAGCACAAGGCATTCGCGCGCCATAGTCGCCCCTAATGGTTTGTGGCTGTTGTCTGTTGGCGTGATAATCTCAAGCAATGACCTTTCTAAGGTATATTCATCCAACTCTTGCACACGATAGTCGCCAAGTACAGGGAGAATGTAATGCTCCAAAGTATACTGATAGTGTGTAATTGTCGACGCTTTGACCCCTAAAGAAATGGAGCCTTCCCAATTATGAGAAAGCTCCTGAAATGTTGGATTCTGTTCCGACAGTGCGCAGGCTCTGACCACGGCCTTGCGCATTGTCATTTTCTTTTTTACTTCGGTGTAACTGTGTCCGTATACATATCCCCAAATTGCTGTTCGATCAGGCTTGCGGCCCTTGATATATCGACCCTCCCAACGACCATCTTTACGCTTACGAATGTTCTCTCCTCGTCTTGGCATATGAAACTCCCTTCTGATTATAGCTGTGATTTCTTAACAAGTATCACATATTGCTTGCTTTGCCGACAAAAAAATCCCGTATATCTGGTGAAATCAACAATTTCAAATCCAGTATAATTTAATATTACATGATTTGTTGAAAAATGTTGGCTTATGTGGTATTATACTATAAATAGTCTGTATATAAATAAAAAGCGAGGTATCCTCCATTATAAAAATGGAAGACACTTTGCGAGGAAGTGGGTGGGCAATATGGCGCTGGATCTGTATGAGCATAATGCGAATGCTTACGTGGCCGCGTGCGAGATGATGGACAAGTACGGCAAAGCTGCTATTGTTCACCCCACCGGTACGGGTAAGAGCTATATCGCGTTCAAACTCATTGAAGCTCATCCAAATGAAGTGATTATCTGGCTTTCACCCAGTGAGTACATCTTCAAGACTCAGCGGGAGAGCTTACTGCGGCAAGACCAGGACTTCCCGCTTCAAAATGTACGATTTTATACGTATGCCAAGCTGATGTGCAGTGCGCCGGAGCAGCTTAACCAGATAGCAGAACAGAACCCTACCTACATTATACTGGATGAGTTTCATCGAATAGGCGCGGAATTTTGGGGCGATAGCACGCAAAGGTTGTTGGCTCTCTGCCCATGTGCAAAACTGCTGGGTTTGACCGCCACCAATGTACGCTACCTCGATAATAACCGCGATATGGCCGAGGAACTGTTCAATGGTCATGTTGCATCTGAAATGACCCTGGGCGAGGCAATCGTCCGGGGTATTTTGCCTGCCCCGAAATATGTGACCACGGTTTTTAAATACCAGCAGGACTTGGCACGGTATCAGTCGCGAGTTGACAATCTGCGCAGCCCGGGCATTCAGGATGTGAACCAGAAATATTTGGACGCTCTAAAGCGTGCCCTGGAGCAAGCGGATGGACTGGACAAGGTTTTTGCCCGTCATATCACCAACAAAAGCGGCAAGTACATCGTGTTTTGCTCCGGCAAGGATCACATGGACGAGATGATTTCCCATGTGCCGGAATGGTTTGCGGATATTGATACAAAACCTACTGTGTACAAAGCCTTGTCTGATGACCCCGCCACAGATAAGGCCTTTGCGGCCTTTAAGGCAGACAACAGCAAGCACTTAAAGCTTTTGTTCTGCATTGACATGCTCAATGAGGGCGTCCATGTCGAGGGCATCTCGGGCGTCATTCTGTTCCGTCCGACGATTTCGCCTATTATCTACAAGCAGCAGATTGGTCGCGCTCTGACAGCAGGGGATAGCGCGACACCGTTGATTCTGGATGTCGTCAATAACTTTGAGGGGCTGTCCAGCATCAGCGGCCTGCAAAACGAGATGACTGCCGCCGTGCAGCGTCTCTACGCCAACGGTGAGAGTGATAAGGTCGTGACTGACCGTTTTGAGGTTGTGGAGCAGGTCCATGACTGCCGCGTGCTGTTTGAACAGTTGCAAAGCAGCCTGTCCTCGACGTGGGATCACTACTTCTCCGAAGCAAGCATCTACTATGCCGAACACGGCAACCTGGACATTCCGCGGCGCTACAAGACGCCCATGGGCTTGAGCCTTGGCGCGTGGCTGCAAATTCAGCGGCAGGTTCGCAGCGGCAAGCGTGCCGGGAGTCTGACCCAGCAGCAGATTGAACGCCTTGACAGCATCGGTATGCGCTGGGACAACTACAGCGACTTGGCCTGGACAAAAGGCTATGAAGAAGCCACGCGATATTACGCCAAGCACGGCAACCTCATGGTGCCTGTGGAATGGAGATCGAAAGATGAATTCCCATTGGGGAACTGGATTTCCAACAAGCGCACCGAGAAGGCCGCTGGCAGGCTGGACGCGGAGAAGGCGAGCCAATTGGAGAACATTGGCATGGTCTGGGATGCCTTCAGCGAAAAGTGGGAGCAGGGCTTTGCAGCTGCGGCGAAGTATTATGCTGACCACGGCAATTTAGTCGTGCCTGTGTCCTACACCACAGAGGATGGGCTGCGTTTGGGAGTCTGGGTCAGAAACCAGAAACAAACTTATGCCAACGGAATGTTGCAGCCTGAGAAGGCCGAACGGCTGGAAAGCATTGGAATTCTTTGGGAGCAAAGCAACTTCGACTTCAAGTGGAATGCGGCTTACGAAGCGGCCAAATTGTATTTTGAGGAAAACGGCAGCCTGAATGTGCCCATCGGCTATACCACCCCTGATGGCATAGCCTTGGGAAAGTGGGTGGCCCGTCAGCAGTATGCCTACAAAAGTCCGAACAATAGCAATTGCAAACTGACTCCGACGAGGGTTACTTTGCTGGAAAAAATCGGTATGCAGTGGGAAAAGACCGACCCGTGGCAGCATAAGTACAATTTGGCGTTGGATTATCTGCAAATGCACGGCAACCTGCAAATCCCGGCTAAGTATAAAACGGTGGACGGCATCTGGTTGGGCCGTTGGTTGTACGATCAAAAGGTTTTGCTGCGCAAGCAGTCACCCCGGCTAAGCGCCGAACAGACAAATAAATTGCGGAAGCTGCTGGATGAGGACACGGCAGGAAAAGCATGTTAAGTAAAAAATGATAAGGCGGAGAACATGGCAGTTGCGGTAGAAGAAAAGACAAGCACAGAAGGTGCCTATTCCATTTACGATTCAAATGAATGGGATAACGAAGTGATTCATCAAGCGATTCAGGAACACCAATATCATTTAACAGATCGGCAGAAGCGATATGTTGGCATTAAGCGTGTGATTGATACATGCATTGCGGCTGTTGTGTTGCTGATTTTAGCAATACCGTTTTTGTTGGTTGCAATTTTGCAAAAAATCAACAGTCCTACAGAATCCGTATTCTTCCTGCAAGACCGCGTTGGACTTCACGGAAAGGTATTTAAAATCATCAAGTTTAGAACGATGAAGTCCTCAGCGCCGCACAACACGGCCACTGCTGATTTAGAAAATGCAGAGATGTATCTTTCTAGGTTTGGCAAGGCTCTGCGCCGCTTCAGCATTGATGAACTACCGCAACTCTTTAATGTACTTTGCGGTCAGATGTCACTGATTGGTCCACGTCCACTGATTGTGTCAGAGTATCCGGCGCAGTACTTACGAGAGTTCTACGGTGTATATGAAGTCCGCCCCGGCATTACGGGCCTGGCCCAGGTCAATGGCCGTGACACGTTGAACGATGTGGACAAGGTGAGCTATGACCGTGCCTATACCCGCAACATCTGTGCCCGGCTGGACATAATGATTCTGTTAAAATCTGTTGGCTATGTGGCTAAGCAGGAGGGTATCGTAGAGGGTAAGCAGCCTAAGGTGCCCGGGTTTGCATCAGAAGTGAATGCGAACGTTGAGAAAGACATAAAGGATGCACTGATGAACGGATGAAAATTTTAGTTGTATGTCAGCATTACTGGCCGGAGCCGTATCCGCTCCCGGATATCTGCGAGGAACTCGTACGCCGCGGCCACAGTGTGGATTTGATCACAGATGTGCCGAACTACCCCATGGGCATCACCTATCCGAACTATAAAAACGGGCAGCGTCGTAAGGAAAAACATAACGGTGTACATATCACCCGCGTTTTTACAATTGCACGGCGACATAATGCTGTATTTCGTCTGCTGAATTATTACAGCTTCATGCTTTCATCAACGTGGTATGCAAAGCACCTGAAGGAAGAATATGACGTTGTTTTTACCAATCAGACGTCGCCTGTAATGATGAGCAATGCAGCGTTTGCCTATGCCAAAAAGTATCACAAAAAGGTTGTGATGTATTGTATGGATCTGTGGCCAGCGTGTCTGGCGGCAGGGGGCATTGCGGAAGGTTCGCTTATTTATAAATTTTTTGGGTGGGAGTCCAAGCGTCTGTACAATAAGCCGGATAAAATCCTTATTACGTCGCAGATGTTCCGCGACTACCTTGTGCAGCAGCATGGCGTAGAAAACAACAAAATTGAATATCTTCCCCAATATGCACCGGCTCAGTTTGACATGATACCGCCCAGTGCAGAGCACAAGGAAACCGTAGACTTGATGTTTGCGGGCAATATCGGAGCGGCGCAGAATTTACAGGTTGTGTTGAATGCTGCGGAGATCCTGCGCAATGAGAAAAAGCTGCGATGGCATATTGTGGGCGATGGCTCTGAACTTGAAAATCTAAAGTGTCTGGCAGTCGAGAAAAAGCTGGACAATGTGATTTTCTATGGCCGCAAGCCGCCTGAGAAAATGCCGAAATACTACGCCATGGCAGATGCGATGTTGGTGACGCTGACCGCGGATAAGTTTATTTCGCTAACCCTGCCCGGTAAGATCCAGACCTATATGGCCGCAGGAAAACCAATTATTGCATCTGCAACAGGGGAGATACCCACAGTGCTTCAAGATGCGCATTGTGGGTACTGTGTTGCTCCGGATGATGCGCGGGCGTTGGCGGATGCAGTAAGAACATTTATGAATACGAATGAAAAAGCTGAGCTGGGCCAAAACGCCCGCATGTATTATGAGACGCATTTTCTGCGAGATGAATTTATGAATCGTCTTGAAAACACATTGATTGATAATGCAAGCAAAAAATGATTCAAATTCCAGAACCACTGCACAGTATACAGGATGATGAAACCAATTCGGTAGGGAGGAAATATTATGAGCAAAAATCTTTTACGAGCACCAATTGAGCTCGCACATCGAGTTAATGTTGATAAAGAGACAAAAACAGCTTCCTATCGCAATGATTTTATGCGTGATCGGGATCGCATAATGTACTGCAATGCATTCCGTAGGCTGGACGGGAAAACGCAGATATATTTGATCGGAAGCGACGACCATCGCAGAAACCGTTTGACGCATACGCTGGAAGTTGCGCAAATTGCACGGACTATTTCCCAGGCGTTAGGGCTGGATGAAGATTTGACGGAAGCAATCGCGCTCGGACATGACTTGGGGCATACTCCTTTTGGCCATGCGGGTGAGCGAATGCTGAACCGGATAATGATTCCGGAAAGCACTGTAAAAGTCCCGGAGTCACCGTTGTATGTGGGAAATACTGACTATAAAATATGCGAAAAGAGGCTGGAAAAGCCTTATTACGGGTTTAAGCATAACCTACAAAGTGTTCGTGTTGCTGCGCTTTTGGAAAATGGATACGGTGATAGTGGGTTAAATCTTACAAACTATACCCTTTGGGGAATGATGCATCACTCAAATTTGGCATATCGTGATGACGATGGAGCCCCTAACTACTGGTCGGTATTTACTCCCGCACTTTTGGTGGAAAATGGTCAGCAAGCCTGGTCTTTTGAGGCGTTTGTTGTAGCACAGGCAGACGAAATAGCGCAGTGGCATCATGATTTGGAAGATGCGCTGCGTAGTGGGGCGATGTCAGCCAGCGCGGTATGCGGAAAAATCAGAGAAATTTTAATCGGGATCATGAGCGAAAGTGATAAACGCTGCTTAGAGGAAATGGAGCAAGACGCTGAGCAGGAGCATTATGACCGGAAACACTTTGTGACTCTCGCCTCAAAGGTTGTCGTAAATACATTGGTTACGAGAATTGTAGAGTGCTCAAATCAAAACCTGCAAAAGATTTCTAGCAGTCATATGTTAAATGAAAACACTCGGCTGAACTTTTTCCAAGAGCATACGGGAGATGAACCCTATATAAAAAATGCGATTGCATTTGATGCATATAAGGACGCTGACGGGGCCAGAGCAGAAACCATGGAAACCCTGGAAAGATTTGGTGATGCAATTAGAACCGAAATCCATCATTCTCCCGAAGTTGAGCGTATGAATGCAAAAGGCATGTACATTATTCGTAAGCTTTTCCAGGCATATGCAACGCATCCGCAGCAACTGCCGGATATTTCAATTGTGCAATTCATGGTGGAGACCCATGAAAAGAACAGCACGTCCGGGGCGAACTACCCGGATATGGCTTCCGCTTATAAGTTGAGCTCCGGCAGGGTTAGAAGTGACTTTGATGCATTCTGGAATGATAAAAACAAGAATGCCGAAAGCAGAAAATTTTCTGCTAGGGTTTGCATGATGCGAAAAATCTGTGACCACATTGCTTCTATGACCGATCATTACGCGATAGAAGAGTATGAAAAGCTGTACGGGTGAATTATGAAAGTACTTCTCATTAACTCCGTCTGTGGCATTGGCAGCACAGGCCGTATTTGTACGGATTTGGCACAGAAATTTGAAGCGGCAGGCGACGAGGTCAAAATCGCCTATGGCCGCAAGGGGACTGTACCGGAGCAATTCCAAAAGTATGCTGTGCGCATCGGTACGGATTGGGACTGCAAAATGCACGCAATCCAGACCCGGCTGTTTGATGCGCATGGATTCGGCTCCAAGCATGCAACAAAAAAGTTTTTGCAGTGGGCCGAGGAATATAAGCCGGATTTGCTTTGGCTGCACAACATCCACGGCTACTACATAAATGTAGAGATGTTGTTCGACTGGATCAAAAAACACCCCGAGATGCAGGTTAAATGGACACTGCATGACTGCTGGGCCTTTACAGGCCATTGTTCGCACTTTACCGCGGTAAAGTGCGCCCAATGGAAGAGCCATTGTTCGTACTGCTCTCAGCTCCGCCGATACCCTGCGTGCTACGCAATGAGCTCTGTTCGCCGCAACTTTGCGCGCAAGCGCGCCGCGTTTACACGCGTGCCCAACCTGACGCTCATCACCCCCAGTAAGTGGCTGGCCGACCTGGTGAAGCAGAGCTTTTTAAAGGATTATCCTGTAGAGGTTCACTATAACACCATCGACACCACAATTTTTAAGCCAACGCCCGGTGATTTCCGTGAACGGTATGGCCTGCAGGATAAGATTATCGTGCTGGGTGTTGCCAATGTATGGGAGGTCCGTAAGGGCCTATTTGATTTTTACAAGCTGGCTGAAATGCTGGATGACCGCTATGCCATTGTGCTGGTTGGCTTGAGTGAAAAGCAAACCGAGAATTTGCCGAAAAATATTAAAGGTATCCAGCGAACCAACAGCCCCAAGGAGTTGGTCGCAGTTTACACGGCGGCGGATGTGTTTGTGAATCCCAGCGTAGAGGAAACATTCGGCATGACGCCGGTGGAGGCCCAGGCTTGCGGCGCGCCGTCAATTGTCTATGAGGGCACTGCCTGTGCCGAGGTGACCGAACAAAATGGTAATAAGGTTGTCCCGCAGGATGTGAACGCACTATATGAAGCGATTACAGGCGAAAAATTCATGCGGGGTGAAAAAAAACATAGCAAAAAGCGTGGGTGCACGATTGTTGCAATCCCACGCACGAATAGTCCCCAAGAACTGGCTGAAATTTATACAGCCGCAGATATATTTGCCAACCCGACTTATGAAGATAATTATCCCACTGTAAACCTTGAAGCACAGGCTTGTGGTACAAAGGTTGTGACTTATGACACGGGTGGGTGCAGAGAAACGCTAATACCTTCTCTCTTGGGACAAACGGCGTTTCAGTGAGGAATAATTGATTTATGATGAATGGTGATAACAATTATAAAAAAATTGCCTTAATTATACCGTATTTTGGCAATTTCAAAAACTACTTTCAATTATTTCTAACATCATGTAAAAATAACCCTACAATTGACTGGCTTATTTACACGGATTCAATAGAAGCATACGAGTGGCCTGAAAATGTGCATAAAATCACAACTACATTTGAAGATTTTAAGCAACGTATCCAGGCAAACTTTGATTTTTGCGTGTGCCTGGATAAGCCTTACAAACTGTGCGATTTTAAGCCTACATATGGGGAAGTGTTAGCTAACGATTTAAAGGACTATGACTTTTGGGGATATTGTGATTGCGACTTGATTTTCGGAGATATTCGTAAATTTTTAACAGATGATGTTCTCGGAAAATACGAAAAGATTTTTACACGGGGACATTTGAGCATCTATCATAACGATGCGGTAACCAACGCTTTTTACAGAACGCAAACTAACTATGACTACAAAAAGGTGCTGACGACTCCGCATGCATGGGCGTTTGATGAATGGGGAGGGGTAAGTACTGCGTGGGATAAGAGTGGCAGAGCTTATTATGACGAACTCTGTATGGATGATATCATGTATACTCTAGATGGATTCCATCCAACAAAGTCGATTCGGGGATATGGCAATCCATATCATAAAAATAATGTGAATCAAGCGTCAAAATATAGAAAAATGCGTAATGTGGTTTACGCATATGAGAATGGGAAATTGTTCCGCTGCTGGAATACACATGGAAAAATAAGCAAAGAAGAAGTTCTCTATGTACATTTTCAAAAGAGAAATATGAATGTGGATTTGCAGCAGGAAGAAGAGAACAGCTTTTTAATTGTACCTGACAGATTTGTAGATTATAAAGATTTGACGCAGCAACTGATGAAACAACTCGCTCCCAATAAATTAACAGGTAAGAATATTATTGAAAATACAAAACAAGTCGTCAGAAACATTGTGAAATAAGGGCAGTCTATGAAGGTAACACATATTTGTCTTGCGGGTCCCGTAACGGACGGTTGGAATTATCAAGATAATCTATTGACCAAATATCAAGAAAAACTTGGTTATGATGTATCAATTATTACGTCCGAGTGGATTTGGACCGAAAAAGGAAAGCTGGGGAAATGCGAAAAGCATGACTATGTAAACGCTGATGGAGTTCGTACAATACGTTTGCCAATGAAGGGTAAGGATGATTTCAACCGAAAGTTCAAGAAATATCCTGCTTTATATGAAACGCTGGAAAAATTGTCTCCAGATGTTTTATTTATTCATGGAGTAGCTTTTTTGGATACAAAAACTATTGTGGAGTTCTTAAAAAAGCACCCAACTGTTGTCGCGTATGCGGATAACCATGCTGACTTTTCAAACAGCGCTACAAATTGGCTTTCTAAAAATGTTTTGCATAAAATCATTTGGAAGCACTACGCTCAGCTCCTGGTTTCGTATGTCAAGAAGTTTTATGGAGTATTGCCGGTTCGTGTTGATTTTCTCAGTGAGGTCTATGGAATTCCAAGAGAAAAATGTGAGCTTTTAGTCATGGGTGCGGACGATGAGTTGGTACAAAAGGCTGCCGCACCAGAGACAAGGGCACGTATCCGCAGCAAGTATGGTATTGCAGACGATGATTTCTTAATTATGACAGGCGGAAAGATTGACGCCTGGAAAACGCAGACTCTGCTACTAATGCAAGCAATTCGTAATATTGACAATCCCAAGGTTAAATTGATTGTTTTTGGATCTGTGGCATCAGAACTGAAAGAACAGGTCGATAAACTGACAGACGGAAATCGTGTTCAGTACATCGGGTGGGTGCAGGCCAGAGACTCCTATCCGTTGTTTGCGAGCGCGGATTTAGTTTGCTTTCCGGGTAGGCATTCGGTCTTTTGGGAGCAGGTAGCAGGACAAGGCATTCCAATGATTGTCAAGGATTGGCCTGGAACACATCATGTGGACTTAGGGGGAAATGTCATTTTCTTGAAAGAAGATGATTTAAAAGAGCTCGAAAAGAGAATTAGAGAAGTTGCTTTTGACTGCGATTTATTTACGCGGATGAAAAAGGTAGCAAAAGAAAAAGGAATGAAAGCGTTCAGCTATAAAGATATTGCAAAAAGATGTATTGAGTGATAGAACGATGCTTTTGGTGAGAGGAAATCGCAACTACAATGAGAGAAAATATTACATTCAGTGTCATTATTCCAATATATAATGTTGAAGCCTTCCTGAAGGAATGTATTGACTCAGTATTGCAGCAGACATATAAAGACTATGAAATCATCTTAGTTGATGACGGCTCAACGGATGAATCTGGCGCAATTGCAGATACCTATGCCCGTAATTATCCAGGCATAAATGTGATACATCGAAACAATGGAGGGCTTTCTGCTGCTAGAAATACCGGAATTGAAGCAGCAAAAGGGCGATACATTATATTTGTAGATAGCGATGATTATATCGATAAGAATGCATTGTTAAACTTTGCTAACTGTGTAGTGCGGTATAAAGAGCCAGATATTATTGCTGCACAGGCGTATTCTGTGAATTGGGATGGTAACGTTAAGCTGAAATGTAAAGATCATCACCATATAGAAGGGATTCTTTCAGGACGAGCATTTTGGGAAACAGCAATTAAAGCAAATGAAATTTTTGCATGCGCCCCTTTCAATGCCTATAAAACGTCGTTGATCCGGTGTACAAATATATACTTTTTGGAAGGGCTACTTCATGAAGATCAACTATGGACACCGACGATTTTCTGGAATGCGAAAAGTGTCGTCGATGGCGATTTTATATTCTATTATCATAGAATGCGCCAGGGCTCGATAACACATTCAAGCGGACATGAGAAAAAAGCGTGCGACTTAATAAGCACATGTTATTCTCTGGAAAAAATGTACCGAGAATATCCATTATCGCAATCAAAGTGGAGCAGAGATTGTGTTGCGGTACTGTATATGAGTGCAGTATTTATCGGGGCGGAGAAGGTGCTGCAAAAAGGCATTGTGAAAAGAACCTTCCCGATTCGAAATGCCTGTAGCAGAAAGACTGTAATGAAAGCGATACTCTTTGCAATATCGCCTAAATTGTATATTGAACTAGATAAAATAGTAAAAGCAAAGACAAACTTAGGAGAATAAAATTGTGGTAGCTTACTATTTAATGATGCTCACCATGGCATTGTTTTACTTGCTTTTGAACAGGGTTATAATCACCTATAAAGGAAATTGCATAAATGACGTCGCTTTTTTGAGCGTTGCGTGGGTGTTACTGTCGTTGCTAGAGGGATTTCGTTCCTTTAGCGTGGGTACGGATACAAGTGCGTACGTAAGTCTTTTTAAGCATCCGAGAAGTAGTTTGGAAGGCGGATTTCAGCTCCTTATTTCATTAGTCCATAAATTCAGTAATAACCCCACTATATTTTTGCTTGTTTGTGCGTTCATAACAAATGGGCTTGTTCTTCTAGCAATTTATAGGATGTCTGATAATGTATTTTTGAGCGTATATTTTTATGTCGCATTATATTACTACTTCATTTCATATAATGCGCTTCGTCAATATCTTGCAATTGCGGTTCTATTAAATGCCTTTTGGTACGCAAAACAAAAGAAATGGATTAAATACGCAATTATGATGTTAATTGCAGTATCACTGCATACGGTTGCGATTGTTGGTCTGATTTATATCCCGATTTTTTTGGGAAATGATGAAGTCGTTTCAAAAAAGAAGGCGATTTTAATTGTCGGTGGTGGTATTGCAGCTACACTCTCATTGGATTCCCTGATGGAATTGCTTTTTCGGATAGTTCCTCAATACAAAATCTATGTAGGAAGTTCCTACTTAACTGACTCAGGAGGAATTCAGCAGCCAATTGTAAATACCGCGATTTTGCTGGCATTTATATGTTTATCAACAAAAAAAGCAAAGGAAAAATCGCCCTATGTGTTGCCTTTTCTTCTCGCAGTAATACTCAGCTTTTTACAGATGAAACTGTTTTCTGCACAGCGCTTTCTTTGGTGCTTTGATATTTTTTCAATCTTTTTACTTCCAAGTGTGATGCTAAACAATCGCCTTGAAACCAAGTCAAAAGCAATATTTAATGTGGGCGTTATTGTAGCTGCGTTGCTTTTCATGACTTACTATTTAAACTATAACTACATGAGAGTAGGAAATTATAGCTTTGCTGTATAAGGAGGTTTTTTATGATTCCTAAAATCATTCATTATTGTTGGATTGGTGGGGCACCACTTCCAGAGATTGCACAAAAATGTATTGAGTCGTGGAAAAAATGCTGCCCGGATTATGAAATCAAGGAGTGGAATGAGTCGAATTATGACTTCACTCAGAATGTGTATATGAAGGAGGCTTACGAGGCAAGAAAATGGGGATTTGTCCCGGACTATGCCAGATTAGATATTATTTACCGTTACGGAGGCTTCTACCTTGATACGGATGTTGAACTGCTGAAAAGTTTGGATCCTTTCTGTACAGAAAAATTCTATATGGGTTGTGAAGCGAGAGAAGCTGTGAATCCAGGCCTTGGGTTTGGTGCTGAACGGGGAACGCCGCTATTGAAAGAAATGATGGATTCTATCTACGGAGATAGGCATTTCATATGTAAAGATGGAAGTCTTGATGTAACACCCAGTCCCCGGTTAAATACAAGCTTCTTGAGAGAAAAGGGGCTGCGACTGGATGGTGGCATCGAAAAACTGAATTGTGGAATTACAATTTATCCCGCAGAATATTTTGCGCCTAAAGATTTTAAGACAGGACAAGTTGTACTGACAGATAAAACCTACTCTATTCACCATTATGATGCTTCCTGGATGGAGCCGGAAGATAAACAGGTCCTTAGGATTAAATGGGCAATGGAAAAATATAAGGGGGTTGGAAAAATCGTAACGTACACATCAACAAAACTTTTAGGACTCAAGAGGCATTTGCGTATGCAGGGGCTTCAAGGGACAATTCAATACATCAGGGATAAGAGATAATCGGCATGAAATCATTAGCCAAAAATTCAATCTACAATATCATTTACCAAACCATCAGCTTGGTTTTCCCTCTGATTACATCCGTTTATATTTCCAGAATCTTGCTGGAAGATGGCGTGGGAAAAGTTGCTTATGCACAAAATGTGGCATCGTATTTTTTGTCCTTTGCTGCGCTTGGCTTTCCTGCATATGGAATCAGAGAAATTGCGAAGGTTCGGGATAATCAAATAGAAAAAAACAAAGCGTTTACAGAAATGCTTGCGATAAACGCCGTATCAACGACTTTATCGACGGCTACTTATCTTCTTCTTATAGTCTCTGTCGCGTCCTTTCGCAATGAGCTTGCACTATATATCTGCTCAGGATTGTTGATATTTTTTAATCTTATCAATATTGATTGGCTATATCAGGGGGAAGAAGAGTACCGTTATATAACAGGGCGAAATCTTGTCATAAAAATTTTATCTATTATAGCGATGATTCTTTTTGTCCGTTCAAAAAGTGATTATTGTTTGTATGCGTTAATATCGAGCCTTGGTTCGGCAGGAAACAACCTATTTAACATTTTACATGCTCACAAGTATGTGAAACTGGACTTAAAGAATCTCCATCTTAAAAAACACATCAAGCCACTTTTGATTTTGACGCTGGCAGGATTCTTTGGAAATATATATAATAAAATAGATATAACAATGCTGGGAAGTATGGCTACAGAAGCTTCCGTTGGGTACTACTCCAACGCACATAAAATCATTTTAATTTTGGTTTCTTGTTGCCAGGCGATTTCTGTGGTTTTTTTGCCTAGACTGAGTTACTACTACAAAAATGATAAGAAACGTTTGGATTCGCTAGTTTCAAAGGGGATAGATGTTCTTCTTTCTATTTCTATGCCTGCACTGATGGGAGTGTTCTTGTTAGCGCAAAATGTGATTGTCTTACTATATGGTAACAACTTTGCTCCTGCTGGCGTAACACTTGCCGTATTTGCTCCTTTGATTATCATTAGACCTCTCGGAGATTTGTTATGCTATCAACTTCTCATATGCTCAGGAAATGAAGAAAAACGGATTCCTGCATATATTGCAGCCTCTATTTTAAATATAGGACTAAATGCATGTTTGATACCCAGGATAGGCGAAAATGGTGCAGCGATTGCATCGGTTATAACAGAGTTGTTTGTAAATACAATTCAACTCCACTATACGATTCGAATTGTAAAACTGAAAATTGATACAACACACATACTAAAAACAGCAACCGCAACACTTATAATGAGTGCGGGCGTGCTATTAGTTAAAGCGTTAAATGTCGGGCAGATGTTTACTATCGCAATATCAGTATTCTTAGGGATACTGTTATATTTTTCTGTTTTGGTTCTTCTTAAAGACACATTTGCTACCGACGCCAAAAACTTTGTTTTCCAGTATTTAAGCAAAAGCAGTAAAAAATGAGGACAGTTTGTGAGGTAATGAATGATGTCTAAATTTGATAACGCAACCCTAATGATAACAGGCGGAACGGGATCTTTTGGTTCTACTGTGCTAAAACACTTTTTGGATTCTGACCTGAAAGAAATTCGCATCTTCTCTCGCGATGAGAAGAAACAGGACGACATGCGGCATGAATTGCAAGCTAAACATCCTGAAGCAGCGAAGAAAGTTAGATTCTACATCGGCGACGTGCGCAACCCGCAGTCCATCCGCGATGCCATGCCCGGCGTCAACTACATCTTCCACGCGGCGGCGCTGAAACAGGTGCCCTCCTGCGAGTTCTTCCCGATGCAGGCCGTGCAGACGAACATCATCGGCACGGACAATGTCCTGCACGCCGCCATTGACGCGGGCGTCGAGCGCGTCGTCTGCCTGTCCACCGACAAGGCCGCCTACCCCATCAACGCCATGGGCATCTCCAAGGCAATGATGGAGCACGTCATCTATGCCAACGCCCGCGTGGCCGCTGAGCGCGGCGGCACGACGATCTGCTGCACCCGCTACGGCAACGTCATGTGCAGCCGCGGCAGCGTCATTCCGCTGTTCATTGACCAGATCCGCGCCGGCAACCCCATCACGATCACCGACCCCAATATGACCCGTTTCCTGATGAACCTGGACGAGGCCGTTGACCTGGTCATGTTCGCGTTTGAGCATGCAAACCCGGGCGATTTGTTCATCCAGAAGTCCGACGCCTCCACCATCGGCGACCTGGCCAAGGCCGTGCAGCGGCTGTTTGGCGACACCGGCACGAACATCATCGGCACCCGCCACGGCGAGAAGCTGTTTGAGACGCTGATGACCCGCGAGGAGCGCCTGCGCAGCGAGGACATGGGCGGCTACTACCGCGTCGCTGCGGACAACCGCGATCTGAATTACGACAAGTTTGTCGTCAAGGGCGAGGTACACACGATGGCTGATGACTCCTACACGAGCCACAACACGAACCGCCTTGACGTCGAGGGTACGGTCAAGAAGATTCTGACCACCGACTATGTTCGCAAACAGCTGGAGCTAAAATAAAGGAACGATTATGATGGAGAAAAATCTTATTTGTATTCCTTTTGCTTATAACCCTGGCATGAGCTCTGGCGTAAATCTGGGGGGGGGTAAATAAGGAAAAAGTATATTTAAAGAATATATGTGTTGCAGCGATTTCTGCAAAAAAGTTTAATCCCAATTGTGATGTTGCAGTTGCTACCAATTTTGACGATGCAGAGATACCGACAGATATTTTGAAATTGTTCCATGACTGGGACGTGCAGATAATACATATTCCCTTTGACTCCTTTCGCTTTGATGCGGCTTATCCATGGTGCTTGGCGTTTTACAAGCTGTGTGTACTAAAACATCTGTGCGAAATGACATACGATAAAGTGTGTTATATGGATACAGATGTGTTTATACAGGCTAGCTTTGACGGCATATGGAAGGAATGCAACCAAAATATTCTTCTCTATGACATAAATCATGGGCTTAATACGACGAACTATGTTCTGCTGTGTGATGAGGTAGAAAAATTTGAGGGAAGAAGAAAACTCATAACACATTATGGCGGTGAATTCTTTGCGGCAAGTATAGAAAAGGCGAAAGGATTTAGTTCTGTCTGCGAAGAAATTTATCAAGGAATGTATGATAAGAATTTTGTTACCAGTAAGGGTGATGAATTTATACTGTCGTTAGCTGCTGACAAACTCAAAGCTATCATAAAAAATGCATCCCCATATGTATGTAGATTTTGGACTGGTGCTAGCTTTAGATTGGTTTCTACGTGCTATGAGTATAATCGTGTTACAGTTTTGCATATGCCTGCAGAGAAGGACCATGGTATGCTGAAAATGTATGGCCGATACATTTCACATGGCATCGTTCCAGATGATCAGATTGTCTGGCGTACATTTAGATTATCAAGACAATCAATCGTTGATAAGGTGCTGACTTGTGTAAATAAGTCTGGCATACGAAAATTTGTTAGCTCGAGGAGGAAATAGATTGAAAAATGATGATATAAAAATTGCGGTTGCAGGAACAGGTTATGTTGGCCTGTCCATTGCGACGTTGCTGTCGCAGCACCATGAGGTTATGGCGGTAGACATTATCCCAGAAAAAGTGGACCTTATAAACCGCAGAAGGTCTCCGATTCAGGACGAGTATATTGAAAAATATCTTGCTGAGAAAGACTTGAATTTGACTGCTACGCTTGATGCAGAAGCAGCATACAGAAATGCCGATTTTGTTGTTATCGCGGCGCCGACCAACTATGACAGCAAGAAGAACTTCTTTGATACTTCTGCAGTCGAAGCAGTCATTAAATTGGTTATGCAGTATAACCCAAACGCCATCATGGTTATCAAATCGACGATTCCTGTCGGATTTACGGCAGCTGTCCGCGAAAAATATCATTGCAACAATATCATCTTCAGCCCTGAGTTCCTGCGCGAGTCGAAAGCACTCTACGACAACCTATACCCGAGCCGCATCATCGTCGGCACCGACCTGAACGACCCCCGCCTGGTGGAGGCTGCGCATACGTTTGCGGCACTGCTGCAGGAGGGAGCCATCAAGGAAAACATTGACACACTATTTATGGGCTTTACCGAGGCCGAGGCCGTCAAGCTGTTTGCTAACACTTATCTGGCGCTGCGCGTGGCCTACTTCAATGAGCTGGACACCTACGCCGAGAGCAAGGGCCTGAACACCCAGCAAATTATTGACGGCGTCTGCTTGGATCCGCGCATCGGCAGCCACTACAATAATCCCAGCTTCGGCTATGGTGGCTACTGCCTACCCAAGGACACCAAGCAGCTGCTGGCCAATTATGCTGATGTACCTGAAAACCTAATTCAGGCTATTGTTGAGAGCAATAGAACACGCAAGGATTACATAGCAGACCGTGTCCTTGAAATTGCTGGCGCATACGAGGCTAACGAGGATTACGATCCGAGCAGGGAACACAATGTTGTAGTTGGCGTTTTCCGCCTGACGATGAAGTCGAACTCGGACAACTTCCGGCAATCCTCGATTCAAGGAGTCATGAAGCGCATTAAAGCAAAAGGGGCAACGGTTATTATTTATGAGCCAACGCTTGAAAATGGCAGTACATTTTTCGGCAGTGAGGTTGTGAATGACCTTGTGGAATTCAAGAAACGCAGCCGGGCTATTATTGCCAACCGCTATGATAGTTGCCTTGATGATGTGCAGGAAAAAGTATACACTCGCGATTTGTTCCGCAGAGACTGATCTTGTGATAGCCGCAATGATTTGAAACATATTTTGCCAAGGATTATTAAATCCTTTATGCACGAGAAAAAGCGCTATACGTCCCATTAATTTCGTTGCTTTGAATTTGCTTAACCTTTTCTTTATCTTCTTGCATGCCAGTATCAGCATTTTGCACTTCTTCCAATTCAGCAACGAGTTCAGTAATGCGATTTTCTGTTTCAGAGACCAACCGTTGAATTTTCTCCGGCTCAACAAGTTGCGAAATTCCCATTCCATCAAGTTGTGAAGCCGCTCTGCTATACGCCTGCAGGGCGGCTTCATTTTGCTTGTAGAAGGTATCCTTTTGGGTAAGTGGTTTGGATGCATACTCCAACCATACAGATTTATAGGTGCGGCACGCCTGCAGATTATGAGCCGTTGCTGCATAAATTTTGCTTTTGGAACGAAGCTCTGTAATCTCGTTGCGGAGCTTTATTTCTTCGCGTTGATATGCACTGATTTGTTTATCAAAGTCAGCAGCTGAATGTAGACCATTATCAGCCATGCTGCCCAAGAGTTTTCCAAGCTCTTGGGCATTTGCGATTCCTGCACGGCGTTCCACATTAGCGACACGACGGGCCAAACTGCTTTCAGAAGTGCCAACCTGCACCACACCTCCTAGCGACTGCGCTAGTTCAGCGCCACCGATTGATTTTCGCGTCTTCTCGCTGCCAATTGGCACATAGCTGTACTGCCAACCGGGATATAGACTGATTGCACAGCTTCCTTGCTCGGCGTTTCGCTGTACATAGCGTTCAGGAATGAATAACCGCTCAATGTGATATTGCGGCAAATGCACTGTCACTCCGCGCAGGCTCATGGCCATGATCTGATCAGCGGTCAAGCTTACAATCAGTGGCTGCGTCAGATTCTCTTCATCGATTTGTCGAATCAAAGCAGTGCCCCGAATTGTGCCATGTATGCCGTCATCGTAAGTTATATCATAAGAAAAAGCCGCGCCAATGTCGGCAGATACAGACCCATCAGGAGTCGTATGAATATGGCTGTTATCAATCATCAGCTTTGCCGGATTGCCACTTGAGTCATGGATTTGCAGCAGAACACCGCGCTTGTCGGCAGAACATATCTGACGTGACGTGAGTCTGACAGATGTATCACAACTCTGCGGATAGTTTGTAGTCAATTTTTGATATAGCTCTGCAATCGACGTACTATGATTTGTGTCAAGGATTCCTGATTTATTCTTTATCGCACTTTCTAAGCCTGCGAGTGTAAATCCATCTCCTAAAGCATCCGCAGGTATCCATGTGCCATCTAAGTCGGCAGCCTTATACAAAAGCTGTCCGGATTGCTTCTTTACCCGTATCTTAACCCCCTCGGACTGCAGCAGCTTTGCAAAGTCAGCAAAGGTTGAGACATTCGGAAGTATCTTAGCTATGCGCTCACGAATAAATAGCTGTTCGGCAGCGTTATCCTCTAAGCGCTCCACGAGGCCGGTATACGTAAACTTGTCGGTATCAGCCAAGGATGTATCTCTGATTGCACGCCCCGCACCATCCAGCAAGTAAGTCATATGCTTGCCGCGCTGGCAAACAGAAATGCCCAGTTCCTGCGACATTTGCAGAAACTGGGCATAATTCGTGGCACGCTCCAGGCAGAAGTTAAGCTTCTTGCGGACTTCAGTACGATTGCTGGTTGTGCGTTTTTTCTGTATGTAAGTGGGGTAGAGTTGGCCTAGCTGTTGCGGATCTTTAATGACAGATAGCTGTGATTCCATACAGAGCCGATCCGAGATACTGCGGATTTGCTGCGCGGTGCGGTAGGGAACAGTGTGCAGCTTTTTGTAATCATAAAAAGAAACGGCGTTGATAATAATGTGGTTATGTATAGAATCTTTATTGATATGGGTAGCAACGACAAACTCGAATTTTCCATCGGTAAATTCCATTGCAAGTTTACGACCTAATTCATGGGCTTGTTCTGGCGTGATAGCATCGTCCGGAGAAAAGGATTGAATCAGGTGGTAGGCAAGATTCCCTTGCTTTTTCGCACTTGTATTTCGTGCTTTGCGTGCCATTGCTGCAGTAACGGAAAAATCAAGCACTGCAGTCTGTGGAGCAGTATTGTAACCTGAAATCAATTCCTGTCCATCGGTTTTGTCAGGATTTTCTATGTAGTTGATTGCATCGCCAAGCCGAACTTTTACCGCATGAATTTTGGTGATAGCCATAGTAGATTCCTTCTATGTAAGAAACAGGTGAAGATTGCCACTCAGAGCCGGGTGAAAATCATCAATAACAGACAAAAACAAATAGCCATTCTCGCACGCCCACTTGCGAAAGACATGATTGAGGTTTGCATAATATTTTGCCGCATACATATTAGACTAGTTTTCGCAGAGCTTTCACCAATCGTTCCTGATAGAGCGATTTCAGCTGTAAATATTCACGTCGCAACTGCTCAACATCATTGGTGGTAACAGATTGATTCGTGTTGCAACGTTTAGCCACTTGGTTAATGTTACCTGAGATATGACTCAAGCTAGATGAGATTTCTTTTATAACAGAAAAATCATAATGCTTGACTTTACCGGTAAGCAGCATTTCCCGACAAAAAGCCGAAAAATTAGGCATATCACTTTCTGCCATCTTTGTTGCTACAGATAGCCATTCATCTTCTGTGAAGTATACTGGCTTGCAGATGGGCCGTGTTCGATTAGTAGTGGACAAAGCAAAATTCTCCATTCTGCACCTTTGCTGATTACTGTAAAACGGGTTTTAGGGTGTCCCCTAAATGGCGCATGTGAATTTCATATGCAATGCTTGCTAACGTTCGCTTTCGCTCACGTTACCACTTCGGGCCGCCCCGGCGGTTCTTCCGGCGAAACCAGAACAGCCCGGCTCCGATAAAAACGATGGGCAAAAAGTCCAGAACATTCCAGAACGGATTTACTGACTTTTTGCTCTGCTGTACAGGTTGAGAAGAGGTTGGCTCCGGTGTCGGCGTTGCGGACGGCGCAGCGGCAGCTGGTGCATTATAGGCTGCCGCTCGCTGTACAGTGGTGTTCTCGTCATGGCTGGGCGTACTCAAATCAATGTCTGGATTTTTTGTGTCTGTTACCGTCAGATGAAAGCTTGCGCCGTCATCGGTATTCAGCTCCTTCTGCTCGCACTCGAACTGGTATCGTTCCGCTGCATCGCCTGCAACGCGGGCAGATAGAAACGTATACAGTCCGCTGTCAGCCTCCGTGCAAACGGCGGCCAGCTGATTGGATTCATATACATCCAGCGCGTATACTGTACCGCTGTACAGGTTCTGCAGGTAGACGATACAGTGTTGAGAAAAGCCGACTGGTGCCGTCAGGTATGCGCTGACCTGGGCCGTTGTTGGCTGATAGTCGGCAGGCGGCTGGCGCAACGGCTGCGGCGTATAGTAGCGTGTCTGCCCGGTTACTTCCGTGAACCAACTCTCACCTGCAAACTCATATTGCAGCTCATACTGACCACCAGCCTCGACCTGCAAAAAGGTAGTGCCGTCAACCTCGCGCAGCGGCCAATCGTTTAGGGCGTCGTATTGAACAGCGGCATTGCAGTAATAGGTGCCCTCCGGCAACGTCACAGTCTGGCTATACTGGTTCAAGCCGTTCAGTACTACAAGAACAGCGTCCGTATCATTGGGGCAGTTGCCCAGCGTAATCAGCACGGAACGTTCCTGCAGCTCCGCGGGAACATCTACCAAGGATACCGCTATTTCACCGTTTCCCGCCGCATGGCAGGGCGGTGCCAGCGCCATGACAAACGGGACAAAAAGCAAAATCGCCAGAACTCTTTTCATGAAAAACGCTTCCTTAAAATCCGGCATAGGTAAAGTAATGGCAGCTGCGGCTCTCCATCCATGCGTTGGACATGTTTACGCAGACGCCGTAGCCATAACAGCATTCGATCCACGCGCCGCCGCCAAGCGCCATCTGCACATGGCCTTGCTCTCCGCCAGCGGCATAGACGACCCGCAGATCGCCCGGCTGGACCTCGGCAGAAGAGATTGCCCGCAAATCGCCTGTACGCCCGTAGGCGGCTGTATTACCGGCTGAGAACGGCAAGCCCTGTGCCCAGTAGCAGTACTGCACAAAGCTGGAACAGTCCAAATTCATCCCGACGCTGGCATTGCCGGGGCCACCGCGCAGCGACGAGGGCTGCCCGTACACAAAATGACCTTGGCAGCTAATGGCAAAGACTACGACCTGCCCACGCGCGGTGTCGGGGTCAATGTTCAGTCCGGCCAGCAATGCCTGCAGCTCGTCAGCAGTCAAAGCGGAGCCTACCGAACGGCACTTGATACCGTCCGCAACGCCGTAAAGCGCCTCCCAGTCCATACGATACAGCAAGGACGCCCATTCCACATTGCCATAAGTGTCCGCGCCGTTCTCGTACCAGCCCTTGAAGCCCGCCGCGCCGGGCGGCAGCGTTACAGTTTTCGTAAAGCGTGCAGTGACCGCATTGCCCGCATACACATTTCCGTACTGATCCTGCTTGATGACGGTACGTGTCAGCGTGCCGTCGTTGCTGCTTGCGGCCAGCGCCTCCAGATTGCCCGTACCGCCGTCCGCACCATTGGGGGCTTCGGTTTCCGGGTCGGCATAGCGGTCATAGCCGGTTAGGTAAATTGTGCAGTTTAGGTCATAATGGCCGTACTGGCCGTCGTGCAGCTCTCCGGGACACCAGGGGATAGCGGTTGCGTTGGCAAAGGTCACGGTATAATCCTTCGTCATAGTTTCGTCGCCGTCGGTGGTTTCCACTGTAAAGGTGGCGGTGCGCTCATTCGGGGGATAGAACCAATCATTCAGCTCGCCCTTGTAGAGATTAGCGCTTTCATCCAACACGATGCTGCCGGTGCAATCCTCTGCGGCGATTTTGCCGTCGACAACTTGGGTGTAATTATCCGGAAGGGTACACAGCTCTGACTGGGTGGCCCCATCAGGGAAAATGACAGGAAAAAAGACGGTCACATCGTGTGTGCCGTCTTCGATCCATTCGGGGCGGCTGCCGCCTTCCTCGTGGTCGTCACTCCATTCCCATATTCCGTTGCGGTAGTGCCCGCATTCTTCTTTGCCTTGGGCACAGGTGTGCGTTTCGCATCGGTACTCTGTGATGGTCACAGTCTCGCCCTCGCTGCGGTAGCCATTGACGCAGCCGCCGTAGCTGATACAGGAGTAGGGCGCGGACTCGCGTGCGGTGATTTCCGTGCCGTAGGCTGTCAGGGCGCGGCAATATTGAGTGAAAGGTACGTCGTCCGTAAAAGCCGCAAGCTCCTGTGAACTGGGCCAGTCCTGCTGATAATAGACCGCGGCCATTGAGATGATCTCTGCAGTGTCATTGTAGATGCCGTTGGCGTAGCTCCATGTGACGCCATGCTGCATATTGTTGCTGCGCTGGCCGGTCAGCGTGCCGTAGCCGTAGTGGTTGCCGTTGGGGTCAACATCGTTGCGAAAGGCTCTGCGCAACTCGTCAGTGGCGGCTTCGTTGCGGTAGGTATTGATGCTTTCGACAAGCTGCTGAATATCCTCCGGCCTGTCGGCACACAGCACGCTGGTCGTTGTAGTACCGCCCATCTGGCCTAGCAGCCCAATAATCAGCAACAACAGAACAATTGCGCCACAAATAAGCGCCGTCCTGCCGATAGACACAAGCGCTTTGACAGGATGGGCAAAGAACCGCGCCACTCTGATAACGCTATGACCGGTCTGAAAGCCTGTATTACTGATGATGCCCGGTGTGCGGTCAGCAAAATCATCCGCGCTGGTCGAGAACGACTCCGCATAATGCAAGACCGTCCTGGCACCGGCAGAGCCGATTTGTACCGCGGAGCTTCCTAACTCCATCCGCAGCACGTCGCCGCCTGTGTGTAGGACCTCCTCGGCGGTGCGCGTGCCGTCTTGCACATCCTTGATGCCCTTCACGGCGTAGCTGCCCAGTATGCCGACGTCCTCCGCAGCAGTTCCGAGAAACGTCTCCTGCATAATCAGTTCCGCCGCCGCGCCGTGCACACCGAGATCCTGCGCCGAATCGCTGGTAAAGTCCTCCTGATAGCTGACCAGCCCGCTTGCACTCGTGATGCCGTGCGCTGCGGCTGTTGTGCCGCGCATGGCAGGGGAGCGGTGGCCGTTTGCCTGCTGGTTGCGCAGCAGCTCGTAGTAGGCATTGCTGCGGCTGGCCCGTGGCGTGTTGGTGCCGGTGATATATTTCCGGTTGCCTTCGGCGGGAGATGATAAGCTTTCTGCTACATCATCGCTATCGTCTGAAATGGCGTCTTTCGTTTCACTTACATAATCGTCATTTGATAGCAGTGATTCGGCTTGCTTTTCAGTATTATCCAGCAGTTCCTCGCCGTTTGATGCTTCATCTACCTGATTGTGCAGGCTTTCCGATATGTCGGTATCGGTATGGAATAAAGGTTTGTCGCTATAATTTTGCGTGAATAGTTCTGACATGGCAGACTCCGTGAGGTTGTTTTTAGAGATGTGCTGGTGTAAGCATAATGCATTAAGACTTTCGATTAGGAGATGTATCCATCAGCCTGAACAGCTCGGTATCCTTCGGAAAATCGTTGTTGAAGGGCACCACCGTCTTAGACACGATCAGCAGTCCGCTGCCTACCTCTGCATTCTCGATGTACCGCTTTTCCTCGTTGGAAATGTGCAGCAGCCGCGCCAGATCGTTGGCATCGTCGGGAGACTGGTTCAGCAGCTTGATGTATCCGCAGTCGGACAGCATACGGCGCGCATCCTCGTTGTCCAGCACCGAGCGCACATGCTGGGTGATGGAGGTCAGAATTGCACCCCACTTGCGGGCGCGGCTGGACAGCTGAAAATAAAAGTCCGTGCAGTCCTTGTTGCCCAGCAACTGCTGGAACTCGTCGGTAAACACCCATGTGCGGCGACCCAACACGCGATTCCGAGTGATGCGGTTCCAAACCTGATCCAGCACTGTCAGCATGCCGATAGACTGCATCGACTTGCCCAGCTTGACCGTATTAAAGCAGATGCAATGATTCTGCACGTTCACATTGGTCTGGTGGGCAAACAGGTCCATGGAGCCACTTACATATAGCTTCAACGCCGTAAGCAGTGGCTTGACTTCCTCTCCCTGCAGCGCAAGATTTCTATAAAAGTCGTGCAGCGTTGGCATTTCCTCGTGCTTGGGATTTGCCATATAGCGCTGATAGGTCAGCCCGGCGGCTACATCGATAAAGGTACGTTCCTGCGGCGACAATTCAGAGCTGTGCAGAATCAACTGGCAGAAATTCTGCAAAAACTGACTTTTCAGCCGGATGGGGTCCTCATCGTCGCCGTAGTCCTCGGTAATGTCCATGGGATTGATATGGGAGGGGCTGGACGCGGAAATGTCAATCACTACGCCACCCATGGCTGTAACGAGATGCGTGTACTCCTGTTCTGGGTCGATGAGAACAATATCATCATCTGGCCAGCGAAGCATGATATTGGTGACCATCTGCATTACAGAGAAAGACTTGCCGTAGCCCGTCATACCCAGTACCATACCGGCAGGGGCAGGCAGCAGCTTGCGGTTACACAGTATCAGATTCTTACTGCGGGCATTGATGCCCTCGTACAGTCCGCCCGGCTGGAACAGTTCCTGTGTGGTGAACGGCACATAGATGGCCGTGCTGACGGTTTCCAGCGTGCGCTCCAGCCCAAGCCATTTCTTGCCAAGCGGCAGCATACTGTTCATGGCGTTGCGCTGCTCATACAGAATGCTGTCGAAGCGGCAGGTCTGCTGCTGTACGGTGCTGCAAATGCGTCGCACACGCTCGTCCAACTGCACATTGGAATCGCCATAGGTGTGAATGAGGATGCAGACTTTGAAGATTTTTTGATTTTTGGTTGTAATGTCATCCATCATCTGCTCTGTGTGGTGCATTTTGGATTTCAGATCATAGCTCACAGCTATGCTGGCAGGCATATTTCGCTCGCGTGCTTTGGCAATGGCATCGTATTCTTCCTTGTGCATATAGGCAAGCTTTTTCTCGATTTCCTGGACAGCTTCTGCCTGGTCCATAGCGTCAACATGCATTGTGATGACGTGGTCAAAAGGAAGTTCGGACAGCATAGAGAACAAACCGTTCTTCATTTCCGGTGCTATGCCCCGCAGATACATTGTCTTGCCGATTTTATCGCCAAACTGATAACGGTCACGGTAAACGGCGCGCGAGTCGTCATGCTCCGGGTGCCAGTTGTAAGAGCTGGGTGAAATAAAATCCTTCGTAGTAAGGTCATCCTCAGCCAGCAGCCAGTCATAGGAAAAGCTCATTTCCTCATTGGGCCGCATGATGCCTTGTAACAGGCTCAGACGCTCAATGCCGGACAAGATGCGTGTACTGCTGCCCATACGCTTGAAGTGATCGGCAATATCTGCAGCACGGTTCTCCAGCTGCTCTTTCGCCTGCTGGTAATTTTCGGCGTGCAGGCTGAAGGTGACGTACTTTTCACGAATCAGGCCATTTTGACCGCGCAGTGCTTTTTCCGCCACGACTTGGTTCATCTCCTCGGCATAGCGGTCACGGTCATTCCCACGCAGCGGCAGGAAGGTGTCGCGGCGAAACTGCTCCTCGTCCATGCTGCGGGTGACAAGGTTGATTTCCAGATGCAGCGAGGGGTCGAAATAGTTCAAAAACTCGCTGTATTTCGTAAAAATGTTCTTTTGTTCTTCCAACATAGCGATTTGGAAGTTCACATCGGTGAACGCCATCGTCATCGAGAAAAGTCCCGGCTCCACCTCGCAGATGCCATCCTGCGACATACTCAGGTATTGCAGGCAGTCACTGGCTTTCTGTGGCACTTTGCGTGCGGCAATGCGTTTTTTTGCATGCTTTTCGTCTTTCTTTAACTGCTTTGCGTGCTGCCGCCGTTCTTTGGCGGCTTTCCTTTTTTCTCGTTTTAACGATTTCTCCTGTGCGCGCAAAGACTCCAACACACTCGGTTCGATGGGCAAGTCGGCGTGCTTTTTTGGTAAAAACATAATTTTTCTCCTGACGGGGGCAGACTGCGACCTCAGCGGGGCCGCAGTACCATGCCCAGTAGATTTTTACAAGCTTTTCAAACGGATACCCGTTATGGCTGATAAAGCCCAGCCCAAGAAAGGGTAAGACTTCTACCATAACAATGTAGGAAACCAGCTGAATATCCAGCTGAAGCCATTGCAGGCAAACGAAGCAGGTTGCTATGGCCAGCACGGCAGCGACACCAAAGCAGGCCAGCTGACGCAGTGAAAGCCCGAGAAAGAATTTCTCGTGATATTCCGTGATTTCGAGATTGGTTTTTGTTGAGAGCATAGGTGAACTCCTCCATTAAATGGCGCTGGTGATGGCTTTGGTGAACCGTCCGCTCATAAACACGGCCACCAGCAGAATAACGGATTTGCCCAGCATGGCCCAGGCTTGCTCGGTAATGTCACCGCCACTGCCCAAGGAAGCTGTCAGGGCAGGGTAGAAGCCAATGACAAGATAGAGCACAGCCCCTTGCAGCGCCACCGCCATGTAGTTTTTCAGGAAGTTTACAGCAATACTATGCAGTTCCCGATAGCAGAGCGTGGCAATTGGCAGGGAAGCCAAGGCATTATAAACGTACAGCTCAATGAAGCGGGCCGCAACGATGGTATTGATCACAATGTTGACAAGACGCAGCATCCAGCTTACGACCATAAGCTCCATGGCCACAGGCATATTACCGATGCCGCCCGGCAGTGCGCTGATTGCGTTTTCGATGTCGACCTCGGTGTTGACCTGTCCGCTGCCCACATAACCGGCTATGCCGTTTGTCACCGTGGCTGCTACCTCAAACATCGCATTTAGAATTTCCGTGGAGTGTAGAACAGCCCAGCGGCAAAGCGTGATTTTCAGCATGACCAGCGCCACCTGCTGAATCGTAAAAGCTGTGCTGCCGCCGTTCATGGCTACGGTCTGGGTGAAATTGTACAGTTCCAAAACCATAAAAAGTGCCAGAACGGTAAGGGCAATCGGCATAACTACGCCGGAGCTGATAGAATCTGCATAGCCGGCCAAGGTGCTATTCCAATCGGTCAGACTGCTCAGCAGACCGGAGTTCTGCCCCATAGCGTTTATGGTGGCCGAAATACCCGCCAGTTGGCTTCGTATCGTATCCTCAAAAATAGCGCATACCTCCCATCAGCTGACCGTCAGCGTGCCAAAGTAGGTGGCAACGGCAATGATCAGCACGCCGCCTGCAATCGACCATGCACCGCTGCTGATGCCGGGGCCGTTGTGGTCCTTGAGGTTCGTGCCCAGTGTCACCGCGCCAAACAGCAGCAACAGGCCACCTGCAAAATTGACAACATTCGTGATAAGAGAAGTGATTGTAGATACCATTTCCATGTGATTTTCCTTCTTTCTGTTTATGTGTCAGACTCGTCATCGTCGAGTTCGATGTTGTTGATTTCCTGCACATTTTTCATAAAGGCTGCAAAGCTATTTTCTGTGCGCCTCTCGTAGTCGAAGGGGTGATGCCCCTCTTTTTCTACCAATGCGTAATTAGGGTGCTTTTTAAGATCAAACTTGTAAGAGTAAAATGGCACAACACCGGAAATCATCAATAAGCAACGATTTCGCGGCATGGTGCGTATTTCTTCCGGTGTCATCAGATCACGGCTGGCCACCTGATAGTTCTTGGAAAAGGAGCCCTGTGCGCCGAGGTTCTCTGTGGTGTTCAGCACCTCTATGGTCCGTTTGCCCAGCTGTTTACCGAAGAACTCCAGCGACTCCGGGTTATTGCCGCCGCCCAGCACAAGCTCTGAATCACAGTTTTCCAGAATCGTGCCCCAGTCATCACCGTACTGAGATTTCAGCTGTGCGATTGACTGGTAAATCAGGGTACATCCGATATTTCGGCTGCGGATGGTGCTGATCAGAATCTGGAAGTCCGGAATCATGCCGATGTTCGGAAACTCGTCTAAGAGAAACCGCACATGGCGAGGCAGGCAGTGATCCTCACGATTGTCTGCGGTATGCACAAGAATCTGAAAGCATTGCTGGAACATGACCGCTGCCAGAAAGTTATAGGCTGTGGTGGTGTCTGGCGTGACAACGAACAGCGCCACCTTTTTGTCGCTGGCCAGTTCTTCCAGATGGATGGTGTCATCCTCGCAAATCTTCATGATGGAAGGAATATTGAACGCACTCATACGCATACCGAGGGATACATCAATACTCTGCGCAGTTTTGTCTGGTGCCATATGGTACAGTCCATATTGGCGCGCTGCGAATGACGCAGGCTTTTCCATAGCCAGATCTTCGAATATATCGTCCAACTGGCTGCGTCCCTGTGGTCCGTAACGATGCTGCATCAGCACAAAAAGCTCCATTACACTGTTCATATTGTGCATCTCAGGTGGTTGCTCAAAATATACATAGGCAAGCAGCGCTTCCAGCAGTGAAGTAGAGCCTTCTTCCCATATCGGGTCGGCTGTGTTTTTCTGCCGCGGGTCCTCCTTCATATTTTTGATAAGATTCTTGGCAACAACCACAATGTCATCCGTATCATGGATGTACGCAAACGGATTGTAGTGGTCGGACTTGTCACGGTCCTTCAGGTTGAACACCTTTACGTCATAACCTTGCGATACTAGAACATTTCCGTAGGTGTCAAGCAGTTCACCCTTCGGATCACTGAGTACATAATTGCTGTTAAACTGCAGCAGCTGCGGGCCGGCAACGCTGTAGCTCTTGCCGGAGCCGGACGGGCCGAACACAATGACGTTCTTGTTCCGGTTGTAGTTGTTCTCCGCTGTTACCGGCATCTTCATAGCAAGGCTCAGGGACTCTGTGGCCGTCAGGGGGATATTCTCGCTTGCCTTTTCATGGAGAAACGGCGCAATGTCCGCCGCGGTGCCCCAGCGGGCACTGCCGTACTCCTTCTGCGGCACCAGCCGATGACCGCTGTACTTTATGCAGAGGTAAGCAAGACCCGCCAGCAGAATAGCCCCAACACCGCAGCCCACAGGAATCGGCGCAGGGGATAGTTGCAAGGGATGCAGTACAATTTTACCAAGATTTACCGCGGCGGCCAGCCTTTGCGTGACCGTTCCGACAGCTGATACATAGAGAAGTCCCACCCGGTTGCCCAGCCAAAAGCAGCCCAGACTTGCAGCAAGACAGATCAGAATTTGCTTTGTGCGCTGTTCCTTCATAGCCGCTCACCTCGCTCCTGCGCCGGCGGCGGGCGGTGCTGGTTCAGCTCCTTCGTGCGCTGCATAGCCCGTTCGGACAACTCCTGCAGCAGACTGGTGGGACGTTCCTTGCCGCGAGCTGCAATGCAATTTTCAATGGCGGTCTGGATGCGGTCCACGTCCTGCCCCTTGAACCACAGGTTCAGCTGCCCGGTGTCCTTGTCCTTGGTAATGGCAAAGTCCACCGAGTATTCCTTGAGCTGCCGCCTGACATAGGGCAATGTTTTGTCGTTCAGCTCCACCGAAGCGAGAGCCTGCGACTGCCGGTTCAGTGATTGAATTGATTGCTGCCCGTACTGCCGCGCTTGCAGCATACTGGCAACCGCCTGCAGTATCCCAAAGATGCCCTGCCCGGCAAGCTTGGCTGCGTTGATTTGCACCCGGATGGCCGTTTCTTCTACCATACAGTATCACCTTCGCTTTCTCCGCAATAAAATTTCAGCCTCACCACGGCAGCGGAGCGCCGGTGCGTCGGACGTATGCTTCGATTCTTTTTCCCAACCTGTATTGCTGCAAGCGGTCCGGCAGGCTGTATTCCAGTGTGCGGACTTTTACATGGTGCTTCATTGCGCACTTGAAAAAGGCGTACAGGTACCGCTCCTTGCCGCTGATCTGCCGCATACGGCAGACATACACGCAGTTGACCTTGCCGTCTCTGATACTGCGCAGCATACTCTGATACCCGTCGCGCAGCGGGCCGTGCCCTTTATAATCGATGCTGCCGCCGACTACCGTGCAGCCGTCGTCACCGGCCTGCCTGCAGCAGGCATCGTAGCTCGCGCGGGTCGCTGCGCAGTCACCGGGAATACGCGCATACACCCATGCACGGGGCAATTTTTCCTGATTTGGCATTATCTCTCTACCTCCAGCTCTTGGTCATAAAAGCTCAATTGCTCGCCTTCTAAGCGGAACCGCAGGTCCAGCTCGGCAAATGTGAAATTCCGATTGAAGCGTTCCGTCGCCTTATTCGGTGCATCCTGCAATTCCAGCATCAGCTGCCACAAGTCAGGATGCGCCCGGTACAGATGCCGCAGCTCGGTCATGGACGCATTGGGGCAGAACCAGCACCCACCGCGGTGGCTGTGCTCATACAGCGGCGACAGCAGCCCCTCCTGCCTGCACATGGCAAACGCATCCTGCTCTGTAACGCCGTACTTTGCCATAAGGGAAACCTGGTCAGGCTTCAGCCGTTCCAGTCTGATCGGCTCATCCGCGGCAAGACCTAAATAGGAAACCGTACCCGGCGGCAAACTCTTTTTATAGGCTTCCAGTGGCGGGACCTTGCAATCTCGTTGAATTGCACAGCGCCCAGCCAGCGGAAAAGCGGCAAGCTTTCCCTGTGCGTTGCCGCGGCTCACCACATGGTAAAAGCAATCCAGATACGTCTTTGTGGCGTGCAAAACCCTTGTGGGGATGCCGCGCTTTTCAAAGTACGGAATTGCTGTCTCATAGATAAACCGCGCATGCTCGGGCAGCTCGCCGGAAATCTCCTTGCTGAACATGACCTCTGTGTATATGATTTCGTCCAGCGGTTCGCCATGCTGTAGGGCCAGCAGCGCTGTGGCATTGCTGTCTTTGCCGAAGCTCGAACAGATGATATGTTTCATGTCATTCACCAATAAAAATAGGGCGGCCCGCGAGAGTCGCCCATACCATGTACGTGTTTCATAGGCTTTTAGTGCTCGCTCTCATCCATTTTGGATTTGCGGCGCTTGTATGCAAAAATTCCGAAGCCGACGATAGACCCAAATACAGCTGCCGAAAGCAGCGCAAAGGGGAACACATCGCCCGTTTGGGGAATGACCGGCATCGGCGCAGGCGTTATCGTGGGCGTGCTTGTCGGTGCAGGGGTAGGCGCGGGCGTGCTGCCCGGCGTCGGCTGCGGCGTATTGCTCGGGGTATCCTCATGCGGTGTTTCCTCGGGGATGCGTGCATCCTTCATAACGACAGTCTGAAGCTCACCGGTGGGCAGCACAGTAAAGGCAATGCTTTCCGCAAGCTGATAGCCATTGGGGGCGGTGATCTCGGTCAGCGTGTACTCTCCGGCAGGCAGCTTTTCAATATAGTGGGGCTTGTCCTCGGAAACCCACTGCGCAACCGTGTTGCCGTCCTTATCCTTGATGACCAGCTCAGCGCCGGGCAGCTCTTTACCTGTGGCAATGTCAACCTTGGAGATTTGTACTTTGGTAATGTCATCACGCATGATCACCGTGGCATCGTCCAGCAGCTCCCATTCCTCCCAGGGAATGATCCAGAGCTTCTTTTTATCCTTCAGATAGTAAACGTCAGCCTCATCCAGTTCATGGCTGTCAGCATCTGTTTTGCGTTCCAGGCGGAACACAATATCGTCTGTAACGGCATAACCATCAGCAGGCCGCATTTCCGTCAGCGTGTATTCTTCGTCAAAATGCAGACCCGTCACACGGTGCGGCGTATCGGTAGATACCCAGGTGTCAACAACGTTGTCCTTCGCATCCTTGATGATCAGCGTAGCACCGGGCAGCTCCTCGCCGTTTGTCAAATCTCGTTTACTCACCCACATTTCAGTAGGCTTGTTGGCGCAGGTGCTGTCCAGTACCTGCAACACTTCGCCGTCATAGGTGAAGGTGATATCCATCTCTGCATCGTTGAGATAGTATCCCTGCGGGGCACGCAGCTCGCGGATAAAGTAATTGCCGCTGTTTGTCGATGCATCTAGCCGGTCACTCTGGCCGTACCACTCGCCACGGATGGGAACATCGCAGTTGAAATAGGTGTAGCCGTCCGCAACAGTCTCGGGACTGGTGGAAATCAAATCACCGGCAGAGAACAGTTTGTTGCCGTCCACGTCGTAGATGTCATCGCGGGTGTACAGGTTGAACACGGCACCGGCCAGATATTTGCCGGTTTCCTGATTGATCTTGTACACACCGACGCGGGCATGCTCACGGTCATTGTAGAAACCAAGGGTCTGCTGTTCAGCCAGTTCCGCAGAGGCTTCCGATGCGCGTACAACATCAAAATGCTGTTCACTGTCGCCATTTTTGACGATGCTCTTTGCCATAACTACATCGTTCAGCTGGTTGTCCCAGACAAATGTCACATCGTAGCTGTCTGTCGTGCCGACGTACCCATAGGGCGGCTTGGTTTCCTCCACATGGTAACTGCCCAGCGGCAGGATAATACTGACCTCGCCGAGCGTTCCGTCGTGGATGACCGACAGAAAATCATAGGTCGCCTTGGTGCGGGACGGTGCAAACACAGCAGTGTCTGCACTGCCATCACCGGTGGTAACAACCGCTACCACGTCGCCCTTGGCATACCAGAGCGTGCGGCTGCCGTTGGCATCCAGCTGGCGGTCCTGCGTGTAAATGTCCTCGGCTGCCGTAATGGTGTATTCCGCACCGGCCAGCGGGCGCAGCGTATAGGCAAAGTCGGAATCGGCCTCGCCGGTCATCCAGGGATCAATCAAATCGTTGGTTTCGATCTTTCCTGTCAAGGCATTGCCGGCCTTACGGATGGTCAGCTTGCCCAGCGTTTCCTCATTCCAGTAGTCCTCGCCGATGACAAGCGTGTCCATGCCGTTTTCATTGTCATCACCGGTGGCCTTGTAGATGCGGTCCGTGGAAATATCGAAATCCACATAATAGTTACCGCTGTCGGCCCACTCGTTGTAGAAGCCGTTCGGACCGACAGTCTCCACAATGCGGTATTTGCCCAGCGGCAGCTTTTCAGGCAGGGTCAGGATACCTTCCCCGTTGGTGTAGAAGGTATCCACGTTCTTGGTCAGGTGCCCGTTTACCGTGTCCGTCATCGTGACCAGCTTGGGCTTCCCGTTTTCCAGCCGATAGTTGCCGTTGTCATCCAGCCAGTAGATCTGGAAGGCTGTGTTCGGCAGCAGGACCGGTTTGCCGGTTTCCGTATCGAGTTTCGTGATTTTTAAATACACTTCAATCTCCTCATCCAGTACCGTAAATTTCTGATAGGAATCCGATGCTTTCATCACACTGTCCTTCGGCGTGGCCATCGCGCCCCAGGGATTGTTGTCCTGCTCGGGGTCGATGCTGACCAGGAACGGCTCTGCCTGGAACAAATCGTGCGGGGTGGTCGTTTCCACTACCAGATAGGTGCCGTAGGGCAGCCCCTGCACGCGGATGCAGCCGGAATCGTTGCTGAAAATTTCGGCCAGATGGTACTCATTGGCACGTTCCGTGGGCTGCCAGCCATCGCCCTTGCCGTTCTTGTTGTCGCCCGCCGCGGTCAGCGTCTTATTGTAGGCGGCAATTTCGTCGGCGTTGACCTCGTAGGTCTTGGCAATGGCCTGCGTCTCACCGGAAAAATCCCACTTGGGGTGCTCGTTGTCGTATTCCTTGTTGATGTAGGCATCCAGAATGCTTTGTAGAGTGTAGCTTCCGGTGCGGGTCTGGTCAAACTGCTCGACCTTGGACAAGTCGGACACAAGATAGAAGGTGAATCCGGCGCCCTCCAGCTCCAGCCCATTGGACTGACCGCTGGAGGAGACGACCTTGCTGATCTCCACGTTGCCCTTGGCAACCTGATCCTGACTTTCGGTCAGGCCGCTGTCCCTGTGGATGTGGTAATTGCCCTTGTAGGCGGCTGTGTCATTGGCAAAGGTGGTTTTCTCCACATACCAGCCCTCATCTGCATAGCTGGGCGTGATGTAGTAGTTGTGCTCATCGCAGAGATACCCGGGCGCATAGGACAAGTAATAGGCATCGTAGGTCCAGGTGCCGTCCAGAGCCTTGCTCTTGGAGATGGTGCTGAATTGGTTCTTGTATACCCAATCTGTATACTGCCCGTTGCGGGCTGCCAGCGCGGCAACCTGCCCGGTAGCTGCCTTGGTGCGGCTGTCCACCGTGGGATAGGTGCCGGAAACAGCAAGAGCGCCCTCACGCAGCGGAATGACCGTGCCGGTGGAGCGCTCTACAACATAATATTTACCGAGGTACAGGTTGGAGAAGGTCAGCCAGCCGTCCTCTATTTTGGCACTGGCTACGAGATTGTCCTTTTTCAGCACGGGCAGGTAATCGCTGATCCACTGACCGCTGTTGTCACGAATCGTAGTGTGCCAGATGGGATTGCCATTGGCATCTACGATTTTGGAATAGTCCACGACGCCGGTCACACCATCAGGGTGAGTAATATCCTCGGCGGCGTACAGGTCGTACACTGCGCCGTCCAGCACGGCATTGCCGTGAGCAGCGTCGCCGGTCACATACCGCTGTGCATCCAGATCAACTTTGGAAATGCTGATTTCGCCCAGCGTGCGGTCATTCTTCATGATGCCGTCCGCAGCCGTGGTGGTGTAGCCGTCCTCATTGGCAGCCTTGCCGCTGGCATCGGTGGTATAGCTCCGGGAGGCATCCTTGGGGGAGTCATAGATGGTGACGGTGGTTTCTACGCCGCCGCTGGTCACCAGCTTTGTGCCGCCCTTATCGCCAGTGGCAATGTCGGCATTGTAGTCACCATTGCCCAGCCACAGGACGGAATTGTTGTTGTCAGCGGTAATTTCCACATAGTAGGCGCGCTTGCCCAGCGGCGTGCCCGCCGTGCCGGGATGGTCAACGTCTGTCCAATCGCCGAAATACCCCGCGGGAGCCTTCGTCTCCACAAGGATGAACCTGCCCTCATTGCGCTGCGTGTAGTACAGCGTATGGCGCATCGTGTCGTTTGTGGCGTAGGCGGCGTTGTTGATGACGGCATAGGTGCCGTCACCCTGGCGCTGGACGCTGTAGGTGTTGTACCCACCCGTGGGCTGGTATTTGCCGGTCACGACGTCCCACTGGTAGATTTCATACTGAGCAGCACCTGCAATCTGGCTGCCGGTCTCGCTGTCGGTCTTTTTGATGTTGATCTGCAGCGACCATTCGGTGTTGCGCATCTCATAGGCATTGTTGGAGTTGGCCGGCACTGTAATGGTCTGGTGGCTGCCGTTGCTGCCCCAGTAAGATTCAAAACCGTAGGGGATGGTGACTTCGTCATAACGGAACTGTAAAGATGCAAGCTGTGCCTGCGCGCTGGCAATAGCATTATTTACAGCGCTCTGTGCTTCGGCCTGAATGGCGGCAACCGCAGAATCTCGCTCGCTGTTGGCGGCTGCGTCTGCAGCTTCTTTCGTAGTATAGGGGCCGACGCTGCCACTGCGGCCATCTACGGTCTTGGATACAGTGTAATGCACAGACCAGCTGGCAGATGCTGCACCGCCGTTGTTCTGATAATTGTCGTCGTTGGTGTGGCCGCTTGTGGTGACAGTCTGCACACCGGCAGGGGAGATGCTCCAGCTGCCGCCGTCAATTGTTCCAGACTTGGTGATAGGCTCGATTTCAATGGTCGCACCGTCCACTTTTTCCAGCGTTTTCAGCTGGATCTTATCTGTGGTGATACCATAGGTCAGATCTACGGTGCCGCTGGCGGACTGTGCAGGGGCTTCCCAACTGGCATAATACTCCTGTACGACAGGCTTCGGCTCTTCCGTTTCCTCCTCACTGATTTCAGGACCAATCAGGGCAACGGTTTGCCAACTGCTGCGCGCAGGGGTATAAATGTAGGTGTAGTAGCCGCGAGGCTTTGCATAGGCAACAGCGCCGTCCAGCAGGGCCTGCGCGGATTCCAGATAGATTTTTGCAGCAGTGCTCTCAGGGTAGTTCTCAATCAGCCACAGTTGGGTATCGTCGTAAATCGTGTAGCAGAAATCCAAAAGAGAGATTTCTTCAGTATCTTCTGCGGAAAAAACTGCGTGCGTATCGGGCAACAAGTCCATAGAAAGCTGGTCCAGACCGCCCCAGATGCGGTACTGGTTGCCGTAGTGGTCACCGGGAATGCACTGATCCGCGCTGACCAGAGAAGTGTTCGTATAAGTATACAGCGGACAGCCTTTGGGCTGGCCGTTGGCACCATGGGTGCAGCAGTAGGCTTCCTCACCATTGAACCAGATCAGCCATGTGCCGTTGACCTTCTCGACCTTGGTGATTTTGCCGCTGGTAACGGCAGGCGTGGGGCGCTCGGCGTAGGCGGCAACGTCTGTAGTTTCTGCGAACGGTGCGACCATGGTGCGGCTGCAGTCAATTACAACGTGCAGCGCTTTCGTCAGCGTGCTGCCATCCGGAGCAGTGTAGACAAGCTGCGCGGAAAAGTCGGCATCTGCCTGAACATACAGCCCCATGACCGCGGCGGACGTTTCGGCATACTCACTGTGCACAAGGCTGCTGCGTGTAGCTTCATCGGCAGGAACACCGTAGAAGTCCAGCACAGTCACCTCGTTGGGAAGCACCACATCCAAACTACTGCCATCTGCAGGGTATTCCACCTGTGCCAGAATGGGCGCAACGGCATAGTCGGTACCCTCCAGCAACGGAGCCATCATCGTCAGGTCGTCGCCGTTCAGGGTGTCCGCACTCAGGTAACTATCCGTGCTTTCTTCCAACTGGTCATTCGACCAGGCGGAAATGCCGATTTTTGTTTCACCCGTGGCAACGGGCAAGCCCTGGCTGCCCATGTAGGAACCAGTCGGTGCATCCGGTAAATCTGTGTACAAAACAGCGCCGTCGAAGGTATAGTCGATGGATGTCTCCACCGGCGCATCCTCGTCGGCGCTTTGGGATGTTGCGGCAGCTTCGCTGCTTTTGGGCGTGCTTTCTTCACCCGGGTCCGGATCACTTGCCTCGGTCTGATGGCTGTCATCTGTGACGGCCTCTTTGTCCTGCTCCATGATGAGCGTGCCGTCTGCATCAGCCATCGGAGCCTCCGCAAACGCCCCAACTGGGAACAGGGAGCAGCACATCATAGCCGCCATACACAAGGCAACCACGCGCTGCTTGAGCTTGAAATTTCGATTCATTGTGCTTATTACCTCCAATTTTGTATTGATTTATCTATATTAAACAGCACCGACCAGGCGTTCGATGCTGGAAAATGCAAAAAGACGAAATTTCATAAATCGATTTGTCAATATTGCAAATTGAATTAATTAGATGTTTCTGTTATACTTAGCTCCGCGGATCAGCAAAAACCTTTCTTAACTACTCTTATACCCGCCTATTTCCCCTTTGAAACTGGGGAGCACTAATTCGTGAAACATCACGAAAAGAGTGCATAGAACGGCTAATGAGTAGCAGAAAGGAGTTGAATACTATGTCTGACCGCGAATTGATTCTGTTTATTGCGGATCTTGCAATGGCTGCTGGATATTTCCTGCGTGCGTTGTATAGCATCATGTAATAAACAGAATAAGGTGCAGTTGGTTTTGCCAATTGCACCTTATTTTTGTACTATCGAATATTATTTTATCTAGAAAAATATTTCAAAAACTCCGGCAGCTCCTGGTCCGGCAGCTCGTTCATGACCTGCATGGCCAGGTACTCCGCGCGGCTCACCTTGGGAGCAAATTTGCGGGAGTAGGTCTTGCCGGTTCTCACGTACCCAACATCGTGGATCAGGTCCTTTTCCGAAAGACTTTTCAGGATGGTAAAGACCGAACGCGGCTTCCAGGTGCAGTTTTGGGTCGGGATCAAATCGGAAACGACCTGGCTGGCGATTGCAGGCTCCTTGGAATTCCAAAGATAGGTCATGATCTGCATTTCGGATGTAGTCATCCGATACAGGGAGTTTTGCTTTTTCATATCCATTCTCCAATCACTGAAAGGTTACGGTCCAGTAGGTGTACTGGCCCTCGGCGGTGCTGCAGAACCAGCAGCCCACGCCCATGCTGGTGAAGCTGGGCTCCATAATGTTGGCATAGTGGGCAGGGCTGCCCTGCCAGTAGGTACAAACGCTGCTGGCAGAGCCAATCGGACCGGTAGCGCAGATCTCGCTGCGGGTCGTCATGCCGCTGTGGTCGAACGGTCCGCCCGCCACAAAGCTTTCGCAGCGTGCATCGGCGGAAGCACTCAAACCACTGTCCATCGTCAAAGTGGACAGACCAGCTGCTGCGCGCATAGCATTGATGTTTTCCTGCACAGCCCAGTAGGCACTGTCCGAGCTGTCGATGCTCCACCACTCCTCACTGCCCGCCGCCAGGTCAAAGGGGACAGCACCGTAGCTCATGCTGACCTGTGCAGTCTGACTCTCCGCGGCAACGGGTTCCGTAGCGGGCGCTTCGGTAGGCGCTGCAGTAGGCTCCGGTATGGGAATTTCAGTCGGTGCCGGTGTGGCAGCCGGTTCCGGAGTCTGTGTCGGCGCAGGTGCCGGACTTTCCGTGGCAAGCGGCGCAGGTGTCTCAATGGCAGTCTCTTCAGTAGCAACGGTAAGTTCTACCAGCGTACTGCTTTCCGGCGTTTGCAAGGGGTTATCGGTCTGCTGTGCGCAGGCGCAGAGTAACACCGTAGCTAAAAGAATGGATAACAGACATTTTTTCATATTATAAATTTCTCCAATTAGTAGTATAAATCATACAGACTACCAGCAAACTCGAGCAGCTTTCTGCCCAGCCAGAACAGCACCTGCGGCGCGCCGTAAGGGCTGAGCAAGAACGCCATAACGGCAGACACGGCAGCCTCCTGATAGCATTTGTCAAACAGTGCCAGCAGGGCAGCCAGACCGCCCAGTGCCGCCAAAAACCTGCCGCAAACTCCGCAGATAGCAAACAGCACGATTGCAATCAGGCCCAGTGCAAGAAGCACCAGAATGACAGGCACGAGACTAATGCGGATACCCCAGGTAAGGAACAGATTTTTACGTTGAATGGGCATAATGGCCACCTCCTACCTCTATGATACATGGTCTGCGAAATAATGCAAGGCTGTCGATTTCAGCGTTCCAGTTCGTTTTCCTCTCTAGGCGTTCGCACAGAATCGTCCTCGTTTACGACCTCGGCCTCACCCTCCAAAACCGGGGCATCATTGCCCACATTCAGCAGGGCATCCAGCTCGGCCAGGCGCGCGCTCTTGTCGTTAAGCTCCTGCTCCTGCAGAAAGGGCTGCTGCAGTTCCTCTTTGGCGCTGTCCAACTGGACGCGCAGCTGCTGTAGATTGTTGCGCAGACCGCTGACCTCCTGCGGCAGGGCAGCAACAACGTTTTGCAGGCGGACCATATTGCCGGCAGCGTCGCTGCCCAGCTCGGTGGTATGGGTGGCCTGACCGACCAGATGCGCCACAAACACCTTGGAGAGAGGCACATAGGCAACCGTGACTTCAAAGCCCGCATAGTGCCCCACCAAAACAGGATGGTCGGCCCGCACGGCAGCACCCACCAGCCCGAGCAGTGCCTTACCGGCATCCTCGCGCTTGTCGTAGGACGTGCCGTCCAGCTCAATGCTGAAAACCAGCTTGCCGTCCTTGTCATAGCTCTGACTGTCCTTGGCGGTCTGCATATCCTTCTCAAACGCCTGAATCCGGCATTCGGTGCCGCGGATCTCTCTCAGAAAGATGCCGGTCACGGCGTCCTCCAGTCGGTAGTGCTGGCTGTTGTAGGCGGCCTTCAGCGTGCGAAGCCGCGCAACCTGAATATCAAGGTCCATTTTTTCCTTGATCATCGGGTTTCCGGCAGCCAGCGCCTTTACCTCAGCGTAGGAGAGCGCAGCCTCGTCTAAATCCTCACAGCTTCGGGCAGGGGATTTCGACGTCATGATTTGCGAAATAAACTTCTGTTTGTTTTCGACCAACTGATAGCTGTAGGCGTCAAATGTGGCTTCGGTTATATAAATAAAGATAGAAACCTCTTTGTTCATGTTACCCTGCCGCACCATGCGTCCATTGCGCTGGGCAATATCGGCTGGCCGCCATGGGCAATCAAGGTGATGGAGTGCACACAGCCGCGTCTGTACGTTGGTGCCAGCACCCATCTTCTGGGTGCTACCCATCAGCACGCGAACCGCACCGCTGCGGACTTTGCCGAACAGCTCAGCCTTCTTAGCTTCCGTATCGGCATCATGGATGAACTGTACCTCATCCTTGGGGATGCCGCGCGCCACCAGTTTGTCCCGAATATCGTTGTACACATCAAAGCCGTCCGCGCGGGGCGTGCTCAAATCGCAGAAGATCATCTGCGTGGAGTGCTGCGCCTTTGTTCTTTCCCAAATGGTAAAGACCCGCTCCACGCAGGCATTCGCCTTGCTGTCGGGGTCATCAGGCAGAAGTGGGTTCATCAACCGCTGATCCAGCGCCAGTTTGCGGCCATCGTTCGTAATGCGCAGCATGTTGTCCTCATTCGGGGCAACCAGGCGATTGCGCACCGCCTCGGCGCGCTCACCCAGCGCCGCCACCATCTGGCGCTGCAGCTCGCTGGGCGGCAGTTTCACAATCGTAGGCTTGCCGCCCGTGATTTCGGGGACCGGCAGCTTCAGCATATCGGCGGTCTGAATGTCGGCACACTGCTTGAACATATTCATAAGCTCCGGCAGATTGTAGAACTTTGCAAACCGCGTTTTAGAACGGTAGCCGTTGCCCTCGGGGGCCAGCTCAATCGCGGTAACACTCTCGCCAAACGTAGACGCCCACGCATCAAAGTTCAGCAGTCCCTCCTGCTCCAAAAGCCCGTATTGCAGATACCGCATCATGATGTACATCTCGGTCATCGAGTTGGAAATCGGTGTGCCGGTGGCAAACACAATGCCGTGCCCGCCGGTCAGCTCGTCCATGTACATACACTTCATATACATGTCGCTGGCCTTTTGGCTTTCGGTCTGTGAGATACCGGCCACGCGGGTCATCTTAGTGGTAACCATTGCATTTTTGAAGTAGTGCGCTTCGTCCACCATCAGGCTGTCCACGCCCAGCTCCTCAAAGGTGATGACATCATCCTTGCGGCTCTGGTCGTTGAGCTTGTCCAACTTCCGTTGCAGCTGCTTTTTCATGCGCTCCATCTGCTTGATGGTGAAATTCTCGGCGCGCTGGGCTTTCAGCGCAGCGGTCTGTGCCACTACATCGTCGATTTGCTTTTGCAGGTACATTTTCTGCCGTTCATCGGAAAGCGGTATCTTTTCAAACTGGCTGTGCCCGATCACGATAATGTCAAAGTTGCCGGTAGCAATGCGAGCGCAGAACTTTTTGCGATTGGCCTTTTCAAAATCCGTCTTGCGCGCCACCAGAATTTCTGCATTGGGGTAAAGCAACAGCGCCTCGGACGCCATCTGCTCGGTCAAATGGTTGGGCACTACGATCAGCGTTTTATTGCAAAGACCCAGGCGCTTTTTCTCCATGGCGCTGGCGACCATCTCGAACGTCTTCCCAGCCCCTACCTCATGTGCCAGCAGTACGTTGTTGCCGTACAGCACATGGGCAATGGCGTTGCGCTGGTGTGGCCGCAGCGTAATTTCCGGGTTCATACCGGGGAAGCGCAGATTGCTGCCGTCATATTCCCGCGGGCGGATGCAATTGAATTTGCTGTTGTACAGGCTTACCAGCGCCTGCCGACGCTGCGGCTCCTTGAAAATCCATTCCTCAAACTTGTCTTTTATCAAGCATTGCTTTGCGTAGGCAGCCTCGGTGGCAGCGTGGTTCAGCACGCTTTTCTTGTTTCCCTCTGCGTCGGTAACTGTATCAAACACCTGCACAGGCCGCAGGTTCAGCGCGGCCTCGGTGATTTCATAGGCATTCTTGCGGTTCGTACCGTAGGTGACAGTTGCCTTGATGCTGCCGTTGCCGTAGCGCTTGTTCGTGATGTTCCACTCACCGGTGAACGACGCAAACAGCACCTTCACGGAAAGGCGCGTGGACAACGGCGGCTCCAACAGCTCCATGAGAAAATCGTGAATGTATTCAGGCGGTATCCAGGTAGCACCCAGCCGCACAGCAATTTCACTGGCGTCGAGGTCCTTCGGTTGTACCTGCTCCAGCGCCTTCACGTTGACCTGATAGTCCGGGTCAGATGCGGCAGCCAGCCGGGCAACGGCCAGCTTTTGCCGCACATTGCCGGAAAGATATTCGTCAGCCGGCAGATAAACCGGCTCGGATTGCTCCGGGTCACGGAAGATAACGCCGGTCAGATCGCGTATAATTTCGTCCTGCGATTTTCCCGTGACCTGTGCCATGTAGGCAAGGTCCACGCGAGCCTTCTCCGTCAGGCTCAGCACCAGCGCTTCATCGGCGGTGTCCACATGGTCCACCACCTGGGCCGGGCGGATGGTTCGCTTCGTGAACATATCCGTCTTGCCCCTGTAATGCCCCTCACTGTCGATGTCCTCCAGCGAGCAGAGCAGGAAATACCCGGAATCCTCACGGAACGCAGAAGCCGTGCCGCGGCTGTTGATTAGCCCATACGTATTGTGGTAGGAATCATACTGGGCGGTCAGTTTCGCTTGCAAAGCGGCAATCGTTTCATCGGGCAGATTGTCCAGCTGTGCCCGAATCAGCTCCCGGCAGGTATCCCGCAGAGGAACCAGCGCCTTGATGCGGGTAAGCGCGGTGGTGCTGGCCTTCACAGCACGCATTTTGGAATTTTCGCGGTAATAAACTGTGTCGTCTTTAACAACATAGCTGAAATTTCGCGTATCGGGGTCTGCGTCTAGCGTATCGCTTTCCACCTTCGCGTCCTCCCGGTCATCCGCCAGCGTGTACTCGGCCTGCAAATTGGCAAGGGCTGTGTCAAGCTGGCTTTCCAGTGATGTACCATTTTCCAGCGGCGCGCAGGTGGGGCGCTGCCCGTAGGGGCCGCTGACCATTTGCATCTCGCCGCAGATCATTTCGGGATGGTCGATGAAATACCGGTTCAGCGGAATGCCATCGGCAGTCTCGCCCACATGAATCCACGGCGCGTCCTGCTCCAAGACCCGCCCGCGCTTTTGCAGAAACAGAATGTCCGAGGTGACGGTTGTACCTGCCTGCGCGGTAAAGGTATTGTTGGGCAGCCGCACCGCGCCAATCAAATCACAGCGGGCAGCCAGATACCGGCGCACGCCTTCGGACTTTTTATCCATCGTGCCGGAGGTTGTTATAAACGCCATAATGCCGCCTACGCGGAGCTTGTCTACGGTCTTTGCTAGAAAGTAATCGTGAATTTGAAAATGCAGCTTGTCATATTGACGGTCCGTAACCTGATACTGCCCAAACGGTACATTGCCGATAGCCAAATCAAAAAAGCTGTCCGGCAGATCGGCTTTTTCGTAGCCGCAAATTTGAATTTTTGCTTTCTGGTATAACTGCTGCGCGATGCGGCCCGATACACTGTCCAGCTCGACGCCGTAGAGCTTTGCATTGTTCGTATCAAAGCTGCCGCTGCGGTGTCCAAAGAACGCACCCACACCCATGCTGGGCTCCAGCACATTGCCGCCCACGCAGCCCATGCGGGTCAGCGCGCGGTACATGGCGTGGATGACAGCAGGCGGCGTGTAGAACGCTGTCAGCGTGGATTCCTGCGCGGCGGCATATTCCTCCGGCGTCAGCAGATCCTTTAGCTGCTCATATTCGCTGTGCCAGCTGTCCTTGTTGGGGTCAAAGGCATCGGCCAGACCGCCCCACCCGAGATACCCGGCCAGAACATCCTGCTCGGCGTCCGTGGCCGGTGTGCCGCGCTGCTCAATTTGCTTTAGTGTCCGAATTGCATTCAGATTGGCAGCAAACTTGGCCTTTGCCCCTATGGGAATCTCCGGCTCATAGGGTGCAAGGTAGTTGGTGGGGTCATGCGCGGAGGACTCGTCGGCAGGAAAGACATTTTCCTGAGGTTCGCGTTCTTCCACCTCGTCGAGGTCTATTTCCATGAGGCTGTCAAAATCGAGATTGGAGAGTACCGCTTGGTTCAGATCATCGAGTGAGCCATACCGTTCCTGCGCGTAGAGAGTATCGTCCACCAGCTTGGTGACAGTGCAGTGCTCCAAGTCGGCATACACCTGAATGACGTGTTTCTCATCCTCGGTAGTGGTATAGCCCAAATCGATTCGTGTCAGGTCGGAAAAGTCCGGCTCGGTGATTTCAAATTCGTCCTTGAGATAATCCTCAATGTAGGATAGCGCCTGCTCCGTCTGCGCTTGCACAAGGGCTTCGTGCTGCTGCTCGGAGAGCATCATACCGCCGTTGCGCGGGTTAGCGTCCAACTGCCGCTGAAACTCCTCCCGGCTGATGGCGCGCCCAAACAAGGGTACTTCCTCGTCCCGCAGATGCACGTCAAACTGCCCGATGCGCTCCACGGTGAATCGGTGGTCATCCTCAAGATAGACAACGCTACCCTCGGCGCAAATGGGCCTGTTTTCCGGCACGGTACTGGGTTCATCGCGCACCGCACTGGCGGTTTTTCGCTGCTCGGCAGCCCATGCGGGATACTGCTCCAGTTCCTGCGGCGTCAAAAAGCGCTGCATCTCGATCAGATAGGCAATGCGCTTGGCTGCGGCCCGCCATAGCAGCCGACGCTCAAAGCGGCCTTCCTCATTTGTCAAAATCAGCTTCAATCCGGCAGGGCCATGGTCCACCCAGCCGTGGGCACCGCTTTGGTAATCCCATGACCGACCACCGCTGCCGTATTCCTTCTTCAAAAAAGCAGCGTGGTCGCCCTGCGTGGTAGTAAACTGCTGATAAATACGGAATTTGCTGTTTTCAAAATTACTGCCCGCTGCCAGAGCCAGGTTGATTTCCTCGTCTGTGATAACGCTGCCGTCATCCATCTGCGGGGCATTGTACTCGGCAACAGGCAGGGCAGAGCGAATGACGGTTTCCTGCTTTTCCGGGGTGAGGAAATCATCCTTTTCCAACCTGTCATCTTCCGCACTCGTCGGCGAACCGTCAGGCAGTTCAAAGGAAAGCTGTTCCTCTGCCTGCGGCAGCTCCTTCGGGTCGATGGCTGCAATCAGCTCATGCTGTTCAATCAAGTCGTTCAGCGCATTGGCCACGGCACGCCACGACAGCAACGTTTCCGCGCTGCGGGTCAGATACGCGCCCTGCCAGACAAGCAGGCCATTGTCCTGCCTGTGAAAGCCCACGCGGGTATCATCGGCCAGCAAAAGCTCTGTAAAAATATCCTTGTAGCTTTCCCTCACAAAGCGCAGCCGGTCAATGAGCAGGGAATTCTTATTATAAAAGGTAAGATACTCGGCGTTGCCTGCCCGGGAAGATGTCTCTGCCGCCAGCAGCTGCGGCAACAGCGTGGGCGGAAATTCAGGCAAAGCAAAGGCGGAGAGCGCTTGCTCGCTCTCCGCCTGTGCGGGGGATTCTGTCAGATTTCGTACAGCATCGGAAGGACTGCTTCCTCCGCTTGCTTCTTCAAACTGTTGGTCAGCTGTGCCCAGCCCAGCGGGTTCGTCCTGCGGTCCGGCATCGGGGTGGTCTGCATCAGCTCGCGCAGGGTCTTGTCCACCATCTGCTGTGCTGTCCGTCCGATTCGATTGCAGCTCGTCAGCAGCGTGCCCTCCAACATCAGCTGGTCGCAGAGCGTCGGCTCGTTCTGTTCCAGATATTCCAGACGCAGCCTCGCGTAGCGGTTCAGGTACGGGTTCGGCTGGTTCGGCAGGGAAAGGCTCGGAATCAGGTAGCCTTCGCGGTTCTTCGTGTACGTCATAAGTAACGGCCTCCTCTCGGCTGTTCAATTGTGTTCGTGTGCTTTCATTATGAACTGGTTCGTGTGATATTGCAATGCTGTCGCGGTTTAATCGCAGCGCCTCGCGCCCAATGGCATCCAGCATCGGCTCTGCGGCTGCCTGTACATAGCCACCCAAGCAGAGTGAAATCTGATAGGTGTCGAACTGGCTGACGCTTTGAAATACCGGGAAATTCTCATCCCGCACCGGCAGCCCGATTCGCAGCCGTGCCATGTAGACAGCACTCTGCGTGACCAGTGCCTGCAAGATCTGCATCTGCTCGTCAGGCTGCGCCCACTGCAGGGTACTGTCCGCCACATTGCGCTCCATCATGCGGCGGGCACGATTTGCATCGTTGGAGACGCCATCCTGTGCCAGCGCCGCCAGCCAGTCATCGGATTTGCCTTGCAGAAGCAGCGGGCGCGTTGTGTCCGTAACTTCCCACGGCCCGCCGGTGCGTGTCTGGCTCAATAGTGTGGTATCACCGATGGCAAAAACCGGCTTTGTCACCGCCACGCCCTGTCGGCGCTGCAGCACGGTGATGCTTCTGCTGCCGCGCATGACCAGCCGGTTTGCCTTCGTATTCCAGTATTCCATGCTGGCACAGGCCGCGGCGTCGGGCCGCTGGGCGTGAATCAGCAGTTGGTTCAGATAGGTGGTGTGGTAGTTGTGGGCGGCAGTGTACAAAAAGCTCTGCCACGCCTGCGGCGATGCTGTGACCCGCACGGCTTCCTGCCGGGCCAGCTGAAATATATCCTGCGGTTTCGGCATCTTGACACCTACCTTTCTAATTCATCTAAATTGTGCTCCTGTCGCTCAACTTCCATATCATGAAGCTCGGGTAACAGTCGGCTTACATCCTTAAAACCAACTGCATCCACATACAGGGCTTCAGCTTTATCACCATGCTCCATCACAATGAGATCACTGACGGACAAAGACGGCATACTGTTAGCGCAGGGGCGGTCATCATAATTGAAATCCCGGAAGCACTTGTCCGGTGTGTAGTCCCGGGGCATGTTGGCCACATAGGCACAGCGATAATCGGTGGCCTTCAGCTTGTTCTGGGCGTAGTCATAATCCGTAAAGCGATATTCGCAAGTGTAATGTGGAATTTGATATATCAGCAGTCTGTCCAACTTGTCGCCCGGCTGCGGATGCTCCGGCTCAACATAACAGCCTCTTTTGAAGCACTGATTTGCATACTGCTGGATGTGGCAGAAACGGCTACCTACGTAAAAGTGCGTTTCGTCAACTGTCTGCACATCTTTCACCAGCTGTGAACCATCCGCGTAGTTTTCAATAATGCGCTGACCGTTACGTACCTGAAATAACTGCTGCCCATCACGGTTCAGAAAGCGAGAAAATCGAAGTGCGCTGCAAAGCTCCGGTGCATTGGCCCACTCGGTTATGTGGATATCTTTGCCAACATGTACCTTTGTGTGACCATTTTCTTCCGTGTAGTAGTGAGGCCGGATACGATCTACGCCAACTGCAGTCACAAGCTGCTTTGCCATTTCAATGAGCTGCTTGTCATTGCGATCTGCAAAGGGACCGCGGTAATCATCACACAGGTAGTTGACACCGTTCCGTACCTGCATGATGGTTACTGCACCATCCGGGTCACGGCGGTCAATTCCAACAGTCAGGCGCGGGTAGGGAAGATTGGTGCGCTCGTTCCAGGTGTACTCGTTGTTGTAGGGCATTTCTCTCAACTGCTTGTAGCGCTTCATCAAATCAGCAGTATTGGAAAAGAACTCCGTTGGAGCTTGTTCTTCAAACTGTTGCGGAAAGACGTGCGACATAAAATCGGGAATCAGGTAATATCTGTACTCTGCCATTTCAACGCTCCAGACTGGTTTGTTTTTCCGGCATAAGATGGCGGGAGTTTCGTTCCAGAAGCTGCATGATGATTCCAAGCATCTGTTCTTGTGTGTAGCCGGTGGGGAAGTAGCGGGCAATTTTGCTGACGCTGATGGTCAACATCGGATCACGGGGCGGTACACTGGGCTTTTTGGTGTCCATGATTTCCAGCAGCTTGCCGTGGTCCAACGCACCGTCCTTGCTGGCGGCCTTGAGCTTCTGTGCCTGCGACAGCGAAGGTGAGCAGGATTGCGACTCCATGTAGTCGAGAAAATCATTCTGCTCGGTGGGTGTGAGGTAAGAAAGCTCTACGGCGGGGTTGAATTTCAGACTGCCGTCGTCGACTTTCTTTTGCAGGTCGGGGACTAGGTTGTTGAGGCGAACATAGCGAAAAATCTGGTTTTTGCTTTCTCCAACTTTTTCTGCTAATTCGTCGCTAGAAGTTCGTGTACCAAAATTATTCCCAACTTGGGAATAATTTTCTTTGGAAGGTCGGCCACGCTTACGCTGTGCCGCATCAAGGCGCATCGCATACGCCCAGGCCTTCTCCATCGGGCTGATATGCTCTCTCTGAATATTGGAATCGACCATATCAATAATCGCTTGGTCATCATCAATATCCCGCACCTGAACCTTGACCCTATCCAGCCCAGCCCGCTGCGCGGCATGGAACCGCCTGTGCCCACTGATGATCTCATACCCACCCTCGGCGCGGCGTCGCACGGTCAGGTTGGTGAGCACACCGTTCTCCCGGATGCTGTCCACCAGCTTCTGCATATCCTCATCGTCGCGCACCTCAAACGGATGCCCGACGAACGGATGCAACTCGGAAAGCGGCACCTCTGTGACCAAATCGCCGCTTTCCCGCTGCCTGTCAGCCTCCGAGGAAAACATATCATCGATTGAGGGCATCTTCATCGCGTTCAAAAACTTGTTCTTCGCGGCCATAGCCGGATACCTCCTTCGCAAATTCAATATAGGCCTTTGCGCTGTTGCTTTTTGGGTCGTACAGAATCGTCGGCTCTGCGTTGGCCTGGCTCTCCTGTACCTTCACGTTTCTGGGAATCTCCGTTGTGAAAACGTGAATCTTATTGCCGTAAGTGCTGCGAACCTGCCCGCAGTAGTGGTCGGAAACGTTCGTGTGCTCGGTCATCGTCAGCTGGATGCCCTTCACGCGCAGCTCTGGGTTGATCTTACGCTGCACATTGGCAATGGAGGACGTCAGCTGCGACATGCCCACAACGGAGAATGGCTGCGCCTGCATCGGGATAATAATTTCATTGGCGGCGGCCAGTGCATTGGTCAGCAGCAGGCCAACAGAGGGGGAACAGTCAATCAAACAGTAGTCGTACTGATTGTTGTACTGCTCCAGACAGGATTTCAGAAGCACCTCGCGGCACATCATCGTGCCCATGGCCAGTTCAAAGCCCGCCAGCCGCAGATTGGACGGGATAAAATCCACGCGTGCGGCAGCCCCCTTGCGTCCGGTCTGGTAGACACACTCCCGATTTCCTATCGGCTTTTCGCAGGAGGTCTTCATCAGCAGCTCCGTGATGGTTTGGTCAAGGTCCTTTTCCGGTGGGATACCGCAGTAGCAGGAAAGATTGCCCTGCGGGTCAAAGTCCACCATCAGGACGCGGTAGCCCTGCTGGGTCAGGGCAATGCCGAGGTTATACGTTGTGGTCGTTTTCCCCGTGCCTCCCTTCTGGTTTGCGATTGCGATTGTTTTCATCTTGTTTCCTCCAAAATATCATCCATGCTGATACAGCGTGCGCGGTATTCCTGCATGTACTGCACCAGTGTGTCGTTGTAATCCTTGCCCGCCGGCGGCGGGCGGCCCTCCACGGCTTTGCCACTGCCTGCAAGGTGCGCAATAATATCCTGCGTTCGGGTCCGCCCTGCGTTGTCATTATCCAGACAGAGGACAACGCTGCGGACTGCCGGGAAATATTTCAAAAACGCATCCAGCGCCGCATAGTCCGTACCGCCCAGTGCCAGATAATGGACACTGCGCCACGGCCCGGTATGCTGCATGAGCTTTAGAGACGCACCGGACATAGCGTCAATGGGGGCCTCGTAGACCTCCACCGTGTCGGCCTTAGTGCTGGCCTGTATGTAGAACGGGTAAATCTTCTTACTTCCGGGAATATCACGCCGGAATTGCAGCTTCGTACAGCCACGCAAGCTGCCGCCTTTCGCAACACCCTCACCGTCGCGTCCAACAAATACGCAGTTTGGGTGATTTTTGAAGCTGGTCTGGTACAAAATGCCCTCCTTGCGGCAGAACGCCAGTACATTAGGGTGGATACAGCGCCCGCGCAGATACGCCATAGCTGCATAACTGTTTGCGTCTGGCTTGGGTAGCTTGAAATCTCGCGGCACTTCCGCTTCAGCGCGCGGCTGCGGCAGGCTTACAGGTTGGGAAGAATGAACCACGCCGCCTTGGATGCGGTTGATCTCCCGCACAGCCTCAACATAGGGCACCTTTTCGACATCGACCAGATACTTCAGCGCCGTGCGTCCGCGCAGTCCGATGCAGTGCCAGCACCATAGGCTGTCCTTGCTGATGGTCAGCGAACTGTGTACCTTGTGGCGGTATTCCTTGCCCACGAGCTTCAGATTGCCCGGCTCAACGAGTTTGAAGTAGGTCAGCAGGTCCAATTCCTTCGCCCGCGCGATTTCTTCTTTCGTCACCCCGGCCATACTCTACACCCCGTATTCTGTTTTTCAATCTGTTTTCTGTATCGTTATAATCAGTCTAATTACTATCAGTCTTATTTGCGTGTGATAATCACATCTCCAGAAGTGTGAAAATCACACTTCAAGAAATGTGATTTTCACACTTCTTGATTTATGACGAAACAGCAAAGTTTTTCACGTAAATCAAGCTGGGCTTTCCCAGCCCCTGGCGCTTGCGCTCAATCAGAGCTGCATCCTTTTCCAGCTCGAGCATCAGGCGGCAGGCCTTCTGGTTGGCACAGCTCAGTGCCTCCATGATTTCCTCGGTGGTGAAGATGATGTAGACCCTGCTCTGTTCATCCAGCCAATGATTCTTGACCGACAGGCTCATGCGGTCCAGCAGGATACCGTACAGGACCTTGGCGTCGGTGGACAGCGGTTTGAACTGCGGGTCTGTGAACAGCACCTTGGGGATGCGATAGAATGAGAACTGCTCGGCCTGACTGCCGTAAAAGTAGTCAAATTGCATGGTTGCTTCTCCAAAAAGCGCGCACTCGAATAAGCCTGACAGAATACCGTGCTTTTGGCATCCTAACCGGGCCTTATAAATAAGGTTGTGTGTGGCATTTTACCGTTCCAGTTCCTGCTGGCTCTGGGTATGCTCGTGGGCATGGCCCCAGGTTTTCAGCAGAGAAAAGATCGTGTTCTGCATCTGCTCGGGCGTATAGCCGGGAGGGAAGAACCGCTGTACGTCAGATTGATTCAAAAAAAACTTCTGCCGTTGATTAGGCTTCTGCTCGGTGAGCAGGGTATGCAGGTAGTGCTCCGTCAGTGTGCCGCTCTGGCTCATCTCTTTAAGACGGCGGGACTGCACCAGAGAGGGTGTGGCCTCGCAAAGCTCCATCTCGGCCTGTAGCCACCGTTGGTGCTCGGGCGTCATGTAGGAAATCTCTACCGCGGGGTTAAACGCCATCCGGGCTTCATCGACCATTTGCAGGATGGGGGAGATGAGATAGGTCAGGCGGATGTAACGCTTAATTTGATTGCGGCTTTCTCCAACTTGTTCAGCCAAAACCTCACTGCTCAGCTTCGGCCCAAGTTGGGCCGAAGTTGCTCGGCCTTGGTGCTTCATTGCATCCATACGCATCTTATACGCAAACGCCTTCTCACTCGGTAGTACATGCTCCCGCTGGATATTGCTGTTCACCATTAAAATGGTGGCTTCATCATCCGTCAGCTCCTGCACGCGAACCGGCACCTTCTCAATGCCCAGCTCCCGGCAGGCCTCACATCTGCGGTGTCCGCTGATGATCTCATATCCGCCCTCGGGTCTGCTGCGCACGATCAGCGGAACAATAACGCCGCTTTCCCGGATGCTGTCCACCAACTCATTCATCTCCATATCCTTGCGGACATGGAACGGATGGTTGGCAAAGGTGTGCAGCAGCGCAGGGGAGACGTTCAATTCCAGGCTATTCGGCATGATTTATCCCTTCTTTCCTTCCTTTATCAGTCATAAAGCAAAATATATTTATAAAATTCGTACATTTCTATTGACATTCTCGGTGCAGTCAGTTATAATAATCAAGCTGATTCGAGACAGCCCGGTTGACCGGGTGTAGCGCAGTTTGGTAGCGCGCTTGAATGGGGTTCAAGAGGCCGTGAGTTCGACTCTCGCCACTCGGACCAAAGATGGCTGTCAGAAACAGCAAAAGCCGAGTCCCTTTGGGCTCGGCTTTTTTGTATATATAGATTTGCTCCAGCAGTAGGGGCCGGG